>JABLTR010074837.1_pt1 | contig 18947 bp, 19 predicted proteins | sample 7160071 | NCBI WGS metagenome assembly JABLTR01 (sample SAMN14651230, study PRJNA627086) | human gut metagenome | isolation source: feces | host: Homo sapiens | reverse complement strand
GGAGCGAAGCAGAACAATGAAAGCCCCAGTGGGGCTTTTAAGCGACAGAACGGTCTTGCGTAGCAAGATGGAGGGGCTTTGCCCCGACAAGTTCCAGTTTGTAGGGGCATAGGCAGCCTCCACGGGAGGGATGAATTCCTCCCCTACAGATGGAAAATCAAGCTGCAATAGCGGGAATGTTGCGGGCCGGGCATGCCCGGCCCCTACGGGTGCGTAAGATAAAAGGCGCTGCTATCACGCACGATAGCAGCGCCTTCTTGGTTTGTTTATTTAGAGTTCCTTCTTTGCAAAGAAGGAACAACGCGCGCCCTTAGTACCCGCTGCCGGCCTCGCCGGAGGTGAGCAGCTTGACTGCGCGGGAGGTGCCCAGACGGTCAGCGCCAAGGTCGAGGAATTTTTCGATATCCTCCACGGTGGAGATACCGCCGGCAGCCTTGATCTTGCAGCGCCCCCGGACATGCTCGGCAAACAGCGCAATGTCATGGAAGGTCGCACCGCCGGTCGAGAAGCCGGTGGAGGTCTTGATGAAGTCAGCACCGGCCTCGGGCACAATGTCGCACATCTTGATCTTCTCCTCCTCGGTCAGCAGGCAGGTCTCGATGATGACCTTGAGGATCTTATCGCCTACGGCGGCCTTGATGGCGGCGATGTCATTGCGGACATCGTCATACTGCTTGTTCTTCAGCCAGCCGATGTTGATGACCATATCGACCTCGGACGCGCCGTTCTCAACGGCGGTTCTGGCCTCAAAGGCCTTGCTGGCAGTGTCCATGGCGCCCAGAGGGAAACCGACCACACAGCAGACCGGTACGCGGCCCGCCATATACTCGACCGCCTGCTTGACATAGCAGGTGTTGATGCAGACGGAGGCGCAGTGGTTGGCAACGGCCTCGTCACACAGGGTCTGGATCTGGGGCCATGTGGCCTCGGGCTTGAGCAGGGTATGGTCGACCTTGCTCAGCATTTCTTCTTTCGTGTATTTCACCGGAAATTTTCCCCTTTCTCGCAATGCTTGCACAGGCGCGCCTGATGCAGGCCCAGTGCCGCAAATACAATGGCGGTGATGCTGACCGTGGCACCGATGATGCCGAGGATCAGCCCCACCAGACGGAATGCATGACCGCGAACTTTCTGTTTCATGGGGGATGCCTCCTTTTTGGGACGAAGTTTTTTGTGCAGCAGCCGGCTGGCGCTGTGCGTCAGCACCGGATGCCTGAGAGCGAATTTTGCTACCTTAAAAACAAGCATGGTCGGCTCCTTTCGGAATATGCGTCACTTCTTTTTAAAGATAAACAATTTGCTGAAAACATAATTGGAGAGGATCACAACGACCTGACTGAACAGCTTTACGCCCATGGCCCACAGCTTGGGATCGACTGCCGCAAAGCGGACTGCCGGCCCCAGCACGCTGACGCCCAGCCAGATGATGAGCTGATCCATGACCATGGTGGCGATGCGGCAGGAGACGAACTGGCCGAACTCCGCAAGGGCCGCCTTGCCCTTGTTGGTGCTTTTGAACACGAAAGTCCGGTTTGTCCAATAAGCAAAGAGGATACAGAGGATATTGTCCAGCACATTGCCGAGGCCGGTCGCAAAATCGGTGCCGAACGCCGCCTGAAAGACCGCGAACACCACCAGATTCAAAAGCGTTGCCACGCCGCCGAAGAAGAGGTAGGCCAGACCCTCGTAATATTTTTTGATGAAGTCTTTGAGTTTTTGCATGGGTTTTCCCTATCATAGCGGCAGCCTTGCAGGGGTCGATGCAAGCATCCGCCCCTACAGAGCTACACGCCGTTTTTCAAGCAAAAAGGGGCCTGCCTGTTAGAACAGGCAGGCCCCTTACGGTTGCTCAGTGACTAAGGATTATTCAGCGTCCTCGCCGTTCTCCTCATCGAGGCAGGCCTTCATGGACAGGCTGATGCGCTTGCGGTCGAAGTCAACAGCAGTCAGCTTAACGCGAACCTCATCGCCGACCTTCAGAACATCGGAGACCTTGTTCACGCGCTCGTTGCTGATCTCACTGATGTGGACCAGACCGTCAATGCCCGGCATGATGCGGACAAAGGCGCCGAACTTGGTGATGGAGACAACGGGAGCGGTGAACTCAGTGCCAACGGGAACCTCGTTCTCCAGCTTGACCCAGGGGTTGTCCTCTTCCTTCTTGTAGCCCAGAGAGACCTTCTGGTTCTCGGGATCGTAGCTCTTGACGTAGACCTCGATCTCATCGCCGACCTTAACGACCTCAGAGGGATGCTTGATGTTGTTCCAGCTCAGCTCGCTGATGTGGCACAGACCGTCAACGCCGCCCACATCGACAAAGGCGCCGTAGGAGGTCAGGCTCTTGACAACGCCCTTATACTGCTTGCCGACCTCAACATTGGCCCAGAACTCCTCGCGCTTGGCCTTGTTGGCCTCGGCAGTGACCTTGTTGATGGAGCCGACGATCTTGCGGCCGGCGCACTCGGTGATGACCAGCTGAACATGCTGGCCGACGAGCTTGGTGTAGTCCTCATCACGGCGCATGGTGGCCTGAGAACGAGGCACGAAGACGCGAACGCCCTTGACGTTGACAACAACGCCGCCCTTGTTGGCTTCCATGACGTCGCCTTCCATAACGGTGCCGTTCTCGGCAGCCTCGGAGACGTCCTTCATGCCCTTCTGGGCCTCAAAACGGACGCGGGACAGGGTGTCAACACCCTCCTGATCGTTGGTCTTGACAACCACCAGATCCAGATCGTCGCCCTCTTTAACAAGGTCTTCCATCTTGGCGTTGGGATCATGGCTCATCTCGCGCAGGGGCACAATGCCGGTGTGCTTGGAACCATCAATGCCGACGGTGCACTCCGTCGGGGAAACGCTGATGACCTTGGCTTTTACAATCTTGCCTGCGTACAGGGGCTTTGCCTCGGATGCGTTGAGCATCTCCTCAAAGCTCATGTCGTCACGGATCTCTTCACTCATACTGTTAAGTACCTCCTCAATTATAGACGAAGGCGTTGAAGCCCCGGCCGTCACGCCCACACGCGCAGCACCGGCGAGCCATGCGGGGTCGAGTTCATCAGCAGTCTCGACATTGATGGCCGTGGTATGCCGCGCGGCGACCTGTAACAGCTTTTGGGTATTGGAAGAATGATGACCACCAATGACGACCATCCGGTCGCATTTTTGGCTGAGGTCTTCCGCTTCCTGTTGCCTCGCCCACGTTGCATTACATATTGTATCAAAAATTTTGGCTTTTGTACACTCTTTTTTTAAAAAAACCTTGCAGTTTTCCCAACTTTCCACGCGAAATGTCGTTTGGGCAACCACATAAATGGATTCTTGTTGCAAAAGCGCAGGGAGCAAATTTTGCAGCTCCTCCAAATTGGCGAAAACCCGCACAGAGCCTTTTGTATGGCCGACAATCCCCTGCACTTCGGGGTGGTCAGCATCCCCGGCAACCAGCAAAAGCGCACCGATTTTGTCCGCTTCCATTGCAATTTTATGGATTTTTGCTACAAACGGGCAGGTGGCGTCATGATACGCCAGGCCGCGTGTGTTTATTTTATCATAGACCGTTCTGGGTACGCCGTGACTGCGGATGACGACCTCATACCCGTCAGGTACGGCGTCAATATCCGGGCAGGTCACCGCCCCTTTAGCCTCAAGGTCGGCCACGACCTGAGCATTGTGGATCAGCGGGCCGAGGGTCGCAACTTTGCGTCCCTCCGCCAATAAATCGTATGTCAGCTTGACGGCGCGGTCCACGCCGAAGCAGAACCCGGCCGTTTTGGCACGAATGATCTCCATAGCTTGGCTCCTTTTTTAATGTCGGGGCGTCAAGGACGCCCCCCTACAGCTTACGGCTGCTCACTTTTTTCAGGCAGCGGCTCCGGCTCCGGTGCAGCCTCCACGGCGGGCGCGGCAAAGGCATTGTCGGCCAGCAGCTGCTCAAGCTCATCGCGCAGGCGGTTCTTCATGCGGCGCAGCTCGGCCATCTTGTGGCTCTGGTCCTTGATCTGCAGCTCCTCGGCCGGGATGGGGGTGCCGAACACGATGCGGATTTTGCAGAAAAGGTGCATCCTGCCATCCTTGCTGCCGTAGATGATGCGCACAGGCAGCATGTCCGCGCCGGCTGCGGCGGCAATGACAAAAGCGCCGCTCTTGATCATGCCGAGCTTGCCGGTCTTGGTGCGGGTCCCCTCAGGGAAGATCATGATGCCCGTACCGTTTTTGCACTCGTTGGTCAGCTGCTCCACCGTGGTGGTGTCACCGCGGCCGCGCTCGATGGCAACCGCGCCCATGCAGCGCAGGAACCAGCCTGCCAGCGGATTTTTAAACAGCTCCTCCTTGGCCAGAATACGCAGTCGTTTCCAGTCAAACACCGTAATAGCGATAAAAACAGGGTCCAGATTGGCGATGTGGTTGGGTGCGATGACATAGGCGCGCCCATCGCGGACGGTCTTCAGATTCTCGCGGCCGATGACTTCAAACCGCCAGATGATGTGCGCCAGCACCCAGACGATGGGCAGCAGAATCCAGTATAAAAGCATAAGCAGCCCCCTCAGATATGCGCAAGAATCGTGCGCTTCAGCAGGTCAAAGCTCTCCTGCAGGCCGATGTCGCTGGTGTCCACCAAAATGGCATCCTCCGCCTGCTTCAGGGGTGCAACGGCGCGGTGGCTGTCCTGATAGTCGCGCTGCCGGATGTCCGCCAGCACGGTGGCAAGGTCGGCGGGCTGGCCCTTCTCCGCCAGCTCCTTGGCACGGCGCTCAGCGCGGGCCTCGGCAGTTGCCGTCAGGAAAATCTTGACCGTGGCGTTGGGCAGCACCACGGTGCCGATGTCGCGGCCGTCCATCAGGATATTCTGGCTTTCGGCAAGTCCGCGCTGGGTGTCCAGCAGGAAGGTACGGACGGCCGGGTGCGCCGCCACAGCGGAGGCCGCCATGCCGATATTTTCCGCACGGATCGCCGTGCTGACATCCTCACCGTTCAGGTAGACATGCTGGGTGCCGTCCAGCAGGCGGATGTCAAGCTTGATGCCAGGCAGCAGTGCCGCCACAGCGTCTGCATCGTGGGGGTCCGCCCCTGCGCGCACTGCGTACAGCCCGATGGAGCGGTACATGGCACCGGTGTCCACATAGACATAACCGAGGTCTTTCGCCAGCGCCTTGGCCAGACTGGATTTTCCGGCCCCGGACGGGCCGTCGATTGCGATAGAAACCATGATATATCACCCTTTTTAAATAATAAATATCACTTTGGCTTCTCCCTTGGGGGAGAAGCTGCCGCCCGCAGGCGGCTGATGAGGGGAGCGTTTTCCGGCACAACCCATACATGTGTACCACCGTAAAGTTGCGGGCCGGGCATACCCGGCCCCTACCGGGCGGTTTGCCCATCAACGGGCCGCCGCCGTAAGGCCTCCCCTCATCCGGCCCTGCGGGGCCACCTTCCCCCCAACGGGGGGAAGGCTTGGGGTTACAGCGCCCGTACCGCCGCCTGCGCAGTTGACCATGCAATCTGCAGGTTATAACCGCCGGTGCGGGCGTCCACATCAAGGACCTCACCGGCAAAGTACAGCCCCTCGCAGAGCTTGCTTGCCATCGTCTTGGGATCGACCTCGCGCACATCCACGCCGCCTGCCGTGATGACCGCGTGTTCCTTGTCCCCCAGTGCGTTCACCGGCACCTGCCAGTGCTTGCAGAGGTTCACAAGCGCCATCTTCTGCTCGCGCGTGATCTGAGCGGCCTTGGTGGCGGGGTCAACGCCCCACTTTTCCACGGCCACGGGGCGCATTGAGTTGGGCAAAAGCTTGGCCAGTGCGCCCTGTGCGCTGTGGCTGCCCTGCTCGGCAAAGTCGCGGGTCAGCCGGTCATAGAGCGTCTTTTCGTCCAGCGCAGGCTTTAAGTCAAACTCGCAGATATAACGATGCTTCGTTATATCCTCGATGTAGGTGCTGGCCGACAGCACCAGCGGCCCCGACAGGCCGAAGTGGGTGAACAGCGCCTCACCCTGCTCGGTAAACAATGGTTTGCCATCGCAGAGCAGCGTGAGCGTCACATTGCGCAGCGCCAGCCCCATCATGCGGCGGCAGGCCGGGTCGGGGCTGACAAGGCTGCACAGGCTGGGCTGGGGCGGCACAATGGTGTGCCCCGCCTGCCGCGCCAGTTTGTAGCCGCTGCCATCGCTGCCCGTGACCGGGTAGCTGATGCCGCCGGTGGCGATCAGCGTATGCGCTGCGCGGTATGTCTCCCCCCGGTCGGTGACGGCACCCTTGCAGACGCCGTCCTCAATCAGCAGCTTTTTTGCGCTGCCCCGCACAAATTCAGCGTTCCGGGCATAGTCCCGCAGTGCCGCCAGCACATCGGCGGCGCGGTCCGACTGCGGAAAGACCCGCCGCCCGCGCTCGGTTTTAAGCGGCACGCCGAGAGTTTCAAACAGCTCCATCGCCGCAGACGGCGGGAATGCGTAAAGGCTGGAATAGAGGAACCGCCCGTTGCGCCGCACATAGGGTAAAAACTCCCGCACATCGCTGTCACTTGTGAGGTTGCAGCGCCCCTTGCCGGTGATGAGCAGCTTCTGCCCCGGCCCCTTGGGGTTGTGTTCCAGCACGGTCACGGTAAGGCCGCGGGCACAGGCAGCGCCCGCCGCCATCAAGCCCGCAGCGCCGCCGCCGATGACCAGTAGATCCGTCATGCAGTTTCCTTTCTTTTCAGCGGCCTGCCGTACAAAAACAGCCCGACAAATGCGTACAGAGCCAGCAGCGGGTGTACCGTGGCAAGGTACATCGTACTGGTGCCGATGCCGAAGCTGGACACCTCGACAAAGGCGATCATGGCACAGCGCAGCAGCGCCATGCCGAAAATACCAAACAGCAGCAGCCACGGCACGACCGTTTGCGCTGTGCATTTTTTGCGTATCCACGGCAAAAGTTCCGTCACATGGAAGAACAGTGCGCACACTACCCCCACCGTGAGCAGGATGCTGTACACCCACGCCCACCCCTGCATACCGGCAAAGACTGCCTTTTGATAGAGGCTGTAATAGGGCGTATCCTTGCCAGCCTCGGCGGCGCTGTTGAAGCTGCAGTGCAGGTAGCCGGACCATGCGGCAAAGTCCTCCTCGGTGCCGATCGAGCGCAGTGCCTCATAGGGCGCACATCCGCGCAGCCCTGCCGCATGGCAGAGGCCGTTCCATGTTTCGGAAAGGGTGGCGGGGACATATTCCGCCTTGATGGGCTGACTGGTCGCGGTGCGCTTGCCGGTGCGGCTGGGCAGGGTGCCCGCGTCACAGGCGGCGTTGATTGTATCGGCTACGGTCTGCCAATAGCCGGCCGCCGTCTGGGCGTCGGCATAAACGCCCTCAAACTGCGCGGCGCGGCGGATGGCCCAGTAAAAGCTGCCCGCGCGGTAATCGTCCAGACCCGGGTCGCGGAAGTCGTTTTGCAGCTGGTCGTCCTCCTCCAGCCAGTAGGCCAGCGGCTCCAGCTCCGGCACAGCTGCGTAGATTTTTGCGCGCGCGTCGGCGGGCACCGACAAATACGGCTTGTCGCTGTCTGTATCGACCCGCATCATCGCGCCCATGGCGGCGGCGAACGAGCCCTCGGAGAAATCCGACAGCGCAAAAACGCCGTAGTGCGTGTAGTTGAGGGTGCAGAAGGTCAGCACCCCCGCGCCGAGCATCAGATATGGGATCAGCTGCGCGGCCAGCGCCCTCCAGCGGCGCTGGCCCACAAGCACGACCGCCACGATACCCGTGGCAGCTGCGGCAAAGGGCAGCAGAAACAGCCCCGCATCCTCGCGGTCAAGGTAGCCGCAGGCCAGCCCCACGCCCGCCGCAGCCAGCCACGGCCAAAGCGGCGCGGGCTTTTCCTGCACAGCGCGCAGAGCCATGCCCGCCATGCCCGCAAAAAAGTACAGACAGAGCGCCGGAAAGATATTGTCCCGGTAGACGCGCAGCGTGTAGGACGCCCAGCTGGACGGCAGGAACGCCAGCACCGCAAAAAGCGCCAGCGTCAGCACGCGGCCCTGCTCAGGATCTTTTTTGCGCCACAGCGGCGAAAACGCAAACGCCGCCGTCAGCGCCGCGCCGCACCAGAGCGCCGCGCCGCTGATCAGATACGGCAGGTGCAGCGCATGCAGCAGCGCCAGCCACACCGGGAAGAACATCGCCTTGGAGAGGGTCAGATAATCATAGGCCCCCAGCCATTGCCCGGCCGTAATGCTGTTGGCGGCGCGGAACATCAGCTCATCGTCCAGCGGTGCGCCGCCCACCCAGATGTACGCCTGCTGAAAGCCCGTCAGCGCCAGACGCAGGCAGACCAGCAGGGCGCAAAGCACCCAGAATGTGCGGCGCGACAGCCGCGGACGGTCACATTTCATCGCAAAATTCCTCCTGCGTTATTTCTGCAGCTTTTCAATGCTCTCTACCAGATACTTCTGCTGGCGGAAGTTGAGGTTCAGCAGCAGGCAGAGGTACTTGACCACGATGGTCAGCACGGCAAACAGCCCTGCAAAGCCCACGGTGATGACAAACATCGTTGTGGTCCAGCCGGCAACCGGGTGGCCTGTGGCAAAGATGATGAGGGTGTAGACCAGCTCGGCCAGCGCCAGCGCCAGCATACAGAGGGTGATCGTCATGCTGGCCTTGAAGCCGAAGTCGGTATACAGCGCCAGACTGTCCACGGCCAGATTGAAGCGGCCGCTGCCCTTGACGGTCAGCTGGCCGTCAAATTCAAGATCGGTCATCTTCAGGCCGCTGGCCGCGTAGGCAGCCTTGCGGTAGGGCAGGTGCGCGCTGGAGGCATGGACCCGGTTGATGGCCCGCCGGGTGACGAGGCGGAACGCATCGGTGCGCAGCTGATAGGCGCTTTGGGAGTTGGCGTTGAACAACTTATAGAACAGGCTGCTGCCGCCGCGCACGGTGCGCGGGCAGACCGACACGATGTCGCTGCCGGTCAGCGCCGTGCGGTACGCCTCAAAGATCAGCGATGCCGGGTAGCAAAGCTCGGTGGAGTCAAATTCATACACATAATCGCCGATGGCGGCGTCCAGCCCCGCATTCATGGCGTCCTCAAGCCCATGAAAAAGGCTCATGTGCAGGATCGTCAGCGGGGCGGCCTGCTCGCAGCCCCATTCCCGCAGGCGGGCCACGGTGTCATCGGTACAGGCATCATCCACGACCACCAACTCATACTGGGCAAAGTGGGCGTCCAGCTCGGACGCGACCGTGCGGCAGAACGCGACCGCGCGGTCACCGTCATCATGCAGGTAGATGACTGCCGAAATAAAATTCTTTTCTTTTGTATTCATACTTCCAGAACCTCGTCCAGGTCATACACCGTGTTGATCTTGCCGGACAGCACGCTGACCAGCTTGGGGGCCTCGCTCATCACGCGGACCACCGTCGGGCGCGAGTCATCGATCTCGCTGGCCTTCAGGATGGGCTTCATGCTGAAAAGGCTGCTGTGGTAGGCAAAGCCGTATTCTTCCCTCAGATATTTGCGGGCAAGCTGGCTCATGTAGGGCCAGGCGCTGGCCGGCTTGGCCGGGCACTCGTTGCAGTTGTACAGGCTGCCGGGGGTGCAGCGGCCGCCGCTCTCCTTCTGGCAGGGGAAGGTTGCCACGCTGTCATAGCTTGTCTCATGCGGCGTAAAGGTCACGCTGGTCAGGCTGTGCAGACCGGTCTGGCCGAAGGGCATCAGGCTGAAAAATGGTCCGTCCATGACCGTGATGCCGGTGTTCCGAAGTTTTTCGTCAACAGTACACAAAATGATCTCGCATTTTTCGTACTTAATGCCGAAGGGCGGCAGCCCCAGCATGGCATGGATGTCGTTGACGCCCGCGTAGGTCGCGTTGAGCAGGTAGGGCGCCTCGGCCGTGTACTCTCCTGCTGTGACCCGCCACACGCTGCCGGCCTGCTCGATGCGGTCCGGTTTGCGGCTGTAGAGGATCTCGACATTGGGCAGCGCCGCCAGCTGCTCCAGAAACCAGCGCTTAAGCACCTGCGCATCGTAGGTGTACTCGGTCGTCAGGAAGGCGCCATCGCACAGGCCGGGGTTAAAGTATTTTTCCGGCGGTACATCGTCACAGCGTATCTCAGCCGCTGCGCAGAACCGGCGGAACTCCGCCGCGTTCGTCCATGAAAAATGGGCGCTTGTGGCGTACACCTGATCAAATTCCGTATGCAGGCAGAAGCCGTAATCGCGGCAGAACCGCTCAAAATAATGGGCGGACTTAATGGCCGTGGAATAGCTGCGCGGATAGTGGTACCCCATGTGAACGCGGGCCTGATTGATGTAGGTTGCCCGCATAAAGGGGGCGGGGTCGCGCTCCAACACCAGCACCCGCTGGCCCGCCGCGCCGCATTTCCGCGCCGCATACAAGCCATACAGTCCCGCACCGAGGATGATTTTGTCGTAGGTCATAGAGCGTGTTCCTTTTTTCTTTACGGATTATACTTCCCTGCAAGGGCATTGAGGAGGATCTTCATCAGGTCGCTGTTGCCCTTGAAGCCGGTGATCTTGGTGGGGGTCTTGCCGGTGGCCGGGTAGGCGCGGGTCACGGGGACCTCACAGGCCTTCATACCCAGCTGGGTGGCGCGGATGCTCAGATACGCCAGCAGCTCATACCCGCCAAAGACATCGCGCAGCGGGCGGACATCGGGGTGGGTCAGATACTCGCGGCTGTAGGCGCGGTAGGCGTTGGTCGTGTCGGTAAACCACTGGTGCGCACCAAGGCTGACGAGCGGCGCATGGACCAGCCGCACGGCGGCATAGCGCACCGGCGGCGTGTTGATCGCATGACCGCCGCGGATAAAGCGGCTGCCCTGCACAAGGTCATAGCCTGCCTGCAGCTTGGCGATAAATTCCGGCACATCCTCGATCGAATCCTTGTTGTTGCCGTCGATGGTCAGGATGCCTTTATAGCCGCGGTCCAGCGCAAAATAGATGCCCATGCGCAGCTGTGCGCCCTGCCTGCCGGGGCCGGTCTTGGTCAGCAGCGTGTTCACATGGTAAAGCTGCAGCGTGTCGTGCTTCATGCTGCCATCGGTCGAGCCGCCGTCGCAGATAACGATGTCGCACACGCGGTCGATGCCCGCTGTCTGGGCGCGGCCCAGCTCGGTCAGGATGCGGGCGCCCTCGTTGATGACGGGGATCAGCAGGCAGTAATCACTGCGGCGGCCCTCAAACTCGGCGGCAGTAAAATCCGGCACGCCGTTCAGATTCCTGCGCTCATATTCGATCATGCGAACACCTCCGCGATATAGTCCATCGTGCGGCGAACCGTGTCAAGGTCGGTGCGGGCCATCTCGATCGAGACAAAGCCGCTGTAGCCCACCGCACCCAGCAGCAGTGCCAGCTCCTTATGCTCGGGGCGGCGCTCAATGGGGGCCAGACCCGGCTCACTGATATGTACATGGCTGACATACTGCATGTCGTCAATAAAGCTCTGCAGCTTTTCGCCCTGCGCCAGTACGGTAGACAGGTCGAGGTTTACGGACAGGCCGGGATTGTCAAGCCGCTTGACCAGCGCAAAGGCGTCTGCCGTGTTGTTCAGGTAGTTTGTATACATCGGGGGGTTGGCCTCCAGCGCCAGATGCACCCCATACCGCGCCGCAAGGTTGCCGGCCTGCATAAAAAAGGCCTCGGCCGTGGCATCGCTGCCGCCCAGCGGGCGCATACGGTTTTTGGGGCAGCCGAACACCAGCGAGGGGCAGTTCAGGCTGTGGGCAAACTGGAACGCCTGCGCCGTGTAGTCAAGCAGCGGCTCGGTGTCGGCGGCGTTGAAGATATTGCCCTGCTGCCCGTACCAGATGCTTTGCAGGCTGGGCACCGAGAAGCCCCAGCGGTTCTTGAGGTAACCGCCGAACAAGAGCGCACTCGTCAGGTTTTCATACGGTGTTTCGGAGAAAATGCGGGTCGGGGCCAGCTCCAGACCGGTAAAGCCCACCTGCTGCATGGCTGTGTAGACCGCCTCGTCATCCTCCTTATGCCATGCAATGTTGGAGATGGAAAGCTGATAGTTCGGCATGGGTCAATCCCTCCAGTCGCGCAGAAAGCGCGTAATATCGTCCAATTCCTCTTGTTTTGTGCAGAGATACACCCCGCTGCCGCCCAGCAGCTGCGCATAGCGGCTGCGCAGGTCGTAGTCAAACGGCGGCTTGGCCAGCTCATTGCGCCAGTCGGCTTGCCCGGTGACGGCGGTGTAGACCTCGGCAGCCGAAACCGGCGGCGTGCAGAGGTGCAGCATTTTTATACCTGCGGAGCGGGCCTTGCCGATGTCAGACCAGAGCCGCCCCAGATCGTAGAACTGGTAGCGGCTGCGGGAATCGGTGAACGCCAGCGCGTTAAAGTCGTTGTGCGCAAAGAACTGCTTGAGCGCGGCGCGGTCGGCCGTGCCGTTCAGTTTGTAAAAGCCGTTGTCCGCCAGCGTGTACGCCGTCTTGACAAGGTCGGATTTCGCGGCCAGCTCGTCATATTTCTCCGGGCGCAGCATGGCCGGGGTAATGGTGTGCAGGTCAAAGAGGAAGTTTTTCTTCAGCCCCGCGCCGTAGAGCGCCGGCAGGCGGACGGTAAGTGCCTCGGGAAAATCCTCGCGCACCCAGTTTTCCAGCTGCAGGCGGTTTTTGCCGTAGGCGGGCAGCCCGTCAGGCAGGGGGGTATCGTCCTCATATTTGCCGCGGCTGTCCAGCCAGACGGCGATGGAGGAGATCAGCACCAGCTCCTTCGGCGCGATCCTGCGCAGGTTTTCCCGCGCGGCGCGCATGACGGCAAGGTCTGCCTCCGGGTCAGCGTTGGCCAGAAACATGGCGGCGGGCACCCCGGCGTAGACACAAAGCTCCGGCCGGGTGCCGTACTGCGCGGCAATATCGCTGCTGTGGCAGGCCGCGGCAAATGTATGCTTTGCCGCCAGATTGCCCCCCACGAACCCGGTGGAGCCGACAAGCAGATCAACGGACATGGCTCATTCCCCTTTGCACATTTATACAAAATACATTATAGCGTATCGCAGAGGAAAAAGCAACGCCCTGCGCAGAATCGCGCAGGGCGTTGCAGATGATTGCACTGTAGGGGCCGGACATGTCCGGCCCTCCACGGTACGGCAAAAGGGCTTTTACGGGAAAGCCGCGGGCCGGGCATGCCCGGCCCCTACCGTTCGGCCGACTTCAAAAACTCCTCAATGATCTTCAGCCCGACCTCGCCCGATTTTTCCGGGTGGAACTGGCAGCCGAGGACGCTGCCGTGGGTGGCGGCGGCGCAGATCTGCCGCCCACCGTAGGTCGTGTAGGCCAGACAGTCTGCGTCCTGCAGGGGCTTTGCCTCATAGCTGTGGATGAAATAGCACTCCTCCCCTGCGCGCAGCTGCGCCAGCGCGGTGCCGGCAAAATCGGCGCGGCCCCCGCCGGGATAGAGCGGCTCCCAGCTGATGTGCGGCACCCGCTGGGGGCAGCCGTCCGCATCGGTGCCGGGGATTTTGACTACCCGGCCGGGGATCAGCCCCAGCCCCTTATGCAGGCCGAATTCCTCCGACTCGTCAAACAGCATCTGCATACCAAGGCAGATACCCAGCAGCGGCGTACCTGCGGCGGCCTTCTGCCGGATCGGCTCGATCAGGCCCAGCTTTTCCAGCCCGGCCATGCCGTCCCGGAACGCCCCGACCCCCGGCAGAACCAGCGCATCGGCGCGCAGCACCTCCGCCGGGTCACTCGTCAGCAGCGTTTCCGCCCCGAAGCGCGCAAAGGCATGCTGCACGCTGAGCAGGTTGGACAGGCCGTAATCAATGATCGTCACCTTCATACCCTACGCACCTCCACACCGCCCGCGCGGATGTCATCCTTCAGCTCCTGCACGGTCTCTTTTTTGTAATGCAGCACCGCAGCACAGGCCACGGCGTCCGCACCGGCCTGCGCAGCATCTACAATGTCATCGCCGCAGCCTACACCGCCGCCGCAGATGACCGGCACATTCACAGCACTGGTCACGGCCTCGATAAGCTCCAGATCCATGCCCTGCTGCAGCCCCTCACAGTCCACGCTGGTCAGCAGGATCTCGCCTGCGCCCAGCGCCACACCGCGCTTGGCCCACTCGACCACATCGTAGCCGGAGTGGGCGCGGCCGTTGTCGTAGTAGGCCTCCCACTTGCCGGGCCATGTACGGCTGCGCTTGGCCTGAATGGACAGCACCATGCACTGGCTGCCGAAGGCCTCGGCTACCTCGGTGATGAGCGCAGGCCGCTTGATGGCCGCCGTGTTGATCGCAACCTTGTCCGCCCCCATCGACAGGATGTGGCGCACATCCTCAACGCTGCGCAGGCCGCCGCCCACGCAGACGGGAATATACACATCATCGACTGTTTTGCGCACAATATCGCTCAGATTATTGCGGTTGTACAGGCTTGCCACAATGTCTATGTAGAGCAGCTCGTCAATACCCTGCTCATAGTATGCTTTCGCAAAGCTGTTCGGATCGCCCAGCTTGCGCAGCCCCTCCAGCTGGATGCCCTTGACAAGGTTGGTGTCTTTGACATCAAGACGGGCGATCAGTCGTATTTTCTTTTGCATAAATGAACCTCGTTAAGGCCTTCTCCTGCGGGAGAAGGCGACCGAGCGAAGCGAGGCCGGATGAGGGGCGCGTGTGCCGCGATTGCCCGCAAACGGGCTGCCGCGGAAAGTCCGCCCCTCATCCGTCCGCTTCGCGGACAGCTTCCCCCAAGGGGGAAGCCTTGTCTCAAATTTCGTGGTGCGTGCCTCTCGGGTCGCCCCACAGCACCTCGCTGTCGCCCTCGTAGGGGGTGTAGCGCAGCTTCCACATGTTGTCCTCCCACTTCCAGATGTGGGGAGAGCGGAACCGGTCGGCCAGATCCATAAAGTAATCGCGGTCCATCCGGGGCTGCTCAAACAGCTGGCTGGCCCACGGGAAATGCTGTCGATCCAGCGACAGATACTTAAAGATCTCTTTTTCAAAGCGGTCGGGGTACTCGCCGTCAAACTTCTTGCAGAGCGCCTTGCCCTCGTCCAGCGTGATCTCCTCGTTGCGGATCTCCTGCGCGGCATCGTAGGTGGTGCGGCCGATGCCGTACTTGATGTAGGTCGTGTAGTAGAAGAAATCATCGATTTTGTCATCAATGGAGTTGTACTTGGAGTAGGTGCCCTGCGTGCGCTCCGGTGCAGGGCGGAAGCCGCCGTGCTCAACGCTGTAGTAGTACGCACCCTGCGGATGCCACTTTTCGTAGTAACCCAGATACCGCACCTGAATGTGGTTTTTCTCAAGGTTGGAGGTCTCACTCGGCAGATAGATGGCAAGATCTGCCTTGTCCACCTTGTAGTCCTCCTCCAGCTGACGCAGGCTGACGCCGCCCAGATAAATGTGGTCGTAGTCGTTCACGGCAAAGAAATGCTCATCGCGCAGGGCGGAGTTGTTGTCGGCGATGGGGTTGCCGAACTCGGCCTCGTTCTCACCGTAGAACACCAGAGGGATGCCGAATTTCGCGGCCATCTTCGGCGCAAGCTGCTTTTGCCCGAGGATGAACGGCTGGAACGGATGGAACAGGTTCTCCGTAGCCAGACGGGTCAGCAGGCGGTGGGTCATGCCGTTGGGGGTACACAGGTAGTTGTCAAAGCCTGCATGGATCCACGCCTGCATATTGTCCCACCCCCATGGGGTGTAGATGTGCGGCGCCCAGGTCACGGTCAGCGGGTGCATGCCGTACTTGTATTTCAGCAGGTGGGCGGCGTAAAAGCTGTCCTTGCCGCCCGAGCCGGGCACCAGACAGTCATAGCTGCCATCGTTTTTGCGGTACTGGTCGCACAGCTCGCGCAGTTCCTTTTCGCGCAGCGCCCAGTCGATGTGACCGTTGGCCTTGTTATGGCAGGCGTGGCAGGCATCGCAGACGCCGTCCTCCTGAATGACCATCGTCTTTTTGATGGATTTGATCGTATGCTCAAACTCATAGCAGGAGTTCGGCTTCTGGTTGCTCATCACGCACTCTTTGCAGAACTGCACATGCTTGGGCAGACCGTAGTAGGCCTCCCGCTGGTCCTCCGGGATATCGGGGGCGTATTTGCTGTAATCAATGTCCACATGGCGGGGAATCTTTTCCATATTCTTTACACTCCAATCGGCTCTGTATCAAAATGAAAAGGCGCCGTCCGATAGCAATGCTATCAGACGGCGCCTTTGCCGTATGCGGGTATTATAGCACAGTTTTATGCGGGATGCAAGAGGGCATCAGGCAGATTTCGCACGGCGGAACTGGGCGCAAACCCATAGAACCAACAGCACCGGCACAGCTGATACCGCTGCCGCACAGCCTGCCACCGCCGGAGCGAATGCGCCGAACCACTGACAGAACAATGTATAACCGATATCCCCTGCCGCAGTCCAGCTGCGATATCCGCTGCCAAAGGTCAGCCACAGCGCCAGTATGACACCTGCTCCCAGACAGCCATCCGCCATACGCAGCAGCCCACTGCAAAACATACACCACCGGTCGGCCAACAGATATTGCAATGCAATGCAGCCCATAAGCAACAGGCCAGAGAGATACATGGCAATGGCCACAATGCCCCGGTATTGCAGTACCATACTCAGCGCCGCCGAAAACGGCGTTGCCATCGCACTCTGCCACTCCATTTGGCAGTTATACTGTAAAATGCGGTAGCCATCGTAAGTAGGCGGCTCGGGCGCAACGGTGTCCTGATAGGTTGTAATCAGGCTGCCAAAGGGGTCGGTCTCATCGTTGGTACTGCCATGCCACAGACTGTCGGCGCGGTGCATCACGCCTGCGTACACAGCGTCAGGTGTTATGGCGTTGGCAAGCGGATCGGCAGTCGTTCCAATGGCAGCAGCGTACTGACTGCAGGTGTCCAACACAGCAGCGTGGACGGTGTCCAGATAACCGGATTTTTTCAGACAGGCGGCAAAATGTCCTTCCCGCAGGAGCGTAAAGGACAGCGCCAGACAGACCGCCAGCAGAAGCGCACAGACACTGCCTACCAGCTGAACAGCCACAGCCAGCCGAGCGGCTGCAGCCTGCTTGCCGGGGCGGCTCAAGACAGCCCCTCCAGCCGCGGACCGCTGACATACTTGCCGTAGATAAAATAACGCATATCCGTCAGGGACACCTGTCCCAGCGGGTAGCAGGTGTACAGGATAATATTTTCCTCCGGCGCATCCATGTCATAGGCGGAGGTATCGTTGGCGTTGGCCACGCGCATATCCGTGATTTCGTAGGTGTAGGTGCCGTAGGCGGTGGTGACGGTAATCATTGCACCGTTCTGGGCATGCTCAAAATCGCGGAAATAAGTTGCCGTGTGGCCAGCCACCAGAATCGTGCCACCCTCACCGGGGATCTTGCCGCCGGTATAGATGCCCGCGCCCGTGTCCAGCTGGGGATCTTCGTCACCGTAGTAAATCGTGCAGTCCACCGATGTGCCGGAAATCGTGATTTCACCCAAAGCATCCCCCGCCGCGGGGTAGCCGCCGAAATCATTGATGTTGACAGTCTCGGGCTGGACGGGCGTTTGCTCCGGGGCCGTGGTGGGCTGGGCATCAGACACCGCCGCCACCGATGCAGGCAGGGCGGTTTCAACGCCGGATCGCGCCGCCGCACCAGCCAGCATACGGCCCGGCCCCACCAGCACGAGAAGCACTACGCAGAGTGCAGCCACACAAAAAACAAGAGAAAGAACCAGGTTCTTTCTCTTGCCGTGTGCATGCACTGCTTTGTGAGAATCAGAACTCTTCATAAGCAGCATGTTTCCTTATTTTTACTTGCCGAGACCCTGCTTGCGAACGATGCAGGCGAAACCGGCAACCAGAGCGGCAGCCAGAGCCAGAACAGCCAGAACGACCATACTCATATCAGCACCGGTCGCCTTGATGATGTTGTTGGAGGCAGCAGCAGAGGTGGCAGTGGGCAGCGTAGCAGTGCCCTTGACATTGGGGTAGCTGCTCAGATCCTTCGCCTCGATGTGGCCGCAGTGGTCGCACTTGTAGCCGCCCACAGTGCCAGTCCAGTTGTGGTAACCGCAGGCCTTGCAGGTATAGAACTGAGCATCAACAGCGGCAGCGTCAACCGTGGTGGTAGCCGAAGCAGCGGCGGCCGGGGCTGTATCTGCAACAGCGCTGACCTTTACGATCTCATAGGTAGAGAAGTGAGGAACCCAGAAAACGACCACGCCGTCAGCAACCTTGGATACAGAATCAATCGTTGTACGGTTTCCGGCATCATCCACAAAGACGATCTGGTAAGCTGCGCTGGTATCCATACCATAGACGGCAATGTTGGCACCCGCAGACGGCTGCGTACCGGTCCAAGTAGCAGACAGTACCAGCGTATTGTCATCCTTCTTCGTCAGGGAAAGATTAGAAATCTGACTCTTCTCGATTGTCTGGACAGCAACGGCATTGGTAACACTCCCCGTGCTGGGATATACCTTCTTGATGGTGTCCTTATCAAAAGAGCCATTCGCGATAGCCTTGTCCGCGTGGGCATTAATAACGGTCGCAGCTGCGTTGGCGTTCTGCTTGGTCACAGGCACGGTGGGGTTGGCGGTGTAGTAATCAGCAATGCTCTTCGCAAGGCTTGCACCTTTTTCTGTAGATGCGTTTTCGGCAGTAATACTTGCGGCAGCCGTGTTAGCAGCCTCACCGGGCGTAGCCTCAGCGAAGGCGGGCACGGCACACAGGGCAGCCAGCGCTACTGCGCAAACCATAGAAAGAAACTTTTTCATTTCGGGTAGGACTCCTCTCATAATTTAAATGGCTGCATTCACAAGCCATATAGTCTAATGAGAGTATACCCCCCGGTTACTTTTGTCAATGGACATTTTCACCAATTATTCACTTTTATTCTGCCATAACAGCAAAGCTTTAGGGCAATACCGCATAATTCTAAGTGCCGATACGGCGAGCGAGGTGCGGCAGCTGCTAAGCCAAAAGCGCAGATAATACTTTGTGTATTATC
>JABLTR010011886.1_pt1 | contig 19004 bp, 13 predicted proteins | sample 7160071 | NCBI WGS metagenome assembly JABLTR01 (sample SAMN14651230, study PRJNA627086) | human gut metagenome | isolation source: feces | host: Homo sapiens | reverse complement strand
TGCGCGGCCGCAACCGCGCTCCGCGCGTATTGGTGGTCAGCCCCACCCGCGAGCTCGCCCAGCAGATCGCCCGTACGGCCATGCAGATCTCCCGCAAGACCGGCCACTTTGTGACCACCGTGTTCGGCGGTACGCCCTACGGTCCGCAGATCAAGGAGATCCGCGGCGGCACCGATGTGCTCATCGCCACGCCCGGACGCTTGAACGACCTCATGGATCGCGGCGTTATCGATCTGGGCAGCGTGGAAACGCTCGTGCTGGACGAGGCCGACCGCATGCTTGACATGGGCTTTCTTCCCGATGTCACCACCATCGTAAACGCCACGCCGGAATGCCGCCAGACGCTGCTGTTTTCCGCCACCATCGACCGCTCCATCGAGAAGAACCTCGGTTCGCTGCTGCGCGACCCTGCCGTGGTGGAGATTGCGCACAAGGGCGAAACGGCCAAGACGGTCGAACAGTTCGTGATGCCCGTCTTGAACCACAAGAAGCCCGAGCTTCTGCAAGCCGTACTTGAAGAGAAGGGCTCGGAGCGTATCATTGTTTTCGCCCGCACCAAGTTCCGCACCGAGGAATGCGCAGAGACCTTGTGCCGTGCCGGCTACAAGGCCGAGTCCATCCACTCCGACAAGTCGCAGGGACAGCGCCGTCGTGCGCTCGAGAACTTCCGTCGCGGCAAGACGTCGGTGCTCGTGGCCACCGACGTGCTGGCGCGCGGCATCGACGTGCCGGAAGTCGACCACGTGATCAACTTCGATCTGCCCGACATGCCCGAGGACTACGTGCACCGCATCGGCCGTACGGGCCGTGCGGGCGAGCAGGGCTATGCCATTTCGTTCGTCACGCGCGAGTCGACGCGCACGCTCAAGGACATCGAGCGGCTCATCGGCAAGGACATACCATTCATGGATCTGGAGAACTACAAGCTGGACGCGTCGGTGCTGCAGAAGCCCAAAAAGGGTGGCAAGGGCGGCTACAAGGGCTCGAAGCCGAAGTACGGGAAGGGGCCGCGGAGCGACTCTGCGCGCGCCGGGCATACGGCTTCCGCCGGCAAGAGCACGGACAAGCGCTCGCAGGACAACCGACCCGGCCGCGGCAGCCGCGCCGAGGGACGTCGCTTCGAGAACGACAAGCGCGAGGGCGGTCGCAGCCGCAACGCTGAAAGCGCTAAGCTGCGCCTCGAGAGAAAGGGCGCCCAGCGCTCCAGCGCCCCCCGCAGTAAGAGCAACGGCGCGCAGCAGAAGAGCGTCGACGCCGGCAAGAAGACCGTTCGCCAAGGTGAGGGTTACGACTACAGCCGCTTTGCCAAGTAAGCACAGGGCCGGCCGGTCCAACATGATCGAACAAACGACCCCGCACTTCACGAGGAGTGCGGGGTCGTTTACACTCCGCCGCATCGGAACTGCGACCGGGCTCGCTTTGCCGGGCCGGGCAGCTGCGAGGATCGCTCGAAGCCTACCCCGCTCAGAAAGCGATGCGCTCGGAATGGGAGTATACGTTGAACGAGCCGTTTTTGCCGAACCCGATGAGCGTAAGTCCGCCGCGCTCAGCGAGGGCTATGGAGAGGTCGGTCGGCGCGCCCGGTGACACGACGACCGGGCAGCCGAGCCGCACCGCTTTGACCACGATCTCCCGAGGAATGCGCCCGGAGAACAGCAGCACCTTATCCGCCACATCCATCCGGTTAAGCAGGCACCATCCTGCCAATTTGTCAAAGGCGCTATGCCGCCCGATGTCCTCGAACCAGGCGATGATGCCGCGCTCGTCGGTGAGCACGGCGCTGTGGACGCCGCCCGTGCGCCGGAACAGCAGTGAGCGATCCTCCAACAGCTCGATGCGCCGGTTGACCTCAACAGGCGTTACCGTCATCGCCAATGCACGCCCTTGCCGTTCTGCAGGCTTCTCCGCTATGGCCCGATCGGGCGCGCCGAGCGAGCCTTGCGAGAGACGCACCGAAGCGACGCCAGCATCAATGTCAACCGCAACGCCGAGCACCTCTTCGGCGCCGTCGATCGTGCCGTCCGCGAACAGACCTCCCACCACCAGTTCCTTTATATCCCAAGGCGAGCACGTCGTCTCATGATGAAAAACGCCGTCCACCTGCACAGACAGGTAAGCTTCCTGAATAACGGCGTCGGAGCGGTCAATGAAACGACCGGTGCCTCCGTCGAACCTGCGAACCGGCATCTGCACGCATGCAGCCGCCTTCGAACCCGGCTCCACAACAGATGTGCACGGCATGGCGCGCCTCCTTCAACGAACGGGTTCGCTTCCCCACCGCAGAACGAGCAGCGAAGCACAATCTAGATGACGGCGGCCCGGGAGGCGGGCCGCCGTCGGGAGGGGGAAGTCTACTCGTTCACCTTGGCCGGCAGGTACCACACCGATGGGTTCGTACCCTCGTCAGGAAGCAGCTGAAAGCCATCTTCCGCTTCGGCCTGCTTGCGTAGCTCGTCCAAATCGCCGAACACGCGAGCCCCCGCCGGACAAGCAGCCACGCACGCTTGCGGCTCACCGTTGCCGGCATCAATACGCTCGACACAGAATGTGCACTTGTCGACAGTGCCCTGGGGCATCGAGGGGTACACCACCTGCTCGTACTCGTTGAGGTCGGATCCGAAGTAACCGTCCGCACTCTCGATGTAGTAGCGCGAGCCGTAGGGGCAGGCCGCGACGCAAGCCTTGCAGCCGATGCACTTCTCCTTATCGATGACCACAATGCCATCGTCGCGCTTGTACGTAGCGCCTTCCACCGCACACGCCTCGATGCACGGCGTGGTTTCGCAATGGTTGCAAAGCATGGGGACCGCCGTTTTGCGCACGTTGGGATACGTCCCCTCGAACTCGCGCTTCACATGCGAGCGCGTCACCGCAGGAGGAGTGCCGTGCGCCTCCTTGCACGCCACGGCGCATGCATGGCAGCCGATGCACTTCTTCAAGTCAATGAGCATTCCATAAGCCATAATTCACTCCCTCCTTACGCGATCTTCTCGATTTTGGCACGGATGAGCTGATCGAACGCAGAACAAACATGGTCAAGCCGCTCCGCCGTCGTTCCTGGAATCAAGCTCACGAGATTGACTCCCTTCCCTTGGGCGATAGTCATGGACTTGGACTTGCAATCCCAGGTGCCCACAACAGACGAGACGCACTCGGGGTGGATACCCTCGGTCACCACAAGCTTGCCCTCCACCTGATAGCCAGCTGTACTGGTGAGCCTCACCTCGTCGCCGCTCGCAAGGCCCTTGGCCGCAGCGGTGGCGGTATTCATCTCGATGCAGTAGGTGGCGCCGTCGCCCTCGTTCACCTCATTGAGCCACGCGTTTTCGACGCTCCAGCTGTCGGTGTTCGAGGCGTTGGTGTAGTACACGGGAAAAACGTCGTAAGCTGGGTCGTCGGCATAGAAATCCACACCCGGCCTCCATTCAGGAAGCGGGATGTAGTCCTCCGTCTCCCAGGGAATGCCGAGTTCGGCAACCTTCGCCTCGACTTTATCCTTGGCCTCCAACATGAAGTCCCAGTAAAACGGTATACGGCCCGGGGTCTCCGAATCCCAAATATAGACCTCGTCAACAGCGCGGTCGCGGGTGTACACGCCGTGCTCGCGGAACCAATCGATGCCGTGTTCCTCATCAATGTAGGACTTGAAGATGCTGTCGATGAGCTTCTCGGGGTCGAGTTTCTGATCCAAGGGCAGCGCATACTCCTCTTTCAGTCGGTACATCCCGTTGAGCGTGCCGATGAACGCAGCATTGGACTCAGCACCGGCGCGATAGCACATCTCGCCGAAGATATCCATGTAACCAGGAGCGTCGTCTTTGGCTGGAACCACGGGCTGCCAGAATTCGATACCCCATGGCACATCAAGGCCGCCCGGCTGACGGTGGTTGAGCCACCATTGAGGCAGCACGTCATAACGCTCGAGATAGCACGCCTCCGGCAGCATGATGTCCGTGAACAGAGACATATCGTTGAGGTAGATATCGCAGCCAACGACGAAGTCCATCTTTTTGAAGACCTCAGCCTGTTCATCGGCGTTGCCCCACCATTTGATGGGGTTGCATGCGTACCAGAAGAGGTTCTTGATGGGCGTCGTGTGATAGCGATCCGGATCGCTCTGGCAAACATGGACGAAATGCCCGTCTTCGGACAGCGGCTGAAGCTCCATCAAGCCCATGGTCGTGGGCGAGTAATCGTTGTTGCGAATATGGTCATAGAACGAAGACCGCGTTGCCGGATAGAAGCTCGTGCCCTCGATGAATCCATCTTCAGCCCAGATGCTCGGCGCGAACCCCGCCGTGGGGTTGCCCTCTTTCCAACCATGGTTGGCCGGCGCGTAGCCGAGGTGGCCGCCGACGGAGTTAGAGGATCCAACCAATACGTTAAGCATCAAGCAACTCCAGGTGCTTAAAATGGCATGCTTGTGACGGGAGATGCCGGAGAAGATATCGACGGCGGCGGGGCGGTGACGGAACGTCTTGCCATCGAGCTCGATCGTGTCGCCGCTTCTCGCAGCGTTGCCGAACTCCTCCGCTACCTGGCGCAGCGTTGCGGCGGGAACGGTGGTGATCTCCTCGGCCCATTCGGGCGTCATATCCTTGATATGCTCTTCGTACACGCTGAAGGCTGTGCGGCACGACACGCCGTCCACTTCGAAGTCCCCTTCGAGAACAGGCTTTTCACACTCGTCGTAAGGCTTTGCGGCGTTGGCCACCTCATCCCAGAATAGCGCCTTGTTAGTATCCTTGGCGCGCAGGATGCGCTGAGTGGCAGGGTCGACCAATGCGGGAGCATTGGTGCGCTCGATTAGATAGTCGCGATCGATGAGGCCCTTTTCCACCAAGACGTTTGCCATGGCCAAGGCTGCAGCGGCATCCGAGCCGGGACGCACGGGAACCCATAGATCCGCCTTTTCGGCGCCGGCGCTCATGTGCGGATCGAAGCTTACCAAGCGCAGGCCCTCTTCCGAGCGCAGCTTGGCGAAGCGCTCTGCCGTCATATTGAAGCCGTGACGCGTCGCCGTCCCCGCCTGGGTGCCGAACTGGATCAGATAGCGGCAATACTGGTAGTCGGGCATGGCGTTTCCAGTCGCGGTAAACATGTTCTCGACCACATGGATGCCCGCCCCGCAAATATCCGAGAGGAACCCTTCGGAGGCCCCATAAGAGCATCCCATAGCCATGCCTCGCCAGGTGCTGCCGTTGAGGCTGGCGACCATTGAACTGCCGCCTATCGACTTCGGATCCGCTGCCGCAGCCTCTTTAAACTTTCCATCGATTTCGGTCCAGGCATCGTCCCAGCTGATCTCTTCCCAGCCCGGATCCTCGTCGAAGCCCTTCTTCGGATTGGTGCGCTTCATAGGCTTCGTGATTCGGTTGGGATCGTAGAGCGTCATGATGCCCGCAGCACCTTTGGCGCAGATATGCCCTCGACCGATGGGGCTATCGGGATTGCCCTTCAACTCCACCACCACGCCGTCGATCACATGAGCCAAGATGCTGCATGCATTGAAGCACATGTTGCAGACTGTGGGAATCCAGTCGCCCGCTTCTGGGTCGTAGGCGATCTGGCCTATGCCCGAAGCCTGCTCTTCCTCCTTCGATCCGCTGGGCGCGCATCCTGCCATGCTTCCAGCCAGGCCTGCGCCTATCGCGGCAGCTCCCGCCCCTGCCACGAAGCCTCTGCGTGTGATCGTTGTGCCGTCTGCGCTCATAGTGCTACCCCCTTTGCACTCGTTCGGCATCCGACGATATGCGGATGCCCCTCCGACACCGCACTAGTGTCTACTGTCAAGGTACACTATGGTAGTATAACAGTCAATCACTTCGATTGTTCTAACTTGAGCATGAAGAATGAGCACGCGATTCGCGCAAACCCTTGTTGCGTGGGAGGGAAACGATGTGCTCGGCCTTTCGTCAGCCGGCGTGCGAAGCGCCACAGCCCGCGTGCTTGAACCGCGGCAATACATTACTTCAAAAAGCCCTCGATATTGTTAAACGCCTCGCCGAATGCACTCGGAGCTATCACGAGGCCGCCCTTCTCCTTCACGCTCTCGTAGATGAGATTCATCGTACGCAACTGCAGCGCCTTGTCGTTTCGATCATATACGGCCGCCGCATCCACGAACATCTCCGATATGTCCTTCTCTATTTCGGCCAACAGCAGACGAGCGTTGCGCTCGCGCTCAGCTTGAGCTTCTTTGGACAGGGCATCCTGCAAATCCTTCGGGATGGCGATATCGCGAATCTCCACGGACACCACGGTGATACCCCATGATCGCGTCTTTTCGTCGAGTATCTCCTTGATCTCGTTGTCCAGCTGCTCGCGCCGTGTGGCTACCTCGGCCAGGTTGATGCGCCCAACGGCGTCGCGCAGCGCCGTTTGCGCGGCCCACCATACGGCGGATGCGTAATCCTCCACTTCCACGCAGGCGTCCTTGGGATTCCACACCAGCCAGAACAACACGGAGTCGATATCGAGCGGCACGAGGTCTGCCGTCAGCGCCTCCTCAGCCGAAAACGGCGTGGTGACCATGCGCTGATCCACATGCGAAGCCGCATGTTCGATAACCGGAATAACGAAGTAAGGCCCCGGCCCTGCGACACGGTGAAACCTGCCCAAGCGAAGGATGACGACGCGTTCCCACTGGGGCGCGATGCGGACGCTGAAGGCAACCAGGGCGCCGATAGCCAATGCGGCTATCACCAACCCCGAGGAGAGCACACTCCATCCTATCGCCAGCATGGTCCCAGCAACGATAAGAAACAGGGCCGCAGCGAACACGTACACGCTGTTGCGCGATGTCCTGCGCCCGGCCGACGCGGCTACGCTCTTGGGCGCGACCGCCTGATCGACCTGCTTCTGGCCCTCCCGCTTCGTTTTGCTGCGCACGGCAGCTCCCCTCGTCCTTCGACTGTCCTACGTCCGAGCATCGGCTCCCAGCAGCAGTATCTGCTCGCTCACCAGATCGTGAATGTCCTCCGACGTCATACCCCGAGCAAGCGCCTGCTGCACGAAGTCCGCCGCCAATGCCTCGACGTCCCCATCGACCGCTGAGAGCTCCACGCTCTTGAGATCCGACACGTATGTGCCACGTCCACGCTTCGTAAGTATGTACCCGTCACGCTCGAGGTCCTGATACACTTTGTTGATAGTGTTGTAATTCACGCCCAGGCGCACGGACAGTTCGCGTACCGAGGGCAGCCGCTCGCCACGCTCGTACTTCCCGGAGGCGATAAGGAACACGAGCCGCTTGCGGATCTGAATCCACAGGGGCACGCCGCTCTTCTCGTCCACCTGGAACGCTCCCATAGCGTCGGCCGCAACTTCTCTTTTTTCCAGTGATTGCTTTATCATAGTGATTGTCATAGTATCACATATCGCAATGACAGAAGTGCCTGAACACTACATCCAGTAGACGAGGGCGCTCATGTCCACGAGGCAGAGTCTCTGCGCAGCGAAAAGAAGGGCGAACCGAAGGCAGAGTCCGCCCACAAGAGTGCATGCCGCCCCCATCGCAAGCATCGGAGTCGAGGACGTACCCGCGACGATAATGTCCACCGAAAGCGGAACGACGAGTCCAGCGAGCACCACACCGAACCAGAAGAACAGCGAACATGAACCCGAAACGAGCTCGAAGACCGATCGGATCTGTGCGTCGCCCGCTTCCCAGGCGCATCCGATAAAAAGCGCGAGAACGATCGCTTCCACAGCCACCAGCGCGGCGTCGAGTTTGACCAAACTGCCTAACCCGTCAGACACGTCATCGCGCGCCGAGCGGACGAATCCGATCGTGATAAGAACGGCGGCTCCCGTAGCCAGCGCTGAAGCGACGAAAAGCACGGGGATGAGCGGCGTGTTCAAAAACGGCACTGTCGGGTACAGAGACAGAAATATGCCAGCGTACACAATGACGAACGCCGAAAGCAGGGCGGAGATCACGCTGAGTGCAGCCTCGGCGGTTCTGATCACCCTGCCTCCGTCCACCGCACCAGCAAAAAGCGCCGCCACCGCCGTCAGGCAGAACAGCGCGATAGACCACGCACCAGCCGATAGCAGGCTGCCTGTGGGTGCAAGAAACACCTGGAAGGCCAACTGCGGCGACCCCAGATCGAGCATCAGGAACACCGCACTGATCGCCACGAGCACGGGACCGGCAAGCAGACCCGCATCGGTGATGGCGCTTGCCCGGCTCAGCCATGAGCCACTACGGAACCGAAGCAGAAGATCGACCGTCGCCCCGATAGCATAGGCGCCGCCGCCCGCCCCGGCCAGGAACAGGTACCAGGCAATGTAGGAACTCACCATACCGCGCCCCCCCCCCCAGTCGCACGCCCGATGCAGGCCATTGTACGCCATTCGAGCACCGCGCGCCCAACCTGCTATCCGGTAGGCCCTCGACCGCTTCCTTTATGCTCGGGTACAAAGGACCTCTGCTGCAAGCAAGTCCGCGAAATCGGGCCAGCGAAGCAGGGCCGCATGCTTTAGCCGACTAAAGCGCGATCGGACCCACTGCCAAAAAACAGGCCGGTTTGGCACAAATCGCCTGCGACGGTCCGAGACAGCAGCTGCCATCGAGAAAACTGACAGCTGTTTTCCCAGGTCACGAAAAAACTTAGCATCCAAAGCCCGCCGACGCTGGTGGAAACCGTGCCAAACCGGCCTGTTTTTTGGCAACGCACCCACAGAAAGGGAACTGGTGAGAGTTGTCTCGCATTGCACCAGGCACGCCATGGAGCGGAACGCAGTCGACCGCTACTTCGCCTCGACGTCGATGGGAGCGTCTTTCTCGGCTGCCTTCTCGCGCTTGCGGTCGCGCCACCAGCGCGAAAGGCTGTGCACGAGCCATTCAACCAGCGGAATGGTGAGGAACGCCACCCAAGCCGGGTGCGGGGCGTTCTCCACGAACGCCATCCAGCAGAACCAGGCCACCACCAGGATGGGATACGCTCCCGATACGAGCGGCGCAATGCGCTTGCGACCGATCGCATGGCCCACCATGTAGTACAACGGTATGGTGAGGAACAGGAAGAGCCCCATCGCCCATGCGCCGTTCAGGATGCCCAGCAAGAGATACACGACAATCACCACGAGCGGATACGGGAACTTCACCCATTCCTTCTCGAACGCACGCAGGTAATGCTTGCGCACGGGAATGGATGCGCCCACCTCGGGGCCGAACTTCGCTCTCGCCTCTTCGAGCGTGTCGAAACGCTCGCCGTTCACCGTGTAGCCGCACGGCTCGTTCCAGCGCTCCTCGTGGATATGGCCGTGACCGTAGCGCTCGTGCGCGTCGCGCCAGCTGTCGAAGCGCTCACCGTTGACCACCACGCCGTCGCCGTCGATGACCACCTGGCTGCCCTCGTCGTCCTCGAGCGTGCACCGGCTGCCGGGCTTGCCATCCGCGTCGCCCTCGGCACCGTCCTCCTCGCGAGCGCCGTCTGCGCTCGCGCCGGCACCCTCCTTCACATGGATACCGTTCCACCCGACGTGGACCTCGTCGCCCTTCTTCGAATCCTTCACGTGCACGCCGTCGCGCCATGACACGTGCACGTAGTCGTCGCCATCGAGCACGTGGATGCCGCCCAAGCCGATGCGCACCTTCTGCGCTTTGCCGTCCATCGTGGCTGCATCCTCCGCACCGTCGGAAGCTTCCGGCACGGCGGCCGACGACGCGGGAGGGGACGTCGCGTTGCCCGAAGCGGGAGCTCCCGCTTCGGTCTCCCGGCCGGCAGCGCGGTCCGCGGCCTCGAACGCCACGTCGTCGCGCATCTCGTCGTCCACATACAACAGGTCGTCAAGCGACACTCCATACAGCTGCGCGAGCGCGATAAGATTGTCTGTGTCGGGAGACGATTCGGAGCGCTCCCACTTTGACACGGCTTGCCGCGACACTCCCAACCGTTCGGCCAGCGCCTCCTGGGATAGCCCTGCTTGCTTGCGGCGCGCCGATAGGCGCTGTGCGATCTCGACGTTCATGGTGCGAGCCCTTTCTCGTTCCGTTCATCATAGCCTACCCCAAAGACTACGGTTGCGAGAAACGAGCCGCGACCGCTTTCAGTTGGAATTTTCGGCAACTTTTGGTTGCGACGGATCGATCACAAGCATTTTCATATATCTGATCTGCTGTTATACCGAACTAAGCAGAACCGGGCTCGGATGCTATTTCCGTCGGTAGATATCCACAACCACCCATATGGACAGCACGGCGGCACCCAGATAGCCGAAGAACGCAAGGATAGGCACGCCAAGCAGGCGCGGCTCCATGGTCGACAACGAGAGCATGCTCGAGCCAATGAACAGACCGGCGATGATGATGCCCATTGTCAAACGGTTCATGATCATCCCGAGGCGCGACAACGGAGCGTCGGAACCGATCACTTCCATGTTCATTTTCAACTGACCGCGGGAGAGCATTTTGAGCGACTCGCCCGAATATTGGGCTGCCTCGAACGCGCCTTTCGATGACGAGCGCAGTGCAAGCGCAAGCTCCTCCATCGCCTCAACCAGCTTGTCCTGGGAGCTTTTCGAGTGACGGATATGCGCGTTGATGATGGACACGACATTTTCGTTGGGGATGAAGGGCGCGATGGTGCCCTCGAGGGTAACAATGCCGCGCGACACGCTCGTGATGGATGAAGGAAGCGTGACTTTGCTCGCACGCGTAAGCGTGAGCACATCGCTCAGAAACTGGCCGACATCAATGTCGGCGACGTCGCACGACCCGTAGTCTTTGAGCAGTAGATCCAGATCGGCTAAGAACCGCGGGTGGTCGATCGCACCGTTGTCGCGCGCGATAGCGAAAGACATAAGCGCGTCTTTGAGCTCTTTGGCGTTCTCCATGCCAACGGCCTGGATGATGTTTCCGAACCCCGCTCGGTCGCGAGGGGAGAGCCTGCCCATGATGCCGAGATCGATGTAGACGATCTTGCCGTTTCGGATCAGGAGATTCCCCGGGTGCGGGTCGGCATGGAAGAACCCGTGGTCGAGAATCTGGGTGGCGTAGTTGTCGAGGATCTTCGTGCCGATTTCCTCCAGATCGTAGCCGGCGGCGCGCAGACGATCGGCGGCGACGATAGGAATGCCATCGATGTACTCCATGACAAGCACGTACTCGCTGCACAGCTCCGGATAGACCTTGGGGCAGTCGATAAAGGCAACCTGTCCGTTGTTCTGGGCGAACTCCTGCAGGTTGGCCGCCTCGCGCGCGAAATCGGTCTCCTCGAGAAACGTCGCCCACAGCTCCTCCACCACATCGCGCATGTCGAGCATCTGCTCGTCCTTCATGTAGCGCGACGCGAGGCGCGCCACCATGCGCATGATGTCGATATCCTGCGCCATGGTCGCCTTGACGCCAGGGCGCTGTATCTTCACAGCCACTGTCTCGCCACTCGCGAGGCGCGCCTTGTGCACTTGCGCAAGCGAAGCGCTGCCAAGCGGCGTCGGATCGATGTGCGAAAACAGCTCGCTGCGCGCATCGCCGTAAATGTCGTCGATGGCGGCCAGTATCTGGTCGAACGGAAGCGGATCGCATTCCATTTGAAGCTTCGCCAGCTCGTCGCAGTACGCCTTCGGCAGTATCTCGGAGCGCGTCGAAAGCGTCTGCCCGATCTTGACGAAGCTCGGGCCCAAGTCCTCCAGCATGGCGCGGAACTCCTCGGGCGTGAAGCCTTTGAGAAAGCGATGTTTCTGAAGGATGGAGTATATCTCCTTCAGCCGGCGCGTCCTCGTTCTGCGATTGAGGTGGAACCGATCCTCGGGATCGATATCCGCGCCGGAGCTGAAGAAGTATTTGAGCAGCGTGTTCTCCCCCATGAATGCCTGCTCTGCGTACGGCGCTAAACGCTATGCGCCAGTCGTCTGGGAATCGGCTGCGCTCGTCGGCGCTGCGGAGGAGCCATCGCCTTCGCCTGTGACCACGGGAGACGCATCGCCCACCTCAGCCTGCTCAGCCTGTTCTACATCCGTCTTCTTGGCAAGCTCGGCCGCCTTCGCCGCGAATTCGGCGCGCTGCTCGGGCGTGAGCGTCGCCATGAACGCCTCGAGCGCGTTTTCGCGTGCCGTACCGAAGGCGTCCTCCGCCTTGTGCTTGAGCTCGCTATTGATCTCTTTTCCCTGATCGACCGTCAGCTCGCCTTTCGCAACGAGCTGATCCACCAGTTCCTTGGTCTTCTCGCCGGTAATGGCCATCGCTCCGATGCCGGCCAAGAAGATATTCTTGAAACCATCGCCGAAATTCGCCATGAGAGCCTCCTTTTGCCGAAGATAGCCGTCCGCGCTGCAGCCGGCCCTGAAACCATGATGCACTAAATCGGCGCAAAGGGCAATGCGCACGGCATGATGTGGGCGAAAGAGAGACGACCCATGACCGGCTCGTCACAAAGCGCGGCAGCTCTTCCGTTTCAGAGCATTCGCAACCTGCGCTTCACCTGGCGCTGAAGCAGGAACTCGCGGCTGCACGCGAAATGATGCCGATACTGGCTCGCGGCATGCCGACCGCTCTCCGCTACACGTTGCGGGTGGGGTGTTTTCCGACATCGGAGCGATAGAGCTCCCTGAGCAAACGGGCAACTTCGGAATCGTTCGATGCGGCTCGCGGAGAAGGCTGGGGCTCTTTCCTTGCTTGTGCCTTTTCTGGTATGCCGAGCTGTTCGAACATGGCGCTCGCTTCCTCGTCTGAGAGTCGACTGGAATCCAACACGGCGATCAACCTTCCGTTCAAGTGCGCTGAAGCGTGCGGATGCCATCATCCGCAGCAGCTGCGCGATTCTTGCTGGTGCTGCGTACGTAGTCCCTTACCGACCCTACTTTAAAAGACGAACAGGCTGTTTCTCCTGAAGACCATGCAGCCGAGGCGTCATTTCCCGACGAACGGACACGAGCGTCGAAGCCCATCGATCGAGCGGCAGGAGCAGAGCGGCGAACGGAAACCACTCACGAGCACTTGAAGCCGTGCAGTAGGCTAGTGCACCAGCAAGGGGATTTCGGCGATATCCGCGCACATGAAGACGGGACGCTCGGCGTGCAATGCCGCAGGCGGGAACATACCCCAAAGCGCTGCAGCCGTCGGACATCCCGCTCCGTTGCCCGCCTGCATGTCAAAAGGACTGTCGCCCACGTAGAGGCACTCTTGCGGCGCACGCCCAAGGAGCTCGCAGCCATGCAGCACGGGACCGGGAGCGGGCTTGTACTCAGGCCAATCGTCTGGACTCACGACAAATTCGAAATACCCAGCCAAATCGAAGCGCTCAAGCGCCTGCATAGCGGCCTCGTGCCGCTTCGACGTGACCACCCCAAGCGGCACGCCCGCTTCTTTCAGGCGCCCGAGCGCAGGCGCGGTGCCGGGAAATATCTTGATGAGGTCATCGTGCACACGTGCGTTATGAGCGCGGTAGGACGCCATGAGCTCGTCGTGCACAGCCTGGTCGGTGGTAAAATCCCACATCTGCATGACAAGGGGCTGACCTACCTTGCACATGAGCTCCTGATCGGGGATGACCTTATCCAGCACCGTCTTCGTCGCATGTCGGAACGAAGCCAAGATCAGATCGTAGGTGTCAACGAGCGTCCCATCCAAATCGAACAGGACAGCGTTGATGTCGCGCTGCACGAGGTTCTCTCCCCTTTCACCAGGTACCGGCTTGATGTCTTCCTATTCGAACAGCTGGCCGAACAGGCTCAGCTCGTTGCCCCAGGTTTTCGCGTTGCGCAGCGTGAAAGCGAGGCCGTCCCGCAGCGCGACGAGATCGATGTCGCGTCGAGCGCCGGTGCTGCGGCGCTTGATTTCCACCTTGCCCTCGGACAAGCTGCGCTTGCCGACGATCACCTGCAACGGCCAGCCGATCAGATCGGCGTCGGCGAACTTCACGCCCGCGCGCTCTTTGCGATCGTCGATGACCACTTCTAGACCCAGTTTCGACAGCTCCGCCGCCAGCTTCTCCGCAGCCGGATGCACGAAGTCGTCCCCTACGACGAGCGGCACGACGCACACGTGCGCCGGCGCGACGGGCAGCGGCCAGGAAATGCCGTTCTCGTCGTTGTGCTGTTCGACGATGGCAGCCATCGAACGCGAGATGCCCACACCGTAGCAGCCCATAAGGAACGGTCGCTCCTCGCCGTCCTCATCCATGAACGTGGCACCCATCGCGCGCGAGTACTTGTCGCCAAGTTGGAACACCTGCGAGACCTCGATACCACGAGCGCCTTCGAGCGGCAGCCCGCACTCCGGACAGCTGTCGCCCGGCTGGACGGTGCAGAGATCCGCCCACTCATCCACATCGAAATCCTCGCCCAGACGGGCGCCTACATAGTGGAATCCCTCCTCGTTGGCTCCGACCACCCACTTGGGAACCGCCTGCAAGCTGCGCGCAGCGATCACGCGAGCCTCCTGCGGCAGGCCCACGGGTCCCATCGAGCCCTTATGCAGCCCGAAGGCCTCCATGTCCTCATCCGTGAGCAGCTCGAAACCACCGGCTGCGCGAGCGGCTTTCAGCTCGTTGAGGTCGTGGTCGCCAGGAACGAACAAGACGACGAGCTGGCCTTCGGCGTTCTTTCCGGACAGCGCTTTGACGGTGGACGACTCGGGAATGTCGAGGAATGCGGCCAGCTCGGCTATGGTGTGCACGTCAGGCGTGGCGATCTTCTCCATCTTCGACACATCGTAGACGGTCGGGCGCGCTAGGCAGTCGCCAGCCTCGGCATTGGCCGCATAGCCGCACGCGCAGTGCACAAGCTCCGCCTCGCCCGCTTCGGCGAGCGCCATGTACTCGCAGGTCACGCTGCCGCCAATCTGGCCCGAATCGGCTTCGACCGGACGGAAGTCAAGGCCCATGCGCTTGCAGATACGCTCGTAGGCGGCGCTCATGTCGTCGTAGGTCTTCTGGAGCGACTCCTGGTCGGCATGGAAGCTGTAGGCGTCCTTCATGATGAACTCGCGGCTGCGCAGAAGACCGAAGCGCGGGCGAATCTCGTCTCGGAACTTCACCTGAATCTGGTAGAGCGCAAGCGGCAGCTCCTTGTAAGAGCGCAGCTCGTTGCGCATCGTAGCGGTGAGCAGCTCCTCATGGGTGGGCCCGAGGCAGAATTCGTGGCCATGGCGATCGGCAAGGCGCATAAGCTCGGGCCCGTAGTCGTTCCAGCGACCCGACTCGTACCAAAGCTCCGCCGGCTGAAGCGCCGGCATCATGATCTCCTGCGCGCCGATGGCGTCCATCTCCTCGCGAACGATATTTTCCACCTTGGCGAGGACCCGTTTGCCGAGCGGCAGAAAGGTGTACACCCCCGACGCCGTCTTGCGGATCATGCCAGCGCGCAAAAGCAGACGGTGACTGGCAATCTCGGCATCGGCAGGATCCTCCTTGAGCGTGGGCACGTACAGCTCGCTCATGCGCATGATATTGGTCGCGTTCGTCATAGCCTTCCTATCTCCTCCATCAAAGCGTCCGCAATGGCGGTCTCCCCCACCTTGCGAACGACGGTTCCCTGCACAAACACCACGCCCGAACCCGCACCGCAAGCCACGCCTATATCGGCGTCGGCAGCTTCACCCGGGCCGTTAACCACACACCCCATCACCGCCACTTTGAGCGGCTTGTCGAGATGCGCGATGCGATCTTCCACCTCCCGGGCCAACCCGATGAGATCCACCTGGCAACGCCCGCACGTCGGACAGCTAACCAGTTCGGGGGCTCGTCGACGCAGGTCGAGCGACGCAAGCAGCGTCCAGCACGCGCGAATCTCCTGCACGGGATCGTCCGTGAGCGAGATGCGCAGCGTGTCGCCGATACCCTCCTCAAGCAGAATCCCAAGGCCGCAGGCGCTCTTGATGGCCCCCTGGAAGGCCGTGCCCGCCTCCGTGACGCCGATGTGCAAAGGCACGTGCGGCAGCTCCTCGGCGAGTAGGCGGTAGGTGCGCACCGTGGTCATGACGTCGTGCGCCTTCGCGCTCACGACAAGATCGCGGAAGCCTTCGTCCTCGCAGAAGCGCACGTAGTCGGCGGCCGACCGCGCCAGCTTCTGCGGTAGCGTCAGATCGTCGCGCGCGGCAAGCGCCCCATCGAGCGATCCGGCGTTCACGCCAATACGGATCGGAATGCCCGCCTCGCCCGCCGCATCGAGCACGGCGCGCGTCTTGTCGAGGCCTCCGATATTGCCGGGGTTAATACGCAGTTTCGCGGCCCCGCGGCGAGCAGCCTCCACGGCGATGTGCGCGTCGAAGTGGATATCGGCCACCACGGGCAAGGGCGACGCGGAACAGACCTGGGCGAAGACGTCGATATCGCGCCGGTGCGGAATGGCCATGCGCACGATCTCGCAGCCTGCAGCGTCAAGCTCCTCAATCTGCGCGAGATTGGCAGCCGCATCGTCAGCGGGCGCATTGAGCATGGACTGCACGACAACAGGCGCGCCGCCTCCCAGCGGCACATCGCCCACCATGACCTGGCGAGTATGTTCGTTTGGCTTGCCCATTGCGGCTCCCCGTTCGGTTCGTCTGACATGCACTTGAAGCGCATGCCGGACTATTGTACCGCCGAAACGGCCCGCACCGAACTCTGTTCACGAAGTCTGCCCCAAAAACGTCCGAACGCGAACTCGGGCAGAAGCGCGTCCGAACGGCGGCGCGGCGGAACGGCCCGCAACGAACCTGCCGTCAGCTCGCCTGGAATGCAGCGGCTGCGGAATGCCGAAGCTTTACCAGTTGCCGAATACGAACCTTTGGATGTCCTGGTTGACCATGACGAGAAAAAAGCCGAGGAACAGCACCATGCCCGCCGCCGACAGATAGTTCAGCGCCCTCATGGACACCATCTTGCGCGACAGCTTCTGGAACACCTCGATGACGAAGCGCCCGCCGTCAAGCGGCGGGATGGGCAACAGATTCATGATGCCGAGCGACACCGAGATCATTGCTGTGAACAGTAGAAAGCTCTCGAAACCGAGCATGGCCGCATCCTTCGACATCACGGCGATGCCCACGATGGACGCTGAATTCGACACCGTCTCGGCCGCCGTGGCAGGATTGAACAGCCCCGCCACCGCCTGCACGACCATGCCAATGTACATGAAGCCCATCTCGACGGAACGCACAGGATCCAAAGCCATATGGGCAATCTCGCCCGTCTCCGGGTTCTGCACGTCGAAGCCAAGCACCGAGTACAGCACCACGAACACTAGGATGGCGAACAGAAGGTTCACGCCCACGCCCGCCACGAGAATGACCGAGCGCTTCCAGAACGGCAAGCTGCGGTACTGCTGCTTGTACTCGCTCTCGAACAGGGCATGCGGATCCGCTACGGAACGCGCCTGACCGAGCGCGTATGGTTCGGGCAAGGGCTCGCCCGCATCCTGCGCGGCCTTGATCTGCCTTCTGCTTGGCTGGAATGCTGGAGCCCGATACGTGTTGAACTGATCTTTCTTCGTGGGTCCTGTCGCGCTTCCCCACTCGACCAGCTCTTCGAGAGCCTCGTACGCCTCATCATCGGTGATGCCGCAGTCACGCGCTACGTCCTCCATATTCGCGGTGCCGCGTCGGTGCAGGGATGCGAGCGCCGCCTCGAGGTGCGGACTCATCTCGCCGGGCTCCATGCCGCACACCTTCGCATACCCGCCCAACAGAATGGGCGTCACGCCGAATTTGGTTCCCCACTTTGTGAAGCCGATGGACGGGCCGGGCAAACCGAGCATGAACTCGGTCACGCGCACGCCGAACGCACGCGACGCCAGGTAGTGGCCGCCCTCGTGGATGAACACGAGGAAGCCGAGCACCGCCGTAGCGCAGAGAATCATCAAAACGATATCCATATACTCGTATCCTTTCGAATGCGAGGAAAACATGTCCCGCACGCGTTCGCAGCGCGCATGGCGCCATTATACGGAAGGCCGTCAGGCGCGAACCGGCGTTCGGGAAAAACCTACAAGTGGGAGACGAAACCGCCACACTGGATCGTTGCGCCAAGGCCCCGCAGCCAAAGGGCGCGCTCCACAACGAAGGGCAGACGCGCCGACATACGCCCGGAGCCAACGCGCCTCAATGATCGGCAATCCAAGCGCGGGCGCATGAACGGGCCCAACCGTCGATCTGTTCAAGCTGGTCGAGGCTCTCCACGCGCTGAACGCCCTCGCGCTCATGCGCCTCCATGACGGCCTCCACGCATGCCGCGATACCCAGATAGCTGCCCTCTTCGGCAAGAAACGCCGCAACGGCAACCTCGTTTGCGGCGTTCATGACGCACGGCAGCGTCCCGCCTTCCGCACCCGCATGGCGTGCAAGCGCCAGACAGCGGAACGTATCCTCGTCCGGTGCAGCGAACTCGAGCGAACCGAGCGCACGGAAATCGAGGGGCGCAACCGGCGCGTCCCAACGCTCGGGGTAGCTGAGCGCATACTGGATGGGAATGCGCATATCGGTTGTGCCCAGGTGCGCTTTCACGCTGCCATCGGCGAACTCCACCATGGAGTGGATAGCGCTCTGCGGCTGCACGACCACAGTGATCTTGTCATAGGGCATGGCGAACAGATGGTGTGCCTCGATGACCTCGAGTCCCTTGTTCATCAACGTCGAGGAATCAATGGATATCTTCGCCCCCATGTTCCATGTCGGGTGTGCAAGCGCTTGGGCCGGCGTGATGTCCCGAAGATCGTCGCGTGTGCGCCCGCGGAACGGACCGCCGGAAGCGGTCACCCACAGGCGGCTCGCCTCCCGCGCATCTTCGCCGATCAGGCACTGGTAGATGGCCCCGTGCTCCGAATCAATAGGCATGAGGGCGCCGGCCGGGCCGGCATCGGGAGCAAAGCCGGCCGCACGGCGCTGCGCATCGACCTGGGCGGCCAACGGCATGATGAGGTCGCCGCCCACCACGAGCGACTCCTTGTTCGCCAGCGCGAGCACCTTGCCCGCCGCAAGCGTCTCGTAGCTGGCACGGAGGCCGGCGGCGCCCACGAGCGCGTTCACCACGATGTCGGCCTCGGGGAGGCGCACGAGTCCGACCACCGCGTCGGCACCGAAC
>JABLTR010026858.1_pt1 | contig 19013 bp, 17 predicted proteins | sample 7160071 | NCBI WGS metagenome assembly JABLTR01 (sample SAMN14651230, study PRJNA627086) | human gut metagenome | isolation source: feces | host: Homo sapiens | reverse complement strand
GAAAAATTGCAAATATTTGAGCATTAAACAACATACCCTTTAACAACCAATTTTAAAAATTATTTTCAATTATTTTCTTCAGACTATTTAAAACCCTTTTTTTATTCTTATGGATTGCCTGTTGTGTTACATTAGCTTTATTTGCAATTTCTTTCTCTGTATTTCCATTTGCTATTCCTTCACATATATGGTACTTATCCTCTATTTGAGCAATATATGACCAAATATCCAGCACCGCTGTATTCTTTAAGGCCTCTTCTTCGACATTTATTGTGTTATCTCTAATAAAGTCAACTCCATTCGCTTCTTGGGAATCCCAACTGTCGTAATGCAAAAGCCCATGGGCTTTATCTTTTTCTATCAAATATTTCTCTTTGCGTTCCATTCCATAATAGGCTATGTATATTTCATCAGTTACTTCTACCAATACGCCTTGAATTTTTATAAAGTATTTTTTTCTATCGTTTTCATAATACATTCCTCCGATTCAAATTTGTTTTTTAGCGGCAAATTTAAATCAGAGGCTGGCGGTGATCGGCACCTGTTTTTGCAACAAAAAAAGCAAACCTCAAACTGAGATTTGCTTTTTCGTATAGTTGTATTATTAAAAATATAAAATATATGATGCTGAATAGATTTTTCCACACAAAAATCTCGGCATTTTGTATTTGCATAAAATGCATACTGTTTTCCAATATTTTTTATGTATTCATAATTTTCGCCTTCATTTTTATATGTAAATCCATAAAAAATCGCATCCTTACATTAATCATGACCTTTTCCAGCTTTTTACAAATTTATCATACTGAACTATATCGAAAAAAATTGTAAAAATCGCTCGATTAGATGGATGTTTTGTTCAACAAAAAACACCATTATGTGCCCGACATATACAAAAAAAGACCACGTTTATAGTGGGCACGGATTTTGACAAAATTTATATATCTTAGTCAAATCTTATTTATGTTCATACTACATAGAAGTAAACACATCTCAGTAATTTTTGCTTTAAATCTCACTAACACCCCATTGACAATGTGATTTCTACTATGAATTAAATATGAAAAATATTTTGTTTTTGATATTTTATGAAATGTTGTAACAATTACTTTGTTGACACTCATAAATTATTATCAAAATAGTATTAAGATTCAAATATTAATAGATCTCGAACACGTTTCACAACTATATATATTTTTTAATTTATAAATATAGCCAAATTTTATTTCAACAAAGAAAGCAGAAGATCTAATTTAATAGAACTTCTGCTTTCTACTGATGAGTATTTCTTTCAATTATTAAAACTTAAGTTAAATAAAATAGTTATTTTATTAGAAAAATATGAATTACAATGCTTTCATTACATCTAGCAAGTTTTGATAACTATCCACATCATGGTACTTCACTTTACTGGTTGACATCTCATTGAACAGTTTTTTAGCACAAGAAATCTTTGCCTGCTCTATCGGTCTTAGATTAAGACTTTCCATTGTACCTTTCGTTTCAGCTACAAAAAATATGTGCTTAACAGTGCCTTCATAGAAAGCAATTGCCCAGTCTGGAGAATAGTTCCCAACAGGTGTAGGAATATAGAATGTTCGAGGCAATTTTGCGTAAACGCATACTTCTTCCGCAGTATCCAAATCCTCAGCAAATTTTCTTTCAATACTTTTTTCAGCAGAACCATCTGTAAATACATAATCTTGGATAGCTTTCTTTGCTAAAAATGCCTTATCAAAACTTTGTGAATTCTTCTCTGCAGTAAAGATATTACTTTCATAATTTCCTTCAATTACATCATATGTAATATGCTCAACTATCATAGTTGCTTTCTGCTCTTTTATTAGTTTAATAATCTTAGAGATAAATTCTTCAGGATTGTTCTTAAACATAGCAAGCTTATCCACTCTTATCCCGCTTAGAATTGCAGCAATTGTTTTTCTTGTCAATACTGTTCCTTCCGCAACTTTTCCTATCAAATCATATTTTATTTGACTAGTCTGCGCCTGCCTTAGAGTTTGCGTCCTTGTCTTTTCACCGCTAAATGATGCTCCTCGTTCTATTTCATATTCGTCCATTATATCTTTTTGGCGTCCTATTGTTGCAGTATATTTAAGCTCAGATACAAATAAATTTTTATTTATATGATTAATAGACTTGTCTATAAGTTCATTGCTGTCGAACTCTACAGTATATGCATATTTATGATTGATTTCTTTCCATAAAGCCTGAAATTCTTTTTTCGCAAAATTTTCATTCAATGGATTATCTTTTACCTTTGTCTCATGTCCGTCTTTGAACATGTCGTCAAGGACATTATCATCATATACTGCCTGTATAAGCATATGTATTCCCTCTGCCATAGGCTGTAATTCTTCCGGCATTGGCGCAAGCGTATTTGCTGCAGCATCATTACGATACTTATCAGTTACTTTGCGCTTCATATCCACATAACCATTTTGAATAAGATAAAATTCAATCATATTTGCTTTATTATTATCAATGAGTGTTGGAACATCATTGACCTTAACATATTTTCCTGTAAAATATTCGCTTGTAGCAACAGTTGGTCTGTCATAAAGAACTTCTTTAATGTCTTTCTGTAAATCACTAACAAAATTCTTGTAGCTTTCACTTGCAATTACTGTAAGTATATTGATGTCATGTACTCTATCTCCGCAGCTTTCTACATCCATCCTATTTCCTGATTGATTTACGCATAAACGAAGTCCTCTTCCTACTTCCTGTCTCTTTGCTGTATTACTGTCAGAATGCTTCAATGTACATATTTGGAAAACATTCGGATTATCCCATCCTTCACGAAGGGCTGAGTGTGAAAAAATAAATCTTGTAGGTTCTTCAAATGATAATAACCGCTCTTTATTCTTCAAAATAAGATCATAAGCAGAAATATCATCTGAAAATTCACTTCCTCGATTAAGCTTGCTGTCAATACTATGTCCTGTCTTTTTATCAATGCTGAAATAACCTTTATGTACTGCTGACACATCGCTACAGGTCGTTTTCAAGTACTTCTGGTATGGTGTATCAAATACGGTAATGTATTGATTAAGAACATTTATATACTCTTCCTCAAACATCTTTCCATATTCGCCTAGGACCTCATTTCCGTCCTCATCATATTGGCGGTATTTTGCTACCTCATCAATAAAAAATAAAGAAAGAGATTTAATTCCCATATTAAACAGCTTTTCTTCCTTTTCAAAATGGGATAGTATGGTTTCTCTAATCTGAATACGTCGCATATCCCTCTCTGATACATCACCGTTTACTTCTCCGCATCTAATGACTTCTCCGTTTGTAAAGGTCACTGTACCATTCAAAGGATCAATTTCAGAAATAGTATACCCCTTATACTGCTCCATTTCCTGAGAAATATAATATAAATCATCGCCAACATTACAATTCCTTGTTTCACGGTTTATTGATTTATTATATCCTATTTCCATTTCAATTCTTGCCATTGGAGGTTTCTTGGATGATAAAACAATCTGCTCTAAATAAAGATAACTGTCTGTACCTCTAAAGTTCTTTACTTCAAATCCCTTTACTTCTATTTTCTTTACAAGCCGTTTATTATAAGCATCCAACGCATCCAAAACATAAACCGTATTATGCTTTACTGCATGTGTTGCGGAATAGTTAAGGCAAAACAGCGGATTGAAATTCTTCAATGCCTTCTGCGTAACACTGCCGCCCATTTTCTGCGGTTCATCAAGGATAATAATTGGCCTGTTGGCTGCAATAACATCAATCGGTCTTCGAGATCCAAACTCATCTCTTTTTGAATATATTATACGAGCTTCTTTACTTCTTCCATCTTCCTTTAATGACGATGCAAAAGCCTGCGTATTTATAATCATAACATTTATTCCACTGCTTTGCGAAAAATTGTCAAGCTGATTTAAGTTTGAGCTGTTATAAATAAAGAAACGGGCTTTTTTACCGTAATGCTCCATAAAATGGTCCGCTGTAATCTCAAAGGACTTCTTGACTCCCTCTCGTATAGCAATGCTCGGCACCACTACAATAAACTTGCTCCAGCCATAATGTTTGTTCAGTTCAAACATTGTTTTGATATAAACATATGTTTTTCCTGTACCTGTTTCCATTTCAATATCAAGAGAACATCTTCCCAAATCTTTCACAAGCTCTGATGAAAGTTTAATATTATTCTGGCTTTGTATTGTATGGATGTTTTTTAAAAGCTGTTCATCTGAAAGCTCAAGTATTTCATTTTTGTAACCTATATCATCAAATAAATCGATCTGTTCACCATATTCATCAGATAAAGGCAGTGTCAACTGAGTAGGTATAGACGGTACATTTCCAATATCACGAATATATTTTACTCTATTGGAGTAATTCTGTCCCTGAAATACTTTGATAACAGCATCAACAGCATCTGTTTGATATTGTTGTATTTTAAAGTTAAATTTCATATCTGAGCACCCCTTAAAATGGAAGATCATCATCATCTATACCTAAGAAAACCGGGAATTCTTCTATAATATTTTCCTCACAACCCTTACCACAATTATTACAATGTCCATAGTAGTATTTTGAATTACTGCCATAAGATATTTCAACAGTGATAGGTATTTTCTTATGTTCATTCTCCCAGCAAAATCCACAAATAGCCCGTTCTCCTCCATTAGGTAGTGTTTCTACATAAATGCTTCCTTTTCTCTTATCAATATTTTTTTCAGCACGTTCTATACTAACGGTGTCCTCCAATTCTTTTTTTACCTTGTTTAGCTCTTCTGTTTTTTCTGATAATTCTTTCTTTAGCGAACGAATAGTCTCAATCTTGTTATTTTTGTTGTCCTTAACAACTGATACCATAATAGTTATAAGTACACATATTATTGAAAAAATACCACTGAATAAAACACCATTGTTATTTATAAACTCTAGCATTACAGCACCTTCCTTACTGTATCAGGGCTATATGCGGCAAAAATCTGTTCAAAATTTGTCGCTACACTGTCACTTGCCATGGAGCTGTCACGCATAACAAAATAATATGGTTTCTGTTTTGCTACAGCAGTAATAACTTCATCCGTAACATTCTCATCAAAGCAAGCAATAAGGAAGCCATCCTCAACATTGAATACCTTCTTACCTGCAATCACTGTTTCTTCAATCTTACTTGAGAGAAGCACACCCAAGTCCAGCATAACCTGGAACAATAAGTCCTCCGGTGTTCTATCTTCTTTAATGTTATCGGAAAGAGAACTGAAAAGGTCTGAATTATATTCAGAAGGATTGTAATAAACATCTTTCATATTAGTGCTGTCACACTTTAGCACACGGAAACCGATGTCTAAATCCTTTACGCTTTCTTTTCCCGCTTCCTTTACATCATCCATATAATGGGCTGAATCTATTCCCAGCTGTTCAAAACCGTTAATGGTTTGATACTCTTCTTTTATCTTCTTTCCTGCTCTGCGAATACGCTCTTTTGCAAGCTCTGGTATTATGTGTGGACGATTAAGCTCATCTAATATGGATATCGCATTTTCTGCAACACGTTTAGCGTTTGCAGAGGCACTATTAAGCATAGGTTCAATGTTCTCTTGTACCTGAACAAGAATATATTTACATTCTTTTCCTTCACTATTAGTAAGCATAACTGCTTCTGCTGTTGTTGCTGAACCACTAAAGAAATCAAGAATAATATCATCTTTTTGTAGTCCAAATCCAAGCAAAAACTTTATCAATTCTACAGGTTTTGGATTGGAGAAAACGTCTTTCTTAAAGTATTCATAAACATCATTTGATCCAGTACTTGTAGTTCCTTGTTCGGTAAGAACTGTTTCTGTCTTAAAAATACTTCTTGGTGTTTTTCCAAGAGGAATACGTTGTTTGAATTGAACAGACCATTTTTCACCCAATTTAACAAAGCGAACTTCTCCTGCTTTTACATCAGATTTAAATCTAGCCTTTGAGCGGAGCCAGCTAATAGGGTTTCCATCATCGTCATATTCAAGAACTGTCCCATCTGGACAGACAATCGGATAGTATTGCTTGCCAGATTTTCTCTTAAAGGTATCCCAGAAAAAGCGTCCTATTTCATCTTCTTCTTTATAACGTTTGATGTAGTTTTCTGAATAAGTCTCGTAAAAATCTTCCAATTCAGGTTTATTTCGAGCATATACCAAAATATATTCGTGCTCAATTGCAATATATTTTGAATCATTGCCTCCACCTTTTTTGTTCTGCCAAATAAGCTGTGCAACAAAATTAGTAGATCCGTATATTTCATTGCAAATATCTTTCAGATTATTTACTTCATTATCATCTATACTAATAAAAATAGCTCCATCATCAGCAAGCAAATCTTTTGCCAACTTTAATCTCGGATAAATCATATTCAACCAGTCTGTATGGAAACGTCCATTGCTCTCTGTATTTTTTTCGAGTTTTCCTACAATCTGATTACCTTCATCATCGTAATTTCCACTTACATCGTCCCATTTATCACTACTCATTCCAAATTCATCATTGTAAACAAAATCATTTCCTGTATTGTAAGGAGGGTCTATGTAAATCATTTTGATTTTTCCTAAGTATGTTTCCTGTAAAAGCTTTAATACCTCAAGGTTATCCCCTTCAATATAGAGGTTTTCGGAGTCAAATCCTCCAGGGGTTCCATCTTTGCCGACACTTTCTTCTCTGCAAGGACGGAGGGTTTTGGCAATTGGAGCGTTTGCTAGCAGCACTGACTTTTTCTTGTCCGGCCAGGTAAACTGATAGCGTTCTTCTCTGCCGTCTACTACCCTAGTGTTGATTTCCTGCATCAATACATCTTTATCTATGGCACGCACAACTTCCCCGTTTTCGTCAATGGTTTCTGTCACTGCGTTGGGGAATAGCTCAGCTAGTTTTCTATAGTTTTCATCTGCTTTGTTTGGCGTGTGCATTTTAAGCTTGTCCATTTTCATTTTCCTTTCCACTTGTTTGCATCTTATTTTTCATTTGTTCCAAGATGAAAGATTGATTCTTTTGATATGTTTGTTGTTGTTCCATCAACTCTGCCATACCTTTTGGAATGTATGGGTTTTGTATAGATTCCCATGTAATAATATCCTTATAACCCAAAGACTTTGCCATTGTTTCCAACAGCTTTTCTCTTTCTGTTTTGATTTTGGATAATTCCATTTCAGTCGGATTTTCCACACACATCTTATCAAAACAAACTTTCCATTGTTTCCGAACATCTTTGTCATCTGCAAAAACAATATCAATTAAATTCATTGCTTGAACACTTTCATTTGTCCAGCCAAAAATACGACTTGTCATCAATATTTTGAATATTTGCATTTTGTCGTTTCGTTTTTGGGCTCGATCTTGCAGTATCTGACCTACAGCAACTGCAATAATCGGTACAGCGATAAGTGCTATTATATTTAATACATCATCCATTATTTTATCTCCTTTTTCCGTTTGCTACTTTTATATTTATCTTCTGCATTAAAATAGATTTGTCTATATCTTGTATCACTTTTCCATTTTAGTCTATGGTTTCAGTCAATACATTATGGAATAATTACGCTAATTTTCAATATTTTTATCAGCCTTTTTTGATGTGTATTTTCAGGTTGTTCATCTAATTATCCTTTGTTTCATTCTGTTCAAATTCAAAAAGATATCTATTTGTATTTATCTCTCTATTACAATTCTTACATATAAAACAGTTGCAAGTAAAATTGACCCACATCTCATCACCATTATGCTTAGATCCACATATTGGACAAATAATATCAAATCCTTTTAAATCTAAAATCTTTTTTACATCATCAAATGTATGACCCATAGCATACAACCCCTTCAATAATAAGTTCAAATGATTTAATTTAATCGAATAATCTCCTATTTTAGCAATTTCTTCAAACAAATCCATAACTATTTCCATAGTATATGTCATTAAAAATGGAATTGTAGTATAATAAAAGCCGATATTTCTATTTATAACTTCGTCACTCGGAAAAATAAAATTAAGCCCCGATGGAGATGTTCTCAATGTAGCTCTTGTGGTTATAAGATGATTTGTAGCTTGTAAAATTCCGTTTATAGTAAAATCCTTGTCATAACTATACCGGAACTCAAACATGTCCATGAATTCTATTCCTTTTTGAGATTGAATTATATTAATATGTTCTTTTCTCCTGGGTTTAAGTTTATGATTCACTATTTCATATTTTTTTACATTGTTTTCTTCTAACATTAATTGAAGGAGCTCATTTCGATCTACACATAACCATTCAATATATGCTAATGTTTCTTGTAAAGGTTTACGTAATAATGCCCAAGCTACGTTGATATTACCTTTTAAAGCCATTTCTATAGAAGCATTATAATAATTTGAAAAATCTACAAGCAAAGAAAAAAACAAATGTTTGAAATAAACTGCGTATAAAATATTTTTGTATCCATTTTCAATTAACCATTGCTCATAGTCAATATTTTTAGCATTACAAATATTTTCAAAAGCTTTTTTATCATCATCAGATTTGAAATCTATTACTTCTTTTACAATTTCATGTTCATCTACATATTTTAAAATACTATTGAGACAAAGCTTGCAATAATTCAAAAAAAATTGGTTTTTTGAAAAATTTTTATTTATATTAAAATCATCATTTTCTTTCAATGCTGCTCATCCTATTTCTTAAGTTCATTTATCTTCTGTACCAATTCAAACTTCTTTTTCGGCTGCTTTTCTGCTCTAGCCTGCTTTTCCAGCTTTTCAATCTCCTTTTTCAGCTTCGCCTTCTGTTCATCCAAGGCAATTTGTTCTTCCAGGGTGTTCCCGGCCTCCATATTGATTTCCCCGATCTGAACAATTATATTTTCCCATACTTGATCCAGATCAAGTCCCTTTAACTGGACTGTAATAGTTTCTGTTTTCTGCCAAGCAGTCATCATAAGTTTTGTGTGATAGACAGCCAGTCTTGCTTCCTGATTACACTCCAATATCATCAGTATATTCTGAGGGATAATTTTAGAAATGGTTATGATGTTCTTTTCATCAAAATCCTTATGTTTTAAGGATATCAAAAGAACATAAAATGACTTTACCTTTTCCCCTTCCGAAACCTGCACTCTTGAGGGGGAAATTTCATTGACAATAGATATTTTTGATATATCACGGTCAATCTTATCTTTTGCCGATGTATTCATTTGAAATTTTGTATATATAGCTTTTTTAGGAAGCTGCTTATTCATTTCAGTATTTTGAGGTAATCCAAGCATTTTTTCAGCTCCTTACTTATTAAAAACGAATAACGGTACAAGGAATATTTGCTGCTTGTGCAGATGCAATGATATTTTTTGTTCCTGCCGATTCACCATCCCAGAATACTATCACTTCATCCGCGGCTTTTACCATCTGCTCATTTCGTATTGGACCTGCTGCATTGCCAAAACGCTCCCAGGCTGCCGGATAGCGCTCCAAGTGAAATCCTTTTTCTTGGGCATATTGTTCTCCTAACTGGTCTGCGCCTTTCGCTGTTCCGCTGACAATAACAATTTCCCTGTTTTTGACTTTATCTTTCAAATGGTCATCAACAGCTTGTACCAGCATAGGATAATCATGAAAATTCCGGCTGCCAGCAATAACCAGCTTATATTCTTTTTTCTGCGAAATAGGTTTTGGTAGTTCTTTGATTACCAAAAAACAAATCAACTCAAAATCATCTAAACCTTTAATTTCATTCGACAGAAAACTGATCTGTCCACCACCTAAAAATGTATCGATATCACTTTCTTCTTTTACTTCTATAATGGAGTAAATAGCATTCTCCAAAAGCTTTGATAACTCTTTCATATCTTTACCATCACGGGTTTCTTTGTTAAACACCTTACACAAAGCTGTAATTGGTTCTGATTTTCCCTTACAAAGATAACGCATTCTATCCAGCATATCTTTTGGTGATAAATGGTCACAAACGATATCTCCACTCTGGCTGACATAAACCATATAAAATGGATGCAGTCGGTTTTGATTGTCAATATTTACACTATTGGAGCGATTTTTCAAAACATAGATAACACCTGCCGGCATTTCTTCTGATGCAGGAACTACGGCATGCAGTCCGAAAGGTGTTTTATCTAGGTTCGCATGATTTTTGATATATGCAAGCAAATCTAGCCTAAATTCATTCAATCCCAAATCCATTATAGAAATACCTGTAGTCATATCTTCAATATCTACAACTTCTTCTTTTAACCTTTTCAGCTGATTTTTTCGATATTCCAGGTCTGTTTTTTCCTCATTACTAAGTAAGTTGTCATCACCAGTTGCGGTCATGTCAACGATTTTCATACGAGTTTCGACCTTTGCCTTCAGATCGATATACTCATCTAGTGTTACATCAGGCCAAAAGTTCACCAGCTGAATATAAGTATTTTTACTGCCAATACGATCGATACGGCCAAATCTTTGAATAATGCGAACAGGATTCCAATGAATATCGTAGTTAATCAGATAATCACAGTCCTGCAAGTTTTGACCTTCAGAAATACAGTCAGTAGCAATCAATATATCAATTTCTGTTTCGTCATCAGGCATTAAAAGCTGCTTATCTTTCGAGATTGGTGAGAAGCATGTCAGCACAGTATTTAGATCATTACGTAGTTTTGGAACTGTTGTACGTCCTTCAACAGAACCAGATACCATTGCTGTGTTAATTCCAAAATTCTCTTTTACATATTTACTTACATGATCATATAGATAACCTGCTGTGTCCGCAAAAGCAGTGAATATTATTATTTTTTTATTTCCATCATTGATTGGATGTTCGATTTTGTTTTTAATTACACGAAACAATTCCTGCAGTTTACAATCATATTCAGGTGTAATATCTCCAACCATCGATATAAGCAATTCCAGTGTTTCTCTGTCTTTTGCAAGGCAGATTCTCCAGGACTCGTAGTCCATATCACCAATTTCAATTTTTACTTTTCTGCCAAATGTAAAGAGTTCATCATCGTTTTGATCTTCACCATCAAAATCATCAATATCAACAATATCCATTAAATCCAATTTCACAGAAGATGTTTTATCATAGGAATCTATGCTTTGTATTGTGGAATCAATCAATGTTAAAATTCTTTTCAATGTGAGGTTGAAAGAAAAAACTGAACTTTCCATACGCTTCATCAAATTGATTGCTGTCAATCTACGAATTCCCTGTTCACGATTTGCCTGAGTGAAACCAATATTCACCTTATTATCGCCATACATCTCCGCATATTTTTCCATTTTGCTTGGTAAAATAAAATGTGTTGGAGTATATATTGTCAATGTCAACTGCATAAGCTGCTCAAAAATTTCATTATAGTTGATAGCTTTTTTCAAATTTGTGAGACAAGGACTCAACGAAATTGGCTTTAATCTAGTTGGGAAAGTACCAATGTCAGTCATATCATAGTATTTCTGAATATGTTTTCGTGAACGTGCTATTGTTACAGAATCCAAAACCTCAAAAAAGTCAAAGTCTAACATACGAAGTAAATTTTCAGTTGTACGGTCTACAGCTTCCCACTTACTCCATGTATTGAATGCTCTTTGGGCATTTTTGAAAATATCATCAATACTACGAGTGGTATTCAATTTATCGTCAATTAGTGCAGTATTTCCTTCATAAGCAAGCGCCAGCTGATTCTTCAGATCATTAAAACGATTATTTACAGGTGTTGCTGATAACATCAAAACTTTAGTCTTAACACCTTTGCGTATAACCTTATTGAGCAGCCTTAAGTAACGATTTTCCTTTTCATTATCTTCGCCGGATAACTTCCCTCCATTACGGAAGTTATGGGATTCATCAATGACAACTAAGTCATAATTACTCCAATTCAGCCTATCTAAGTCAAGTCCATTTGATGTACCCTTTGTACGATTCAAGTCTGTATGGTAAAGTACATCATAACGTAAACGGTCAGATGCGATTGGATTATTTACATAGTTGTCTTTATATGTATTCCAGTTATTTGTTAACTTTTTCGGGCAAAGAACAAGCACAGACTTGTTTCTATTTTCATAATACTTAATAACGGCTAGTGCTGTAAAAGTTTTACCAAGTCCTACGCTATCGGCCAAAATGCAGCCGTTATATTTTTCAAGTTTACTGATAATTGCAAGAGCTGCATCTTTTTGAAAGTTATAAAGCATTGACCAAATTTTGCTTTCCTTAAATCCAGTCGCTTCATTTGGCAATGTATCTTCTGAAATGTCTTCTAAAAATTCATTAAAAATATTATACAGTGTTACAAAATAAATAAAATCGGGAGAATTTTCCTGATATGCAGCAGTAATACTATCAATCACTTCGTCAGTGACAACTTGAAGTCTTGTATTATCCTTCCATAGACTATCAAACAGTTCAATATAGGCCGTGGAGAAAGGTGTCTCTGTCTTTTGGATCATATTATAAGCATTGTTACCCCGTTCACATCCCATATCCACTGTAGTAAATCCATTGATAGGCATATAATTTTTATCATCAAGATTAATGAAACCCATCATATTGTCATTTGTAATATTGGATTTGAAAGTAACTTTTTCTCTTATCCATTCAGCACATTCTTTTGCAATAGCCTTTTGCGTCAGTTCATTACGTAACTTTACTTCAAATTCAGTTCCATAAAGGCTCCGTTCTCTGTTTAATCTGGGGATATAAAACTCTCTTTTCTCCTTTTTTGCCTTTTCTGTTACAAATGTCGGTGACGTAAAAATAAAACGTAGTTCTTCTATATTTTTTAGCTGTTCTTTCAGTTCCTGAAACGCATAAATAGAAAAACACGCTGCTGCAATAGATAACTTGCTGTCTTTCTTTATTTCTACTGCTAAATCATCCTTTAATGTTTTTGTTGTATTATTTATCAATTCCATATACATTTCTCCCGAAATATTTATCATAAAACTCTTAATATCTCTTATTATCTTTAACCATAAAATTATCAGGATATAAACAATTAATTTTTAATACTTATTTAAACATCAAACATTTATTTAAATTAATATAAAGATTTATATTTTTATCAGTTTTCATTATCTCACATTTTCTGACATTTTTAAACTTACTATTTTAAAGACTTTTTATCCATTCATTTAAATTGATATATAATAAATCAATAAAGCAAACAAGTGACATTACATAGATATAGTAAATCACTTGAAAATTCTTGATAAATAGGCTTTAACTTCCAAGCATATATTTATTAAGTATTTGTCTAATTTTCAGGCTTAATTGTACAGATTTATTTGTAGTGAGCATCATGTTTTTCTTTAATACTAATCTTTTTTCCCTATACCTTAGAAAACTATTTTTTCGTTTACGGAGTAATTAATTATTATAGATTCTGCTCATTTTGAGTTCATAGAACATAGACTTAAATCTTTTTCACTATTCTGAAATTATCATAATTTATGTAAGATGGAAATAAAAACGCAGATACTATAATTAAAACTATTATATTTTTAAATTATTACAATTAAAAACTTTTACCAGACGATCATAACATAATTATTATCTAATTACTTGTCTTTATAATAAATATGAAATGATGCTTACTTTACTATTCTCACCTTACTTTTATGCAAATTATTATTTATTATCTCACATTTTTTGACAATTTCCAATGTGTTTAATAATCAATAAATAAAAAGCCAGAATACTATTCATTTTCTGGTTTTTATATAAATTTACTATTACTTTTAATTTTTAAAAGATATGATCTGTTTCTTTTTTATTTTGGCATATTCCAGCGTCATAGCAGCCCCGCCCCAGCTGTGCAGCACATAACTAACCACAACATCTGCCCGCTCTACCATCCACTGATTTCTTCGGACAATCGCCAGTTTCTTTGGAACCGATTCCAGCGGTGGATAGATGGAACTGTCACAAGGCGATATGTCTTTTCGTCTATTCAGATAGGGCAAAATCAAAACCAGTTCGATATTAGGATATCGCTTTTTTTGCTCTGCCAATATAGAAGCTGCCAGTCTGTCAAAGGCGCCGTATCCACCAAGATAAAACGTTTCAGCTCCGCTTACAATCAAATCCTCTGTTACTCTTTTCAGCCAAGCCCTTACTTCTTTCTCGTCATAAAGTTCTCTATGCCCACAAAATGTAATAATCATGAAATCTTCCCCCTTGTATCTATCATACCGCAAATGGGTAGGATAGTACAGTTACAGGTACTATTTTTATTTTCTCTGACCATATAATCATATAAAAAACAGGTGGTGAGTGATTTGAAATTAAACGAAGCAGTAAGCAAACGCCTTCAGGAATTGCTGGACGAAAAGAATATGACGCAATATCAGCTATATGTGAAAAGCGGTGTGCCGAAATCCACCATCGGAAATATCATGCATTGCTCTTATGACTCCGTGAAGCTTCGTGTCATTCATGAACTCTGCCAAGGGCTTGACATCAGCATTCCTGATTTTTTCAACTCACCGCTTTTTCTTGAGGACTCTCTTGATCCTTAAATTCTGAAGTCAGATTTTAGAACCAAACCATTTCATTTATCTGTAAAAATAAATTTTATAAAAACAAGGTGTTCGACTATTTAATTCGAACACCATTTCTTTTTACCTCAATGCAGGCACATAATCTGTCATATTTGTTCCATCAGACAGTGCACCAAATAACGGAGCAAATTAAAACAACTGGCACTGCTAAATATATTCCCTGCCAAAGTAAACCTATGATATGTCCTGTAAAATCATGCACATATCTCACTTCCCTATCTCATCTGTTCATAAATATGACTGCTACTGATGTGTTCATTTTTCTTAATAATCGTCGTTCTATTTCCTGTTCCATTCCAAACCTCATAGTATCCACTTGGCTTTGGCTCTGCATCTGGTACATTACTGCCAAAACCAATGACACACCATAACAAAAATAGCAGCACAAAAAAACAAACCGCCATCAATACTCCTGATAGGATATTGATACAGTCATATTTATGTTTCCTTCTGACAAAGATTACAATGCCACATCCTATAAAAAGAACCAATACACCTATGGTACATAATGAACAAAACAAAAGATCTAAAAAAACGCCCTGTGTCATATAATCCCCTCCGATTAAGGAAATAAAAAAAATACATTTCCTATTTACATTAAGTAACGAACAGAAAATGTATTTTTGGACATTATTTTTTTATTTTTGTTTCTCTTAATCCAACAAATTATCATGTTGGAATGAATAGATCTGATACAACTCTAATAAGTGTAATCAAAACCACTCCTGCACAAATAACAAGTATTACTTTTTTTAACTTTTCATCTGCCTTTACCGCTTCATCAATTTTATCTGAAAATATAGCAAGAAAAATGGCAGGTACTAAAAGCCACCAATAATTATTCATAAATTTCCTCTTATCACTTTCTATTTTTATTATGAAAAATATATTTAATAACAAATCCAATAACCGATAACACAAATATGATTATAAACTGCAGAATAAGACTTAGAAAAAACAATGCTCTATGCTCATTGTCATATAAAATAGAGGGCATTGCTGCTACTGAAACAATAAATGTCAAAGCTGCTGAAATGAAACAGGACAAAACTGTTGAAACAAATGGTGCTAACCAAAGACGATTTCTTTTTATACAAAGCATAACCCCTACAGAAAAAATAGGTATGATGCAAAAAACAGATATGTTCCACCAATTCATATTCAAACCTCTCTTTGTCACAATAAAATAAACGATATTTATACAATAAACCTAGTAAGTAGTCCCACTGCAATACAGATAACTCCTGCGATTCTTGCGCCTTTTTTCCCTTTTTTACAATCACTTCGCTCTGGATAAACGGGATTTAAAATAAAAAGCAATCCATACAAAATCCACATAATATTAGAAAATATGCCTTTATGAAATGTAAACGCAAGTAAGTTTCCAACGATTATAAATACAATACCTAATACAATCTGCCTTCGAAATGTAAGACATCTCATTACATCACTCCCTATACTTTTTTCTTTATATCATATATAACGAATAAGACATGTTTTTTGGGACAGATGATTTTTATAAAGAATAAAAAAGATGCCATTATTTCATGGCACCTCTTTTCACGTTTTTATAAATCTTAAGGTTCAAACAGTTCATCCACTGTAATATGTAATTCTTTTGACAGTTTAAAGGCTAATGAAAGCGTTGGATCATATTTATTATTTTCTATTGCATTGATTGTTTGCCTTGAAACATCACATTTTTTTGCCAGCTCATCCTGAGAAAACCCAAGTTCTTTCCTTCTGTTTCTGATGATATTTTTCATGTTATCCGCCATACCTTTTCTTATAATACAAAAGCGTCAGAAAATATGTCATAGCAATGACACTTAGTTCAATAAATGGATTGTTACGCATAGCTTCTGCTCGTAAAACTGCTGTTATGACGTCTGATACGAGTCCAAGCACTGTTACAAGAAGTGTAAAAAAACTTGCTTTCCACACCATTAGCTTTCTTCTTTCATCGCCAGTCTTTAACAGAGAAACAATCATCATAATATCTATGAAAATGAGAGCAATCAGAAAAATTCCAAATATGATCAAAAAAAGTGTAGTTGTCCTCATAAAATCGCTCCTCTCTCTAAGGAAAATGTAAAATACTTTTTACATTTTCATCATAACAAATATATATGAAATGTCAAGAGTTTTTTACATTTTAATAATAGAGAGAAAACGTATTACTTGTTTATATCTTATCTATTTTCTTCTACACTCTCTGCAATCTTCACAATTTCTTCTTTTGAAAGGGCTGCCGATATACTGAAAATAGTTGTTCTATCCTCAGAATACCATACAATTACACTATTTTCGTCATCCGCTTCTGCCTGATAGTAATCCGCTTTTATATTTCCTACCATAACCTCTTGGGCATTTTCATCAGAAATAAATAAACTAATAGCATCTGTACCGCTTGAAGACATAAAAGCTATTTGATTTCCCAGGTCATTGTGATAGATTGCAATGTTCATTCCTTCCATTTCGGATATTTCTTTTTCATAATAGCCTTCTGGGATATATGTAAGGACATAGGCTTTCTGTTGGGCAGAACCATCACCTGTATAACGATATTCCATATAGCCGTTATACTGTCCTCTCAGCCAGTATAAAAAAGTAGCTCTTGCCTCTTGGTTTAACATTAAAAAGGAACTGCCTGCCACCACAAATATAGCTAGATAACAAGCCACTTGTTTATATAATCTTTTTCTTTTTTTATGTTTTGCTTTTTGCAGTATGTTTTCCATATTGTTTTCAAAGGTTTTGGAAAATTCATATCTATATTCTTCTTGAGTTTGAAGTGAATCTGTAATGATATTTCCTGCCTCTTTGGCTGCCTGTTTCATCATTTCTTCCGTTATCACAAGATTCCCTCCTTTTCACACAGCTCTTTTAGTTTTTTCTTCGCCCTTTGGTCTAATTTTGACGCTGCCACAAGAGAAATATCAAATAAAGCCGCAATTTCTCTGACACTATATCCGTGATAATATCGTAACAGTATCACTTCTCTGTATCTTGCTGGAAGGTTCAAAATAGACTTTGTAAGTAGATTATCGCCATCATAAGTAACTTCAAGACCATTTATTTCCTCCAAATATTCAGATTCTTTGTGCCTACTTTTCTTTCGGTATATGTCTATGGCTTTGTGCTCAGCTATTGTAACGATATAGCTGCGTGTTTTTGGACAGTCTATCGTATCTATCTTTTTTATATTTTCTGCTATTTTTATAAATGCCATGTGCACAGCATCTTCTGCATCCTGCTCATTATGTAGAATTTTATTTGCAGCATAAAACATCAGAGATTTATATTTCAGATATATCTCTTCAAATTTTACTTTGTCATCTTCACTTTCTATCATCTGTAGATATATCATAGAAAAGTCCTCCAACACAATGAAAAATCAAATCTGGTTTTTATATTAAATGAATTAAAATAGAAAATCAAATTTATTTGATAGTAGTCAAAATATTGATATTTAGAAATACATACATAAGAAAAGACAGTCATACAACTGCCTTTTCTTCGATCTATTTCATTTTATTCCTCTTCTGCCTGTACTGCACTTTCATCTTCTGCGGAAGGATAACCACAAAGGTCATAAAGCTCAGGAGGAATAAAGCTTACTGCAAGCTGATCCTCCTTTGGAAGTTCATTGTACCAATTCAGCCACTCCAGTGTTTCTTCTGATAAATCAGAAGCTTTCAATGTTTTGTCATGGAATTTCAACTCATCAGATTCATCTGAAATTGGCGGCGCAGAAGGATTCTCTACTAAATACCATTGATCTCTGAGAAAAATATAGTAATCATTGATATACAAATAGGAAAATTCTTTTTCTCCATCATTGATAACAAAGGTATAGCTTTCTCCACCAGCATATACCTCATTCGGCGCCTCTCCATCAGGAAAGTCTACGTGAAGCAGATCAAGACCAAGAGCCCAGTCCTTTACATTTGCTATTTCCTCAGAGTTTAACTGTCTTGAATAATCCGAAGAATAAACGGAACAAGTGTATGTGATATCTTTTATGTACTCTGGAAAAAGCATTGGTCCTATGCCGCATACCACAACTTTTTCATTGTCATTTTTGTAATTTACCGTCAACCAGTCAGTATTATTCAAAAGCCATACATCCGCTGATGAATTGCTGTACTGAGGCTCATCCCACACCTCTAATAATTGAGTTCTTTTGTAACCCGATAATATGTTGTTCACCTCAGCCTCATCCATTTGGGCAATAGACAGTAAAGCAGGTAGATTATCATTGCTTTTTCTATTCTGATAACCATAGTTCCATGCAAAACCTACTGCCGCCAACACCGCCAAAAACGTGAAAATCCATTTCTTTTTTGCTCCTTTATATTTTATCAATGCCCAGACACCCCATCCTATTCCACAGACGAATATCATAAACAACATATATACGGCAAAAAACAAATACAACAAT
>JABLTR010111511.1_pt1 | contig 19021 bp, 19 predicted proteins | sample 7160071 | NCBI WGS metagenome assembly JABLTR01 (sample SAMN14651230, study PRJNA627086) | human gut metagenome | isolation source: feces | host: Homo sapiens | reverse complement strand
TGATGACGACGATGACGACGACTGGGACGATGATTGGGACGACTGATATCCCATATCATAAAACCCATAAAACCGGATTAGAAAAAACCGGATTAGAAAAAAGCCGCCTTGAAGGCGGCTTTTATTCTTTATTACACAATATTTTTTATTTTTATCAGCTTCTCATAAGCTCCTTTTTTACGTTTACCTTGTCCTTATCGAAGGCGCTTATTACAACAAACACAACTCCGCAGACAATTACCATAAATATTCCGACGCTCTTGAATATTCCCGTAAGGACGGGGACAAAGTTCCAGAGTATTATTGCCACAATCGAGGCGAGTATCGTGCAGAATCCCGCCTTTTTGCTCGTAAACTTAGGAGCAAGGAGAGCTCCGATTACGATGAAGGATGTGCCGATGGCAAGGGAGAGGGCCTGCTGCATGGCGTTGAGGATCGCTCCCATCTGAGTGGCGATAAGGTATGTAATAAGGCTGGCCACAACAACGATTATCTTATTTACAAGGGATTTTTTCTCCTTGAGCTTTTTGCTGTCGCATAAACGGTAGACAATATCCGAGCTTACGGTTGTGGCAAGGCCGACGATCATGGAGCAGCCAGTACCCATATCAGCGGCCCACAGACCTGAAAGAGTGATACCGCCAAGGACAGGAGGTATGCTCATGAGGATCTTGGGAAGGGCTTCAGCGGCTACCGCATCGGGAAGGAGGGCTTTGCTGGCCACACCAAGGAGGGCGCATATGAAACCAACGGGTATCATAAATATGGCGCCGATTATATATCCCCATTTAGCTGATCTGTCGTCTTTACCAGTAAGGCCTATCTGTACAACGCCCTGAACTGAGTTTGTATTACCGATCATTACAATTATCCAGCTGATGATTCCTATCCAGCCCATACCTTCTGTTATGCTGAGGTAGGGAACATCAGGTTCCGCAGCGACGAGGGTCTGAATAGCGTCCCATCCGCCATGTCCGCTGAGGACGATGATGGTGGCAACTATTACGCCCACATATATAAGTATAAGGTTAAGTACGTTAGTAAGGGATACGCTTCCCATACCGCCTATCATGGCAACGAGCATGAAGATGATGAATGAGAAGAAAGTACCGCTTTCGGTGGTGAATATTTCGGGCAGGAGGGCTGCCAGTATGGAACCTCCGGCCTTATACTGCAGGGCAATGATGCCTGACTGAATGATACACATGGATATTACCATGATGAAACTTGTTTTTTTGCCGTACATTTCGTTTACCAGGGCGCTTATGGTGCTGTAGCCGCTGTGTCTTAAATATCTTACGGCAAGGAATGCGGTTATTACGGCTCCGATGGCCCAGGCTGTATCGTACCAGCCCGCTGAAAGACCTACGCTGAAGGCGTTTTCCGCTATACCTATGGTGGAGGCTCCGCCTATGGCAAGGCCCGCTATACTGGAGGCAACGACGAATATGCCGTTTTTGCCCCTGTACATAAGAAAGGCGTCATCGTCCTTTTTCTGTTTGTGTGAAACATAAAAACTTATGCCAAATAAGAGTATTACATATAAAATGACTATCAGTAAGGGTATGTTCATCTTTGTTCTCCTCCGATTATACTATGATGATAACTCCGCTGCCCATTTCTGCTGCCGTGGGGTCTCTTTTATCTGTTTAATCTTCAAGTTCTTTTACGAACTTATCATACTGTTCCTTGAGCTGTGGAACTACGCTGCCGCCATAGGGTATGACATATACGTCCTTATCCTTTATGTCCACATGCTTCATAAGCTCATCTATGTCGCTGAAGGCCGTAACGCCCATGGCCTTTACTTCCTCGGGATCTATGGTCGAAAGAAGAAGTATATTGCCCTTTCTTATGGTCTCGCAGGCAGCATAGAATATATATCCGCCGATGGTGAAGTCCTTTCTCAGGCTCTCATCCAGACAGCCGTTCCTTAAGGGTACTATCCAGTCAAAGAAATCCCTGGCTCCGCTGCCCTCGCAGCACTCTGCCAGCATTACGACCGTTCCGCCCTGTTTGAGCGCCTTTGTGGCGTTGAAAAGGCTCTTTGTGGACTGGTAGAAGTTCAGATCCTTAGGGAAGCCTCCGCAGCTTACAAATACCACATCAGCTTCATGGTCTATGGGAAGACCGTAGGATTTCTGTATATACATGCAGCTTGCCTTCCATGCCGCATCGAAATCTCCGCAGAACAGTCCGCTGTGTTTAGATGCTGAGTTTACGCATATATTTATGCCGAAGGTGGGGTCTACCAGCTTTCCGGCTTCTATCATATCCAGATTGATGGGATTTTCCTGGGTCCTGCCGCTGCCGACCCTTACATCAGACCTGGGATTTGAAGGGTCAAGGGCCCTTATATGGTTCATTTTTATGGTCTCTCTGGAAGCTATGCCGGGGATTATGCTCTTTCTTCCTCCGCCGTAGCCTGCCATGATATGATGTACTGTGCCGGCTATGATTATGAGCTTCCTTCCTACGGCCAGGGGATTTACCTCTACCCTGGTGCCAAAGGATGTGGTGCCCACATATACAAGGTCATCGGCATCACAGTCATGATCCACTACCTTGGCCACATGGTCGTATACATATTCGCTGGCCAGTGTCTTTTTCTCTTCCTCGGAGTTTTTCCTATGGGTTCCAAGGGCTATTACAACATCTATATTCTCAAAGGGAACGCCCATATCCTCATGCAGGTATTTTACCAGCAGTTCGCATATTACGTCCTGGTGCATCCAGAATCTTGTCATGTCGCTTATGACGATGGTCACAGGATCATCGCTGGCGATGAGTTCCTTGAGGGGCTTTGAGTTTATTACTCCGTCCTCAACGCAGTATCGGAATTCCTTCTCTATGTCTTCGATCTCCCTCATGGGGTTTTCGAGCAGTGTTTTTACGCTTTTGGCTCCGTCAAATTTTATCTCGACGGTGGATTTGCCATACTTTAGTTCGATTTTCTCCATAATCAATTACCCTTTCATAACAAATTTGTATTTATTTTATCACTTTAACGCTTTTAAGTCAAAAACTTTGTCGGAACATATTTCATAAATATGAACGGCAAAATATATCGAGGTTTTATATATTTTTAAACATTCCGGCTCAAAGGTATAAAAAAGCGGAGAACTGAATGTTTCAGTCTCCGCATTATTTTTGGCTGTTCATAATAAAGGACATTTATTTGAGCTGAAAAAGGGACATCTTACTTAAATCCTTCTCAGACCTCTTTTTCAAAGCATACCAGGGCCTTTTTGATCCTGTGGTCCTTTATCTCCGTTACCTTTATATGGAGGGGAGGAAGGCTTATCTCAAATACAGAACCATCATCGGGTATGGTGCCGTAGTTTCCAAATATATATCCTCCAAAGGTGTCATATTCCTCCACGGGAAGCTCGACTCCAAGGGTCTCGGCTACTTCCTCAAGATCAGCTCCGCCCTGTATCTTCCAGGTGAGGGAGTCTATCTTTTCGATCTCTGGTTCTTCCTCTTCGGGAGTGGGCTCCTCGTCCAGGTCTCCGACTATCTGCTCCAGCAGGTCGTTCATGGTGACTATTCCCGTCATTCCGCCGTATTCATCCAGTACAACGGCAAAATAATTGTGGGTCTTTTTCATCTGTTTGAAAAGTACATCGGCATGGATGCTCTCCGGTACGAAATAGGCCGGTTTCACTGCATCCTTGAGTATCCTCTCCTTGGGCTCGTTGGAAAGCCTGAAGAAATCCTTTACATCCAGTACACCGATTATCTTGTCTACGGTCTCATCACAGACAGGATATTTTGAATGTCTGCTCTCGTGTATGGTGGCAGCCCACTCGTCCACGGATTCCTCCAGCCAGAGCAGGGATATGTCCGTCCTGTGGGTGGCAAATTCGTCCGCTGTCAGGTCGTCGAACTCGAACACGTTGTTTATCATTTCCTGTTCTTCCACATCGATTACGCCCTTCTGGCCGCCTTCATCTACCATAAGCCTTATCTCTTCCTCGCTGACCTCCTCCTCTTCGGCGTTGGGGTCGATGCCAAGGAGCTTGAGCATACCGTTGGTGGAAATGGTAAGTATCCACACTATGGGAGCAAAAAGCTTAGATATGACCGTTATCATGGGAGCCATGCCAAGGGCCAGTTTTTCGGATTTTTTCATGGCTATCCTTTTTGGAACCAGTTCTCCGAAAACCAATGTGAAATATGAAAGTATAAGGGTTATCACGATAACCGCTATGGAATTGAGAGCCTGGGGCGAAAGAGATGTAAAGCCCTTTGATACCACAAAGGCCGTCAGTTTATCTGAGAAATTTTCCGCAGCGAAGGCTGATGCCAGAAATCCGGATAATGTTATGGCTACCTGTATGGTGGCCAGAAATTTAGCCGGCTGTTCTGTCAGTTTTTTCAGCTTTATGGCGTTTTTATTTCCATCTTCCTCTAGTTTCGCCAGTTTAGCATCATTTACCGATATGACCGCTATTTCCGCCGAGGCGAATACGGCGTTTAAAAATATTAGAACTATCTGTAATAATAATGAACTCAATTTGATCCTCCTAAACTATTATATCCTGAAAAAAGCACGAAAAGGCACACCCATAGCATGATGCATTAACATCTGCGAACTACGGGTATGCCTCTTATAAAAAATTCAAGATATTCAAGTCCAAGCAATCGATTAAAATCGTCGTGGCAACTATCGCCGCTGTCATCGTCCATTGCTTAACAAGCCTCCTTAAAATCAATAACTACTTTATATAATCAGTTCATTATATGATAGCATAAAAATATTGTTCGGTCAATATGGAGAAAATTTAGTATATGTTAAATATAGGTTTCAGCCTATAGGCCGCAAATCCTTGGCGGAGCTGTTGACCTGAATATGAGGTTTCAGGTATATTTAAACTAAGAGCATAAACACAGCCTAATAAGGAGGAAAGCATATGTATTCCGCAGCGGTCCCGGCCATACTTGGTCTTTTGATTATATTGCTTGGAATTTCAAATATCAAGGGGAATATATCCTCAGTCCACTGGTACCATAGAAAAAGGATAGCCAAAGAGGACGTGAGGCCCTTCGGCCGTCTCATTGGAGGAGGAACGGTGATAATAGGGTCCTCCCTGGTCGTTTTGGGCTGTTTTGCCCTGGCGGAGGAGATGACCGGGGATAAAATATATATGGAGATCGGAGCGGCCACAGCAGTGATCGGAATAGCTGCCGGGGTCATTTTGAGCTTATACGCGGTCATAAAGTATAATAAGGGATTATTTTGACCATATGTGAAAACTCTGTGCCGGCTGAATAAATGCCAAAGTACGGATATGATGAACCGATGCTTTATTTCAGTCCCGGGATAGGAAAAATATCCGCCGCTGAAAAATATATGACGATGATTTTTTAAATCAGGGCAAAATACCTGCCTTTTCTGCTGATATGCGGTATTGCCCAGGGCTTTAGGGTATGATAAAATATAAACAGATAGATATTTTTGCAGCATAATGCAGGCAGGATTGGGGTGTTGATATGAAAAAGGCGAAGTTTGCAGCATTATTTATCCTATGTTTATTTATTCTGGCGGCATGTTCCGGTGAAAAAGAAGATATCCTGAACATGGGCATCAACGCCGAGATAACAGGCATAGATGAGGAAAATAAAACACTGACCGTTAAGGACACCGGTGAGAAGGAGATTTTAGGCTCAAGCTGTGTCATCGACTGCTCTGAAGCCTACATCATCTACTGCGATTATGATACTGGAGATGTCGGAGATATTGATTTTGAGGATCTCGTAAGGGGCGATGACGTAATACTCAGTATTTACGACTCACAGCTGGAACTTATGGAAAAGGGCAGTGAATCCATCAAGGCGGACCAGGTACAGCTTGGCACCCAGAGGATGAAACTGGAAAACGTCTGGTAAAATGATCTCCCGCTGAAGGCGGGAGATATTTTTTATAAAGAATGGTGCAGAAAAATTTATAGAATAAAATAGTGAGGTGTTTATGGGTATTTTTAAAATAGACGCAGATGGACTTGAATGGATAGGGGGAACAAAGGACGACCCTGAGGATCTCTGTCTCCATGGCAGGGTAAGGGTACAGATAGGCGAGAAGATACTGGAGGATCATGGAACGGTCAGCGCCACAGCCCTCTATCTTCTGAAATCGCTGAAACAGGACAAGGTGATGTCTAAAGCTGACATACAGATGATACCATGCTGCGGCCATTTCCTCATGGCCAATGACGACCTTTCCGAGGTGGAGATAAGCGGCTGTGACTATGGTACAGACTGGTCCATAATCCATGACGGGGACGATGTAAGGCTGGTGCTGCCCTCGGGATATGAGGAAAGGGTGGATATGGAGGACTACAAAAGGGAAGTTTTCCGTTTTGCCGATAAAATAGAGGAGTTTTATGGGAGCTGTTCACCTAAAAAACTGCCCGATAACGAGTTTGAGAGGGACGGATACACAGCCTTTTGGAACGAATGGCACCGCCGCAGGAATGAGAGATAAGGCTGTATGCTGGCGGCAGAATTTAAAGGCTCGCACATATATGCACGGGAAAATGTCAGAAAAGGGAGCATCCATAGGATGCTCCCTCTATTTTTGGCCGCATTAAGGTTTTTTATATCCGCATTTAGGGCATACGCCGTTTTCGTCCAGTGCTATTCCGCACAGAGGGCAGCGGTCGATTTTGTTCTTTGTCTCAAACTCAGCTGAAGCGGCATTTACTCCGCTGGTAAATGTGAGTTTGGCGATGTTGAGCTTATCTTTGAGCAGCTCATACACGATCTTTATCATGCCCTCAACGGTCATGGTCTCCTTCGTAACAACAAGACGACAGTCCGGATATGCTGTGGCAAGCTCAGTCTTGAATGCTTCGCCCTTCATCTGGTTGTTAGGATGGCCATTTTTGATGCCCTGTTTTTCATACACATCGAGGATCGCGGGAAGAAGGGGGTCATCCTCGCGCAGGATAAGTGCATGGTCGAAGTTTTTTAATACGTCCCAGGCTGTTTTCTGTATCTCATTACAGGGGAATACCATGTTTACACCTTCATTTATGGTGTCCTCCACCTCAATGGTCAAAACACCAGTATGGCCATGAAGGTACTGGGCTTCTCCTTTAAAGCCATAGAAACGATGAGCGTACTGCAGGTCCAGGGTAGTTATACTTCTCATATAAATCATCTTCCTTAAAATTTATTTAGCAGGCCGGAAGGCCTGGCTAGTTGGTCTTAAAGCGGATCAACGGCATCTGTATCGGTGCTGTCGTCAGCTTCCCTGCGACACGCTGGACATATGTAATTCACTTTAAGGTCATAGGATAGGATCGGTTCTCCAAGCTGGGCCGAAAGGCTGGCCGTAAGATCGGCAAAGGTTATATCAGACAGCGCTCCGCATTTTTTACATACCAGATGGTCGTGTTTTACCGCCTTATCATAGCGGTCGGGGCTGCCCTCAATGGATATCCTGCGGATGAGGCCCTCATCACACAGTGTATTTAAATTATTATATACCGTGGCCAGAACGGTCTTGGGCGCGATGGCCTTAAGACGCATAAATACCTGCTCAGCGGTGAGATGATCTCCTGAATCGTTTATTATGTCGAGAATTAATTTTCCATTTCGTGTCATAGTCTTATGTCCCTTGCTTTCTGTTTCTAGAATTATTCTATTTCTAAAAATAAGATATTATTATATGACATATTTGTCAAGGCTTTTGGAAAAATATTTGAAATATTTCCAAGGACCTGGCAATGGGCCATAAGCCAGCCGGGAGGAGGCATAGCCAAAGATCAAAGGGAGAGCCAAGACAGAGTATGGGCCGCTGTCTAAATTACCCGGTCAGCTGTTCCAATCCTGCGCCTTGGTTCAGTTCCTGCACTGCACCTAAGTTCAGCCTTCAGCCCGCATACTAGACAAGCCGCCGCGGTCCACCTCAGTCCCCTTATGTTCCTTTGTACCATTCCCATGGCACTCAGTCCCCAGCCGGTACCCATACAAGTCCGCTGGCTCAGTCCCCAGTCTGCACCCAGTTTCAGTCGTAAGCCCATTCTCAGTTCCAAGTTTATACCCTGCCCAGTCACCGTACTGCGCCATATACAAGTGCGTTAGCCCCCAAGCCTGAACATTATTCCAGCCCCCGGTCTCGGGCCAGCCCCCGTCCTGTGCCCTGTTTTAGTTGTCAGCCCAGTTTCCCCGTGTTGCATCCTGTTTCATCCGTAAGCCCAGTCCCCGGCCTGAGCCCGGACATAAAAAATCCCCGGAAATATTTCCGGGGATCCATATATCAGCCTTTTCCAAGATAAAGTTCCTTTACCTTCTCGTTTGCCAGAAGTTCCGCGCCAGTGCCCTGGAGGGCGATGTGGCCGGTCTCGAGTACATAGGCAAGGTCAGCGGTATGGAGGGCCATATTGGCGTTCTGCTCGATAAGGAGGATGGTAACGCCTTTTTTATTTATTTCTTTTATTATGCTGAATATCTCCTTGACGATGATGGGCGCCAGTCCAAGGGATGGCTCATCCATCATGATGAGTTTGGGGCGGCTCATAAGGGCACGGCCCACGGCCAGCATCTGCTGTTCGCCGCCTGAGAGGGTTCCGGCCTGCTGCCAGTTCCTTTCCTTAAGACGGGGGAAGAGGGAATATACCCACTCTATATCGTCATTGAGATTATCTTTTCTGAGGTATGCGCCTATTTTAAGGTTTTCCAGTACCGTCATATCAGGAAATACATGACGGCCTTCGGGAACAAGGGTTATGCCTCGTTTTACTATTTCGTATGTGGGGAGCTTGGTTATCTCCTCATCGTTATATTTTATGCTGCCTGAAGCGGCATGTACAAGTCCCGTTATAGTACGGAGGATGGTGCTCTTTCCGGCGCCGTTGGCACCGATAAGGGTAACTATCTTTCCGTCGGGAACTTCAAAGGATACGTTGCGGACGGCTTTGATACCGCCGTAATTAACGCAGAGATCATCAATTTTCAGCATCGTCAGCCACCCCCAGATATGCTTCTATTACGCGGGGATTCTTCTGAACTTCATCAGGAGTTCCGCTCGCGATGGTCTTTCCGAAGTCGAGTACATATATACGGTCGGATATTTTCATTACCAGGTCCATATGATGCTCTATCATAAATACGGAAAGTTTATATTTTTCCTTGATTTCCTTTATGAAATCCGTAAGTTCCAGTGTTTCCTGGGGGTTCATGCCCGCCGCCGGCTCATCCAAAAGAAGAAGATGGGGCTCAGTGGCCAGGGCTCTGGCTATTTCAACCCTTCTTTGAAGTCCATAGGGAAGGGATGAGGCTATCTCATCCTTAAGATTGAGCATGTTCTGCATATCCAGAAGCTCTAAAGCCTCTCGTCTCATCCTGCGTTCTTCCTTCATATTCAGCCTGAATGTGGCTGAAAATACGTTCTGATGCGCTCTCATATGCTTTGCTATGAGAACATTTTCAAATACCGTCAGATTGGAGAAAAGACGTATGTTCTGGAATGTACGGGCTACGCCCAGTTTTGTTATCTGGTCAGGGGTCTTTTTGATGACGTTGGTATATTTTCCGGCGTTTTCGCCCTTATACTCCGTTTTCATCTTGCCCTGGGGATGGTTTTCTATTATAACATTACCGTCCAGAGATACAAGGCCGTTGGTCGGCTCATATACACCGGTTATACAGTTGAATGCCGTTGTCTTTCCGGCACCGTTGGGACCGATGAGAGCCACTATCTCGTCTTTGTTCACGTCTATGGACAGGTCGTTTACGGCTACGACACCGCCAAACTGCATGGTAACATTTTCAACATGGAGCACATTTTCTGACATCACTCATCGCCTCCAGTCTCTTTAGCGGCCTTTTTTCTGGAGAATGCCGCCGGTATCCGCTTAAACAGCCGTCCTAGTCCGTCCCAGGAGAATTCGCTGGTGCCCATGATACCTCTGCGGTAGAAAAGTACGACTACCATAAGAAGGATAGAGAATATTACCATTCTAAATCCTGTTCTGAAAAGGGGCACCTGGAAGGAGCCTATCATAAGGGGCTCATCAAAGAACCTCAGCCATTCCTGGCCGCAGTTTACAAGGAATGCTCCTATGATGCTTCCTGTCACTGAACCGATACCGCCGATGACTACCATAAGCAGTATGTTATATGTAAGTGTAACCTGGAATGTCTTGGCGTCGATGGAACGCATGTATACAGCCAGAAGTCCTCCGGCTATGCCTGTGAAAAATGAGCTTATTATGAAAGCCATTTCCTTATGCTTGAAAAGATTGATGCCCATGGCCTCGGCAGCCACGTCGTTCTCCCTTATGGCCTTAAAGGCGCGTCCGTAGGAAGAATTTATGAGCAGTATCATTATCCCTATACAGATGACCGTTATTATCACAGGTGTGAATATGGTGGAAAATCCGGGGATATTTTTAAGTCCGTAGGAACCGTTTGTTATTCTGTCCATCTGGGGAGCTGATATAACGGCTCTGATTATTTCCGATATACCTAAAGTAGCTATGGCAAGGTAGTCGCTCTTAAGACGAAGTACGGGGATACCGATAAGCGCCGCAAGAGCCGCTGCCAGAAGTCCTCCCAGTATGAGAGCTACGGGGAAAGGAAGCTGGATATTTGCTATAGCCTCGTTTATTCCGCTGATGTAGTATACGTTGGGACGTACATCAGTGGGTATGGTAAATATGGCAACAGTATATGCGCCGATAGCCATAAATCCGGCCTGTCCAAGGGAAAAGAGCCCCGTAAAGCCGGTAAGGAGGTTCATTGAGACCGCTACTATGGCGTATATAAGACTTCTTTCGATTATTGATATGGCGTAGTTATGCTTAGCCGCGTTGAGCTGGAGCATCAAAAGCAGAGCAATGATTATTACGACCGCGATAACTGACAGCACAGCGTTTCTTTTTCTGTTTATTGTCTGTGTATTTTTCATAGCTGTCACCTCACGCTTTGTCTGTAGCTTTCTCGCCGAATATACCTGTCGGTCTGAAAAGCAGCATTATTATAAGTAGCAGGAAAGTAAACGCGTCGCTGTAGGTGGAATATCCTGCGGCTGTGATTATTGTCTCACCCATACCGAGTATAAATCCGCCGACAACAGCGCCGGGTATGGAGCCTATGCCGCCGACAACGGCAGCAACGAAACACCTGAGTCCGGGAAGTGAACCGCTGTAAGGATACACTGTCATACGGTCTGTAAAGTAAAGTATTGAACCGATACCGGCAAGCAGTGAGCCGATAACGAATGTATAACTGATTATGTTGTTTATTTTTATACCCATGACCTGGGCTGTGTCATAGTCCTTGGATACGGCTCTCATGGCCATGCCCATTTTAGTATGGTTTATAAGCTGCATAAGTATGATAACGAGCACTATGGTCACAACGGGTGTGATGAATGTTACAAGGGAAGCCGAAACATTACCAAACTGATAGATCTTTTTAAGTATGGGGATCTCGGGATATCCCTTGGGAAGTGCTGTGAAAAGATATGTAGCCAGATTCTGAAGAAGGTATGATACGCCGATGGCTGATATCATAATGGACATTCTGGGAGCGGAACGCAGCGGTTTATAGGCTACCTTCTCAATGACAACGCCAAGGATGACCGTACAGATGAGTGTTACGGGTATGGCTATATACCAGGGCAGGCTTGCCATTGCAAAGATCATAAAATATCCTGCCATCATAAATATATCACCGTGCGCGAAGTTTATAAGTCGCAGAATACCATATACCATCGTGTAGCCGATCGCTATGAGCGCATATGCGCCTCCCAGAGAAACACCTGTCAGACAGTGCTGAATTATAGTGGATAAACTCATAATAAAGGCCCCCTGTTTTAAGTAAATTCTCTGCGGATCTGATCCGATTAAAAAAATGAGCGGGGGAGAGGAACTCTTCCCCGCTCTTTGTGTTCAATGATCTGTTTCCTGATTTATCATTCAGCCGCTTCAGCTGTATCAGCTGTACTAGCTGCGCCTGTATCTTCAAGGGATGTTGTTGTAAGGAACTGGAACTGTCCGTCCTTTACAGTCTTGATGAATGCAAGGCTCTTGTCGGCATCGCCGTTTTCGTCAAATTTGATATCTCCTGTAACGCCTGTAACCTGTACGTTCACAAGGGCATCTCTTACAGCTGCGGGATCTGTTGAACCTGCATCTTTGATAGCCTGAACGAGTGTAAGGTATGCATCGTATCCGAGAGCTGAAACTGCGGGGATAACATCGGGTTCACCAATGCTTGTAAGATATTCTTTGAATCCTGTAAGGAATGAAGCTGCCTCATCGTTTGCGGGAGCTGCTTCATCATAGAATGTTGAAAGTACAATGCCTTCTGCGTCAGCGCCGGCATTTTCGATTATTGTTGCGTTCTCCCATGTATCACCTGCTGCGATAACAGATGTGATTCCCATTTCACGAGCCTGTTTGATGATAAGGGGAGCTGTTGTGATAGATGAAGGAGCAAAGATTATGTCAGGGTTAGCTGCCTTGATGTTTGTAAGGATAGCCTTGAAGTCTGACTGGTTTGTCTGGAACTGCTCCTCAGCAACTACTGTTCCGCCAAGATCCTGGAATGCTGATTTGAAGTATGAGCCAAGTCCTGATGAGTAGTCGTCACCAAGCTGTGTGATGATGGCTGCTGATTCATATCCGTTCTGTATAGCATAGTTGGCCATAACTGTTCCCTGGAAAGGATCGATGAAACATACACGGAAGTACCAGTCATTTCCGCTGGTTACCTGAGGATTTGTGCATGAGCATCCGATGGCAGGGATGCCTGCGTCAGCGAAAATATCGCCGGCAGCGATGGAAACACCTGAACCGTATGATCCAAGGATACCGATAACGCCTTCAGAAACAAGTTTCTGAGCTGCTGTTACGGCCTCTGTCTTATCTGATTTGTTGTCAACTTCTACGAGCTGGATGGTATATTCTGTACCGTTAATGTCCACTGTGGGATATACCTGGTTAGCGTAGCGGATACCGTAAACTTCCTGAAGTCCGCCGCCTCCGTTCTCACCTGTCTGAGGCTCGAATACACCTACTTTGATAACGTTTTCCCCTGAAGCTTCACTGCTGCTGCCATCACTTGTACTTGATGAGCTGCTGCATCCGGCAAGTGCGCCTATGGCAAGGCATGCCGATAAAGTAAGAGCTAAAAATTTCTTCATATTTTTTCCTCCTAAATATTTTTTGTCTACAATACGCAAACAAATGTCCGCGCCTGTGATTGTTATTATACAGCGTATTGCCATAAAAAGCAAGCATTTACTGTATAAATCAGAAATTATATTTATATAAAAACTATAAATGCCAGTTATTTGAAATTAAAAGGAAATTATATGGAAATTAATATGGAGATCAGTATGGATGATGAATACCCCAGGACAGAGCCGTATTTGGCATTATCATTGGACGCCCGGCCCAAATACTTTCCCGTGCTTGAAAAAAACATATATATAATGTAATATTATCTATATTACATCGGCGGGAGGTATGATCCGGTGAAGGATTTTTATTGCGTAAAAAATAATACATGGTGCATAGATACGGGCAAGACCCTTATGGGCGTATACAGGCTCAATGACAAAGATATAGTTATGATGGATACGGGGACTTCCTACGGCAGCGGTGAGACCAAAAAACTTATGACTGTGCTGGAGGGAGCGGACCTCAATGTAAAGGGCATCATCGCCACCCACGCCCATATCGACCATATTGGAAATAATGAACTGCTCAGGAAAAAGTACGGATGCAAAGTATATATGTATGGCGCAGAGGCCCATATATGCAGCAAAATAGAGAACCTCAGGATGCAGCACAGACTTGTGCCCTTTGACAGCACCATCGAGAAGGCTCTGGAGTGCATGAAAAGCTCCGTGGATGTATTTATTGACCCTGAGGCCAGGAGCCTGGAAATATGCGGGGCAAAATTCAGGATAATCCATACTCCCGGACACAGTATGTCCCATATATCCATGATAACCCAGGATAATATAGGCATGCTGGGGGATGCGCTCATGACGGAAAATGAGATAGTCAAGACCAAAATACCCTATGCGTCCAATTTCGCCGTGGACTTCGCCTCAAAGAGGAAACTGCTGGACCTGAACTGCGACAGATACATAATATCCCACAGGGGAGTAAGGAGCGGCTGGGAGCTGGAAAGGGAAGTCGAGGCCAATATCAACTACCTTAAGACCAGGGCTGAGGTCGTATTGAGCTATATAGATGACGGCATGTGCTTTGATGATATAGCTGCCGCTGTGGTCACCTGCATGAACATAAAAATAAGCAACAGATATTATTTCTTTGACATCCATGGCATGATAATGCCCTATGTCCAGTATCTTGAGGAGACCGGAAGGGTAGAGACCTACTACGAAAAGGGATATGTAAGATACAGGGTCGTAGAAAACACCGACGGCCACGAGGAAAGGGAATAATATAAAAAGTAAAAAAAGTTATTTTATAAAAGCAGATGGAGTTTAAAACAAAAAAGGTGCCGGGATATCCGGCACCTTAAAAATTCATATAAAAAAAGCAACGAGACCCCACAACCTATACATTTGCAAAACCTCGCCGCTGCGATACACCTTTGGGGGCTCGAACCCCAGACCCACTGATTAAGAGTCAGTTGCTCTACCAACTGAGCTAAAGGTGCATATTATGTAATTTTCTTGACTGCAAGAAATATAATAGCACGGACAATTAGATATGTCAACATTTTTTTTAATAAATTTGCGTTTTTATTAAAAAAATATTATATTAGTATAAATTGCACTTAAAACCGGATAAAATACCGGAGACGGGCAGGACCTAAAAAGCCCGGTATTTCGGGAAAAACCGGTGTTTGGACCGGCTGCGCTCCCCTTTAAGTGACGGGTTTTTTAAAACCATCATTTAGTAAGAAGATAAGGCCTTTTTGGGCAATGAGGTAAATAACAAAGAAAAAAATAAAATATCGGGCGGAGACCCGTCCGAAAATAGACAAATGGAAAAAATATAAGAACATAAAAATGTATAAAAGGAGAATATCATGGGATTTAAAATAGACAGCGGCGCGGAAAAAATACTCCGGGTGCTCAATAAAAATGGATATGAGGCGTATATCGTTGGAGGCTGTGTCAGGGATATGATACTGGGCAGAAAGCCGGGAGACTGGGACATAACCACATCGGCAAAACCCGAGGAAACAAAAAAATGTTTCAGCCATACATACGATACTGGCATAAAACATGGCACCATAACAGTCCTTTTGGGGGATGACAGCTATGAGATAACCACCTATAGGATAGAGGGCGAGTATACGGACTGCCGCCATCCCGATGAGGTGGTGTTCACCAGGGACATACACGAGGACCTGCTGAGAAGGGATTTCACCATGAACGCCATAGCCTACCACCCGGAGGAGGGATTCATTGACCCATTTGGAGGTGTGAAGGACATAGAGGATAAGACCATCAGAGGAGTTGGCTGCGCTGAAGAAAGGTTCAGGGAGGACGCCCTCAGGATGCTCAGGGCAGTCAGGTTCGCGGCACAGCTGGGATTCACCGTGGAGGATGAGACTTGGAGGGCCCTCAGGGATAACGCTCCCCTCATAACGAAAATAAGCGCCGAAAGGATAAGGGAGGAGCTTCAGAAACTCATAATGAGCCCAAGACCGGAAAAAATAAATTTCCTGGCAGAAAGCGGACTTACGGAGCATATATCAAAGCCACTGGCCGATGTTTTGAAAAACTACGGAAATGAGACCGCCGAGGAATTGTCTCGTGCTGAGGCTGAGACTGCTTTGAGATGGGCCGTGTTTTTAAAGAGGCTGGGAGAAAAAGAGGCCGAAAAGCTCATGAAGGGGCTGAAATTCGATACAAAGACCCTCAGGGCGGTGACAGCCGTCATAGCCGAGGGGAAAAACGGGGCATCATCCGACAGATACGCCATAAAAAAGACAGCGGAAAAACTGGGGGATGAGGTATATACACTGTTTTTGAAATATTCCATGGCAGCGGGGGATGAGAATGCCAAGACCGCAGAGGAGGCCATGGGCATATATAATGAAATAAAGGATATGGATGAGTGCATCAATATGAAGCAGCTTAAAATAAACGGTTCCGATCTGAAGAAAATGGGAGTAAAGGATGGAAAACTCATAGGGGAGATACTGAAGGCTGCCCTTGATGAGGCACAGAAGGACAATGATAATAACAAAAAGGAAGTTCTTGAAAAATTTGTCCGTGAACGCTTCCTCTTATGATAATAATTTGACCTCCGGCCACATATTATTGTTAAACAGGCATATTGTGTGAGTCGGAGGGATTATTTATGGATGATATAAATGCGAAAATACTGCAGCAGGGATTTGGAGTCAAACTTATGAGCTCATACCGTACCAGGACAGGGCTTGTATGCAGGACAGACAGGGGACTGCTGGAACTAAAAAAGACTTTTTCCGACGATGTCAGCCTTGAGATGGAATACGCCCTTAAGGAGTATGTATCCTCCCGGGGATTTGACGGAGTAGATAAAGCCTATAGAACTACAGAGGATATGCCTTGTTACAGGACCGAGGATGCGGCCTATACCCTTATAAGGTACATACCCTCGGGCAGGATGGACTTTGAGGATAAAAATGATCTGGCGCTGACGGCCTCGGTGCTGGCTGCCTTCCATAATGCGGCGCAGGGATTTGATGACGAGAGATTAAGGGTCACCTGCGGGTCATCGGATGAATACTTTGAAAAAAGGACTGGTGAGTTTTCGAGGATAAGAAAGCGCATAAAGACATTTGGGGATTACACGCCGGTGGATCTTATGGTCATAAAGTACTACGATTATTATATGGACAGGATAAGGAAGTCTGAGGAGCTTTTAAAGATGTCTGAGTGCAGGAGCATATCGGAGGAGGCCGAGAAAAAGAGGTTCATCTGCCATAACGCCTTTAAAAATGACAATGTAAGGAAGGACGAGAATGGAAAGGTCATAGTGGCGGGGCTGGATGGCTGCACCTGCGACCTGAGCATAACCGATGTGGCACACCTCATAAGAAGGTACATAAAAAGCGATACGGCGGATAAGGAGGGCATAGCTTCGGTGCTTGAAAGTTATGGGGCAGTAAGGCCCATATCCCGGAAGGAACTGGGGATAATAAAGGGCATGCTCATCTATCCCTATAAATTTATGAAGCTGTGCAATGAGCATTATAACAAAAGAAGGGTATGCATTTCAGAGGCGTCTGTGGAGAGGTTTGAAAACTGTATAAAACAGCGTGAAAAGGAAGTCTCGCTTGCCATGTCCATATAGGAGGAAACATATTTTTGTTGCTATTTTCACCATAAGCATATAAAATGGTAACTAGGAAAATATATACCTTGACCAGAAGGCGTTTTTCCGTTTACCCCGATATATATGAGGTGAAGTCCTATGAAAGAATACAATTTTGATGAAAATAAAAATATGGGAGAAACCGTCAGGATAGACGATATAAAGCTCAGGCTCAATGAGATGGAGGAGCAGGGCGAAGGATATGATGGAGAATACGACGATTTTGACGAGTATGACGACTATGATGATTATAACGGGGATGATTATGATGACGATTACGATGATCCCTTTGGCACCACTGCTGAAGTCCCCTCAAGGGATGTAAGGACAGCGGCAAGGCGCAGCACAAGTATACCGTCAGGAAGCGCAAGGCATTCGGGGAAGAAAACGGGAAGACAGGCAAAAAAGCCGGTAAAATGGCTTTATGTGCTGGCTGCGGTGGTAATGGTCATATTTGTTTTTGCCGCTGTATTTTTCGTTAAAAATATGGAGGGCGCCAGAAACGATGATGAACAGACAGCCCAGGCTGATGAGAGTTTTTACGGTGTAGTATCATCGGTCAGTGACAATACATTTGAGATAATCAATACCGCTACCGGAAAGATAACTTTCTATACCGTGGGAAAAGACGTGGCCATCACCAAGGCTGACGGAAGAAAGGCCGCCTATACCACCATCAACAGGGGAGATATAATAAAGATAGGTCTTTCCGAGGAGACCGGTGACATAGTGAGCATAGATTATACCGATGACGTATGGGAAAAGAAGAATGTTACGGACCTGGAGATCGACCAGGATAAAAAGACCATATCAAACGGCGTGACCACCTATGACTATGATAAAAACACCCTGTTCATCTATAACGGGGAATTCATAAAGGCCGAGGATCTGGATAAATCTGATACGGTGACCCTTAAGGGCGTGGATGATAAGGTATGGACAGTTACCGTGGAGAAATACCATGGATATATAAAACTTGAGAATGTGGATAAGATAGACAATCCCGTCATAACCATAGACGGCAGGGAAGTGGAGTTTGAGGATAACCAGGCGCCTGTATCGGCAGGAGCCCATTCCCTTGGAATATCCGGTTCAAATATAGAGGATCTCACAGTGGATATCCATATAACAGCAGGAGAGGTATATTCGGTGGATCTGGCATCTGTACAGGAAAAGACCGGAGTACTCACCCTTAATGTGAATGTTGACGACTGCATAATAGTCGTGAACGGAAAACAGGTGAGCAAGGATGAACCCGTGGTGCTCAGTCTTGGAACATATCCCATAAGCGTTTCAGCCGAGGGATATAAGACATATAACGGCACTGTGGTCATAGATGAGCCGCTGGTGGAAGTGGATATAGAACTTGAGAAAATAGAAGTAAAGACAGCCACCATAACTGTGGATTCGACTCCTTCTGGGGCTACGGTATATGCCAATGGAGCTGTCATAGGAGTAACGCCCTTCACCACCCAGATAAACTATGGTGATTATAAGATAACGTTCAAAAAAGACGGATACATGGATTATAACGTGGATACATCCGTCAATGAGGATAGAAAAACAATATCTGTACTGCTTACTGAAGAATAGGAGGCAAAACAATGGACTATATGGAAAAATACCGTTTCTGGCTTGCTTCTGATGCCTTTGATGAGGAAACAAAAAAAGAGCTTCAGGCCATAGAGGGAAACGAGAATGAGATCAAAGAG
>JABLTR010062567.1_pt1 | contig 19049 bp, 19 predicted proteins | sample 7160071 | NCBI WGS metagenome assembly JABLTR01 (sample SAMN14651230, study PRJNA627086) | human gut metagenome | isolation source: feces | host: Homo sapiens | reverse complement strand
TGCTCGGTGAGCACCTTCTTGGCCAGCTCCTCGCTGAAGTCGGTGCCGAAGCCGTTCTCCATGACCACCACCTCGCCGGCGGCGCTCTTCAGGATACAGTCGGCCTTGGTGGGATCCACGTCGGCGCCGGAGTAACCGGCAGCGGCCATGATGCGGCCCCAGTTGGCGTCCTTACCAAAGACGGCAGCCTTGAACAAGGTGGAACCGGCGATGGAGCGGGCCACCATCTTGGCGTCCTTCTCGGTGGGCAAACCGCCGGCCTCTACGATGATGAGGTGGGTCGCGCCCTCGCCGTCGGAGGCGATGCGGCGGGCCATATCCATGCAGATGTCGTCCAGAGCGGCGGCAAAGGCGGCCTTGTCTTCCTCAGTCTCCACGGCCACGCCGGAAGCGCCGTTGGCCAGCAGGAACAGGGAGTCGTTGGTGCTGGTGTCACCGTCCACGGTCATCATGTTGAAGCTCTTGTCGGTGCTCTTCTTCAGCATCTCCTGAACCACAGCGGCCTCCACCTTGGCGTCGGTGGTGATGTAAGCCAGCATGGTAGCCATGTTGGGGTGGATCATACCGGAGCCCTTGGCGCAGGCGCCGATGCGAACGGTACCGCCGGACAGCTCCAGTTCCAGAGCGGTCTCCTTGCGGACCAGATCGGTGGTCATGATGGCCCAAGCGGCCTCAGAGCCCTTGTCGGCGCTCATGTCGGGGGCGATACGGCGCACGCCCTCCAGCACCTTCTCCACGGGCAGCTGCTGACCGATGACGCCGGTGGAGCAGACGAAGACCTCGTCCTCGCCCAGACCCAGCAGCTTCTCCGCCTCGGTCTCAACCAGCTTGGCGTTCTTCAGGCCCTGCTCGCCGGTGGCGGCGTTGGCGTTGCCGCTGTTGATGACCACGGCGCGGGCCTTGCCCTTCTTCAGGATCTCGCGGTCCAGGATGACGGGGGCCGCGCAGAATTTATTGGTGGTGAACATGGCCGCGCAGGAGGCGGGATGCTCAGAATAAATCATAGCAACGTCGGGCTTCTCAGTCTTGCGGCTCTTCACGCCTACATAGCAGGCACCGGCCAGAAAGCCCTTGGGAGTGGTGACGCCGCCGCCCTCGATCAGTTTATAAGCCATAGGTATCCTTCCTTTCTTCCGTCATCAGGTTGTTTCCCGTCAATCAGGGATACATGGGGGGAATCAGCAGGCCGGTGGTCTCAGGCAGATCGAAGATGATGTTCATGTTCTGAATAGCCTGACCAGCGGCGCCCTTGCCGATGTTGTCGATGACGGAGCTGACCAGCAGGCGCTTGGTGCGGGCGTCATAGGTGGGAGTCATGCAGCACATGTTGGTGCCGGCAGTCCACTTGGTCTGAGCGGGCTTGCTGGCGGGGAACACGCGCACGAAGGGCTCATCCTTGTAGTAGTTCTGATACAGGTCAAAGAGCTCGTCGTTGGTGAAGTCCTTGTTCAGGGTGGCATAGATGGTGACCTCGATGCCGCGGATCTGGGGAGTCAGGTGGGGCTGGAAGTTGATGAACTGCCAGGTCTCGGGCTTCATCAGATCTCTGCCCTGGATGTAAGCGATGTTCTGCTCGATCTCGGGGGTGTGGCGGTGAGAGCCGCCCAGAGCGTAAGCGCAGAAGTTATTGGTGGCCTCGGTGAGCAGCTTGTTGGGAGCGGGACGACGGCCGGCGCCGGTGTAGCCGCTCTTGGCGTCCACGATGATGGTATTCTCAACCACCAGGCCTTCCTTCAGCACGGGGTACAGACCCAGAGTGGTGGCGGTGGGATAGCAGCCGGGGTTGGAGATGAGGCTCTTGCCCTTGGCCAGGTCGCGCTGGATCTCGGGGATGCAGTAGACGGCCTCCTTGGTCATCTCATAGTTGGGGTGCTCCAGGTGATACCACTTCTCCCAGGTCTTGGCGTCCCGGAAGCGGATGTCGGCGCCGAAGTCGATGAACTTCTTGCCGGCGGCCAGAACCTTCTCGGCGATGCCGCACACGGTGCCGGCGTCAACGGCGGTGAAGACCACGTCGCTGTCCTTCACGATCATGTCCAGAGTCTCATCATTGAGGGGGAGGATCTCCTGGTCATAGAAGCCCATCAGAGCAGCGTGCTCATCCTGGATCTTCCGGCCGGCGGCGAAGCTATCGGCCAGATGGGCAACCTGTGTCTCGGGATGGTGCACCATCATACGCAGCAATTCACCACAGGCATAGCTGGCAGCACCGCAAATAGAAAAACGAATCATGACACTTTTCCTCCTTTTTAGTTATGAAACTTCACTCCCAGGATTCCATTCTCGCAATCTTTATTGGCATTTAAAAAATTTTATGAATGCTCAATATTGATTCTGTTGAATTTTCCTATTGAGTATTATATAATTACTAGGCAGAATATACAAGAAATTATTTTTTCTGCTTCTCATTCCGTTTTAGAATAATGTGATACCAAACAAAGAAACATAAGGAGCACCGTGCACATGAGCATTCGAAAGTACATTGCCTATCTGAAAACCATCGAAACGGGGAGCATCACTCACGCCGCTGCCCAGCTGGGCTACACCCAGTCCGCCATCAGCCGCATGATCGCCGACCTGGAGGATTCCTGGGGCGTCAAGCTGCTCACCCGCAACCGCTCGGGCATCGAAATCAGCTCTGAGGGACTGATGCTGCTTCCCAAGCTTCAAGCCATCTGCAAGGATTATGAGGATCTGAACTATGCCATCTCGGAGATCCACGGCCTCAGCTCCGGTTCCATCCGGGTGGGCGCCTTCTCCAGTATCTCCAGCGGCTGCCTGCCCCAAATCATCAAGTCTTTCCACGAGATCTATCCCCACATTGATTTTCAGCTGATCAACGGAGAATACAATCAGATCTCCTCCTGGCTGCGCCGGGGGCTGGTGGACTGCGGCTTTGTCTGCCTGCCCGCCGCCAACGACCTGGACGCCTCCTTCCTGCTGCAGGACACCCTGGTGGCCATCCTGCCCAAGGACCATCCCCTGGCCGACGCCCCCAACTATCCGGTGGACCGGCTGTCCAGCGAGGACTTCATTAATTTGAAAGAGGAGCAGGACCACGAGATCACCAAGTTCCTGGAGCATCTCCAGCAGAAGCCCAACATCCGCTACGAGGTCAGCAACGACTACGCCATCCTGTCTATGGTGGAGTGCGGATTGGGCATCAGTGTCGTTCATGAGCTGATGCTCTACCCCAACCGCTACCAGATCGTAGCCAAAACTTTTGACATCCCGCAAGTTCGGGATATCGGAATTGCGGTGAAAAAGGATGTTCCCCCCTCCACCATTACCCGGCTTTTTGTGGAGCACGCCAAGCGCTGGGCCAGGAACATGTCCCGGAAAGAGGGATAAGGATTGTTCGTTATGCACAGAAGTTACCTTAGATATCTCCCTCTCGCTAGTTAATCATACCATATTCCCAGGCAAAAGGGAATAGGCAACTTCAAAAATTTTGACTTGTATATATATTCTTTTTTCGTGAATTCTATTCATAGCGTACCGGCTTTTTGCAAAAAACTTTCTCTTGATTTTTCATGGTTTTCGTCTTTTTCTCCCCCGTTTTTTCAGGGGCAGCGGGTCTATTTTTGAAATTATCCCAACATTTTTCCTAAAATACAAAAAGAGGCAGCCGATTTTCGGCTGCCTTCTTTTGTATCTTTGTTGTTTATTACAGGTACTTCTCCCAATCCTGGGCCTTGAAGCCCACCAGAACGAAGTCATCCCCCACCACCAGGGGCCGCTTCACCAGCATTCCGTCCTGGGCCAAAAGATCCAGCTGCTCGGCCTCGCTCATAGCGGGCAGACGGTCCTTCAGCCCCATGCTTTTGTACAAAAGGCCGGAGGTATTGAAGAATTTCTTCAGGGGGAGCCCGCTTTTCCGGTACCAGGCCTCCAGCTCCTCCCGGTTGGGGTTGTCCCCCTTGATGTCCCGCACCGTGAAGGACGCGCCCCGCTCCTCCAGCCACTGGCGGGCCTTGCGGCAGGTGGAACACTTGTCATAACATACAAAAACCATCTTTTGTTCCTTTCTGTCAAAAACCCCCGGCCTTGGGAGCCGGGGGGTTCCTTTGCTTAATAGTTCATCTGCTTGCGGCGGGACAGGTTCATGGTGCCGTCCTGCATCTGGTCCAGGCTATCCAGGCTCTTGCCGGTACCCTCGGCCACGCAGGAGATGGCGTCCTCGGCCACGTGGGTCTCAATGCCGGTGTGGGACTCGATGAGCTTGTCAAAGCCCCACAGCAGAGAGCCGCCGCCGGTCATCACGATGCCGTTGGTGGAGATGTCGGCCACCAGCTCAGGGGGAGTGCGCTCCAGAACACCGTGGATGGCCTCCAGAATGCGGCTGGAGACCTCCTCGAAGGCCTCGATCATCTCGCTGGAGGAGACGGAGAACACGCGGGGCAGGCCGGTCATCAGGCAGCGGCCCTTGATCTCCATGGTGACCTCCTCGGGACGGGGGAACACGCAGCCGATGGTCATCTTCAGCTCCTCAGCGGTGCGGTCGCCGATGAGGACGTTGTGCTTGCGGCGGATATACTTCACCACAGCCTCGTCGAACTTGTCGCCGGCGATCTTGATGGAAGCGGACTCTACCACGCCGCCCAGGGAGATGACGGCGATGTCGGCGGTACCGCCGCCGATGTCGACTACCATGTGGCCGTCGGGCTTGGTGATGTCGATGCCGGCGCCGATGGCGGCGGCCACGGGCTCCTCAATGAGGTAAGCCCGGCGGGCGCCAGCCTGGATGCCAGCGTCCACCACGGCGCGCTCCTCGACCTCGGTGATGCCGGAGGGCACGCAGATGAGCAGGCGGGGCTTGAAGAGGGAGAAGGTGGTCACCTTCCGGATAAACTCCTTCAGCATCCGCTCGGTCATGTCATAGTCGGAGATGACGCCCTCACGCAGAGGACGCATGGCAACGATGTTGCCGGGGGTACGGCCCAGCATAGCCTGGGCGTCGGTGCCCACCTTCAGCAGCTTGCCGGTATTCTTGTCCATAGCCACCACGGAGGGCTCGCGCAGGACCACGCCCTTGCCCTTAATATAAACCAGGACGGAGGCGGTACCAAGGTCAATTCCGATGTCCTTGCTAAACAAATTAAACATAGCGTTCCACCTTATCTCATTCATTCCCGGACAGGATGCCCCCGCCGGCTGTAAACCAATTCATGTATTTTTCATTATAGCCGCTGAAGCTACCCATTTCAACTATTATTTCACCATATTTATGAAAGTTTAAGCATTTTTTTGATTCATTTTTTCCTGGCCTGGGCCAGAGTGGCACACAGGACCTCCCCTGCGCCCGCCCCAAGCAGCACCCGGGCGCACTCACTGAGGGTAGCCCCGCTGGTGACCACGTCGTCCACCAGTAAGATCCGCAGTCCATTCCCCTGGACGCCCGGCGCCGGGGCATAGGCTCCCAAGGCGTTGGCCCGGCGGGCCGCGGGGTCCTCCAGCCCGGATTGGGGCTGGGTGTGGCGGACCTTCCGCAGCATTCCCCGGACGGGCAGCCCCAGCTCGGCAGCCACCACCCGGGCCAGCTTTTCTCCCTGGTCAAAGCCCCGCTTCCATCTTCGCTGCCGGCTCAGGGGCGCCCAGGTCACCAGGTCTGCCTTCTCTCCGCTATCCTGCACGCACTGGGCCACCAGGACACCAAGAGGTCTGGCGTAGGCGGGGTTGCCGGGAAACTTGTACCGCCGCACCCCCTGGACCACCCGATCCTGATAGGCCAGGGGTGACCAGCACCCGGCGGTAAAATCCACATCCCGCCGGGCCCGCTCTCCCGTGAGCCAGGGCAGCAGCTTCTGGCACTGGGGACAGGCCGGGTCCCGGGGTTTGTCCAAAATCTTTCCACAAAAGGGGCACTTTGGTGGAAACATCAGGTCCAACAGCCAGTCGAAACCGTTCAAGACTCTTCCTCAGGGATAGGCCCGTGTTCTTTTTCAAATTCCCGGACACACTTTTGGATGAGGTAGAGGATCTGTCCGCTCATGGAGCGGCCCTCGTAGGCAGAAATATAAACCAGCTTGCGGTGCATCTCACTGGTCACGGTAATTCCAAGGTGTTTATCGCGCTTCAAAAGGCTCACCATCCAATCTTGATTTTGACTTGATTGTATTGGATTTACCTTTTATCTATCTTACAATTAACTTAATTCTAGTATACGAAATTTTTGACGATTCATGCCTGTGCACGCAAAACAACATGGCACAAGCCAGGCGGCCCATAGGGGTTCACAGCGCAATATCTCCATCCGGCCAGGGCCCAGTGGCCCGGAAGGAGCGCGGCAAGCCACTCAGGGTTTGCCCGCCGGATTGTACCGCCAGCCGAAGGGGCCGCCCCCGTAACGGGGTCCGGGGAGGGGCGACTGGAGCCTGCGACGCGGAGCACCTCCCCGGCCATTCTTTGGTCCTTTCTGATGGCTCAGAAAGGACATTTTCCACAGCAAAAAAAGAGCGCCGGGCTTCCGGCGCTCTTTTTTCAATACAAACAGTATTTTTTACTGCTTCTTATTCTTTTTGTAAATGATATTCAGGCCCTTCAGCAGCAGATCCTTCTCCAGACGAATCTCACGCTTGCACAGGGGAGCCACAAACTGTGCAATTCCGCCGGTGGCCACCACCGTGGTCTGCTTGCCCAGCTCGGCTTCCATCCGCTCGATCATGCCGTCCAGCATGGCGGCCGCGCCGAACATAATGCCGCTGCGCATGCACTCCACCGTGTTCTTGCCGATGGCGCGCTTGGGGCGGTCCAGCTGGATGCCGGGCAGCTGAGCGGCCCGGCTGGACAGGGCCTCCGCCGACACCCGCACGCCGGGGATGATGGCGCCGCCGATGTAGGTGTTGTCCTTGTCCACCACGGTAATGGTGGTAGCGGTGCCCATGTCAATGAGCATCAGGGGAGCCTGGTACTCCTGCAGGGCGGCCACCGCCGCCACAATGAGATCGCTGCCCACGGAGGCGGGATTGTCCATCTGGATATTCAGGCCCGTCTTGATGCCGGGGCCCACCACCATGGGGGTCAGGCCGGTGAGCTTGATGACGCCGGTGCGCACCGCGTTGAATACCGGGGGCACCACCGAGGAGATGATGCAGTCCTCCACCTGCTGGGGGGAACCCTCAAACAGGTTCAGAATATTTTTGATCTCCACGCCGTACTGGTCGGAAGTCTTGATGCGGTCGGTGGCGATTCGGGCTTCGAACTTGATCTGATCGTTCTCGATTCCGCCGATAACAATATTACTGTTGCCGATGTCAATGGCCAAGAGCATCTGCATTCACCTCAAAAAAAGAAATTAACCGTAGTTCAGGCCGCGCTGAGCACGGGGCGCTTTAGCTTCAGCAGCGCCTTTCCGATGGCGGTCACCAGCACCGCGGCGGCAATGGCTTCCATCACGCCCGCGCCGGTCACCGTTGCCATAACGAAGTCGTACATGGCGGACACAGCCAGGTTATTGGCCGCGGCGTACTCCGCCCGGAACAGGAAGAAGATGCTTCCCATCACGGAGGCGGTATTGGTCATAGCGCCCGCCGCACCCACAATGGGCAGGGCGATCAGGTCGTTAACCTTCACCTTCTTCAGGGCCAGCCACAGCCAGCCGGCCACCACGCCGATCAAAATCCGGCAGCCCACAGACACCCACAGGGCCTTCACCGCGCTCAGGGGGCCGCCCAGGGAGATGGCGATAAAGGGGGAGAAGCACACGGACGCCGCCACGGGGGCGATGGTGTTGCTCACCAGAGAGCACAGACCAAACACGCCGCCCAGAATGGCTCCGGCCATGGGGCCCAGCAGGATAGCGCCCAAAATCACGGGGATATGGGTGGTGGTGGCCTTGATAATGGGCAGCTGGATCATGCCCAGGGGCGTATTGGCCAGCAGCACCACAATGGCCGCCATCAAGGCGACACTCACAAGCCAGCGGGTGTCTCGCTTACGGTTTTTCATATTCAATTCCCTCCTGCTGCCGCTCCTCGTCTGGGAGGATGCAGCGCAATGTTCAAGGGTTCATCCTTGACCGCCCCATTATAGCGAAAGTGCCCCCTGATTGCAAGTGCAAGATTTGCAAAAATTGAACATAGATTGACCACTTTCTTTACAAAGGCCGTTTTTTATGTCATAATTCCCTGGTAGATATCCGACACTCAGACCGATGAAAGGGGTCTTTTTCTATGCTGAAGGGTAAAACCGTCCTGTTGGGGGTCACCGGGGGCATCGCCGCCTACAAGGCCGCCGCCCTGGCCTCCGCTCTGGTCAAGCAGCACTGCGCCGTGGAGGTGGTCATGACCGAGCACGCCACCAAATTTGTCACGCCTCTCACCTTTGAGCAGCTCACCGGCCGCCGCACCATGGTGGACACCTTCGACCGCAACTTCTCCCACCAGGTGGAGCACATCTCCCTGGCCCAGCGCACCGACCTGGTCCTGGTGGCCCCCGCCACCGCCAACGTCTGTGCCAAGCTGGCCCACGGCCTGGCCGACGACATGCTCACCACCACCATTCTGGCCTGCAAGTGCCCCAAGCTCATTGCCCCGGCCATGAACACCAACATGTACGAAAATCCCGTCACCCAGGACAACCTGGACATTCTCCGCCGCTACGGCTGGGAGGTCATTGAACCCGCCAGCGGCCGCCTGGCCTGCGGCGCGGTGGGTGCGGGCAAGATGCCCGAGCCCGAGGACCTCTTGCAGCACGTGCTGCGCCACCTGGCCATGCCCCAGGACATGGCGGGCATGAAGGTCCTGGTCACCGCCGGTCCCACCCAGGAGGCTCTGGACCCGGTGCGCTACCTCACCAACCACTCCACGGGCAAGATGGGCTACGCCATCGCCCGCATGGCCATGCTCCGGGGCGCTCAGGTCACCCTAGTCTCCGGCCCCACCTCCATCGCGCCGCCCCCCTTTGTGGAGGCGGTCCCCGTGGTCAGCGCCCAGGACATGTTTGAGGCCGTCTCCCAGCGGGCTGAGGCGTCCGACATCATCGTCAAGGCCGCTGCGGTAGCCGATTACACGCCGGTTGGGTACAGCGACGACAAGGTAAAGAAGAAGGACGGAGATCTGTCCATTCCTCTCAAGCGCACCACCGACATCTTGCAGTATCTGGGCCAGCACCGCCGCCCCGGCCAGGTGATCTGCGGCTTCTCCATGGAGACCCGGGACATGCTGGAGAACAGCCGGGCCAAGCTGGAGAAGAAGAATGTGGACATGATCTGCGCCAACAACCTGAAAGTAGCGGGTGCGGGCTTCGGGGTGGACACCAATGTCATCACTCTGATCACCAAACAGGGCGTGGAGGAGCTGCCCCTCCTCTCCAAAGAGGAGGCTGCTTCCCGCATTCTCTCCTCCTTACTTTTCTTGAAAGAAAAGTAAATGAACTTTCTGCGAAACTGTGTTTCGCTTCGACAGGTTTAGGACCATGGCAAGGACCAGAAAATTCTCAGTTTTTCTGGGGTTTGGTCAAAAGCGTAGGGGCCGGTGTCCTCACCGGCCCGCTCCATCAGGAAAGAAGTGCAGACAAAAGAACTTCCTGCGAAACGTTGTTTCGCTTCTGAGGCCACGAAAGAGCACAGTCTGTGCAAGTCTTTCCCCTGCAAGAATCACAGCAGTCAAAAAGGAGTGCTTTTCCAAGGAAAAGCACTCCTTTTTTCAAATAAACAGCGCCAAGATGGAAGTAATGATGCCGCACACGCAGATGGCGATGGAGCTCATAGCCCCCTGCAGCGGCCCGATCTCCATGGCCTTGGTGGTGCCCAGGGCGTGGCTGCACGCGCCGATGGCCAGTCCCTCTGCCACCGGATCGGTGATGCGGAATGCCTTGGCAAACAGGGGCGCGAACACCGCCCCCACGATGCCCGCCAGCACCACCGCTGCCGCCGCGATGCCCGGGATACCGCCCCGGCTCTCGGCGATGCCCACCGCAATGGCGGTGGTCACGCTTTTGGGCAGCAGAGACACGGTCAGACTGTTCTCCATGGCAAACAGGCGGCACAGCAGCAGCACGCTGCCCAGGCTGGCCAGGCTCCCCGCCAGGCACCCCGCCAGCACAGGCAGAAAATACTGTCCCAGCACCTTGCGCTGCTGGTAGATGTTCAGGGCCAGCACCGCCGTCACCGGGCCCAGCATCAGCTTGATCATGTCGCCCCCCAGGTTGTACTGCTCCAGAGGGATGTGGAACACCGCCAGAAAGGCGATGATGACCAGGGACGCGACCAGCAGGGGGTTACAGATCACCCACCCCGTCTTTTTCTGCACCCACCGGCCAAAGCACCAGGCCGCCGTGGAAAGGGTCAGGCCGAAAAAGGCCGAATTCAGAATGGCGTCAATCATGGTCCTTCTCCTTTCTTCTCATGACCAGCAGCAAAAGCTGCACCGTCCAGCCCGTTACCAGATAGACCACCGGGGTGGTCAGCCCCACGATCAGCAGCAGGGGCAGGGCCTGGCTGATAAGCAGCTCCGCGTGCTCCAGCGTCCCCACAAAGGAGGGTATGAAAAAGAAGGCCATGTTGGCAATGAAAAAGCCGGACACCGCCTGGATCTGCCGCTCCTTCACCACGCCGGTGAGCAGCAGGATCATCAGCAGGATCAGGCTGACCACGCTGGAGGGAAAGGCCAAGGGGATCAGGGCCGCGATGCCCTCGCCCGCCAGGCAGACCCCAAGGATCACCGCCAGCTGTGCCATAATGTTCATAGTGTTGCTCCTCTCTCCTGGAAAAAGCGCGCCGGCGTTCAGCCGGCGCGCCTGGTTTGCTTTGTGCTGTGGATGGGATCACTCCCAGATCGCAGTGGCAAAGTAGTCCTCGGGGGTCTCGGCCCGGCGGATCAGGCGGGTGGAGCCGTCCTCCTGCAGCAGCACCTCCGCCGAGCGCAGCCGCCCATTATACTGATAGCCCATGGCGTGGCCGTGGGCGCCGGTGTCGTGGATCACCAGCAAATCGCCGATCTCCACCTCAGGCAGCATCCGGTCCACCGCGAACTTGTCGCTGTTCTCGCACAGAGAACCAGTGACGTCGTACTTGTGGTCACAGGGCTGGTCCTCCTTGCCCATGACCGTAATGTGGTGGTAGGCCCCGTAAATGGCAGGGCGCATCAGGTTGGAGGCGCAGGCATCCACGCCCACATAGTCCTTGTAGATGTGCTTCATGTGCAGCACCCGGGTCACCAGGTGGCCGTAGGGAGCCAGCATGAAGCGGCCCAGCTCGGTGCAGATGGCCACGTCGTCCATGCCCGCGGGCACCAGGATCTCCTCGTAAGCCTTGCGCACGCCCTCGCCGATGACGGCGATATCGTTGGCGGGCTGCTCGGGACGGTAGGGCACGCCCACGCCGCCGGAGAGGTTGATGAAGGTGATGGGGCAGCCGGTCTCCGCCTTCAAATCGGCGGCCAGCTGGAACAGGATGCGGGCCAGGGCGGGATAGTAGTCGTTGGACAGGGTGTTGGAGGCCAGGAAGGCGTGGATGCCGAACTCCTCGGCGCCCATCTCCTTCAGGCGGGTGAAGGCCTCAGCGATCTGCTCCCGGGTCATGCCGTACTTGGCGTCGCCGGGGTTGTCCATCACCTGGAAGCCCTCCTTGCTCTCGCCCAGCTGGAACACACCGCCGGGATTGAAGCGGCAGGAGATCTTCTTGGGAATGTAGCCGATGGTGTTTTTCAGAAAGTCCACGTGGCTGATGTCGTCCAGGTTGATGGTGGCGCCCAGCTTGGCGGCCAGGACGAATTCCTCGGCGGGGGTGTCGTTGGAGGAGAACATGATCTGTCCCCCCTGGAAACCACACCGGTCGGACATCATCAGCTCGCACAGGGAGGAGCAGTCCACACCGCAGCCCTCTTCCTTGAGAATCTTCAGGATCTGGGGGTTGGGGGTGGCCTTCACGGCAAAGTACTCGGTGTAGCCGGGGTTCCAGGCAAAGGCCCGGCGCAGGGCCCGGGCGTTCTCCCGGATGCCCTTCTCGTCATACAGGTGGAAGGGAGTGGGATACTGCTTGGTGATCTCCTCCAGCTGCTCCAGGGTGACAAAAGGCTTTTTCACGTCCATCGCTCCTTTTTGTATGGCCTCGCCCGGCACAGCCGGACGGGTTGCATGCTAATTCTGGTCTGATTTCTTTAGTTTATCTATTTTCCTCGCTAAAGTCAATGAAAACAACCTACAATCCGCGCCCCTTTCCCGCCCCAAATGCAGAAAAAGAGGAGATTTGTCGCCTTTCCTCTTGCACTTTTCTCATGGGTCTGATACAATAGTTCGGAAATTGAGAGAAAAGAGGAGGGGGCACCATGAAAAAGCTGTGCGGATTTTTTCAGGCCCTGCTAGTTTCTTTTTTCTCCGCTGTGTGACAATCGTTTGTGCGATTGTCTTTTTTTATGCGCGCAGACCTGCGCCACGCAGCATATTCAAGAAGGGAGAATCATTATGCCGCAAAATCAAGCCATTTATGACGCCCGTCAACTGGGCCGGCCCAAGATGTTTATTTTGGGCGTGCAGCACATGTTCGCCATGTTCGGTGCCACCGTTCTGGTCCCCGCCCTCACCGGTCTGAGCGTCTCCGCCACCCTGCTCTTTGCCGGACTGGGCACTCTGCTGTTCCACTTTTTGACCAAGCGCAAGGTGCCCGCCTTCCTGGGCTCCTCCTTCGCCTTCATCGGCGGCTATCAGGCCATCGCCCCCATGCTGGAGGACGGCACCGCCAACACCCAGATGCTGCCCTACGCCTGCTTCGGCGTGGCTCTGGCCGGCCTTATGTACGTCATCCTGTCCGCCCTGTTCAAGGTATTCGGCACCCGGAAGGTCATGCGCTTCTTCCCCCCCATTGTCACCGGCCCTGTCATCATCTGCATCGGCCTGACTCTGTCCTCCACCGCCATTACCAACTGCCGTGACAACTGGGCCATCGCCCTCATCGCCATCGCCATTGTGGTGGGCTGCAACATCTGGGGCAAGGGCATGGTCAAGATCATCCCCATCCTGCTGGGCGTGGTGGGCTCCTACGCCGTGGCCGCCATCTGCCAGATCAACGGCATGCACGTCATGGACCCCGACAAGCTCCAGGCCCTGGCCGACGCCCCCTGGTTCGGCCTGCCCTTCCAGTTTGAGAACACCCTCTTTGGTCTGTTCAGCCGCCCCGACCTTGACACCGGCCTGCTGCTCACCGCCGCGGTGACCATCATGCCCCTGTCCCTGGCCACCATGGTGGAGCACATCGGCGACATGTGCGCCATCTCCTCCACCTGTGAGCGCAACTACCTGGTGGACCCCGGCTTCCACCGCACCCTGCTGGGCGACGGCCTGGCCACCACCCTGGCCTCCATCTTCGGCGCCCCCGCCAACACCACCTACGGCGAGAACACCGGCGTGCTGGCCCTGTCCCGGGTCTATGACCCCAAGGTCATCCGCATCGCCGCGGGCCTTGCCATCCTGTTCTCCTTCTCTCCCAAGTTCGCGGCCCTGGTCTCCGCCATGCCCACCGCCACCATGGGCGGCGTGTCCATGGTGCTCTACGGCATGATCTCCGCCGTGGGCGTGCGCAACGTGGTGGAAAACCAGGTGGACTTCACCAACAGCCGCAACGTCATCATCGCCGCCCTCATCATGGTGCTGGCCATCGGCATCAACTACTCCGGCGCCGTAAGCTTCCAGGTGGGCGAGGCCACCATCAGCCTGTCCGGCCTGGCTGTGGCCGCCATCACCGGCATCGTGCTCAACGCCATCCTCCCCGGCAAGGACTACGAGTTCGGCATCGACGAGAAGGGCGACACCGCCGTCAACTTCAAGGTGTGACCCGCCACCCTTAAGGCGGGATAGAGAAGATTTAAAAAAAAGATTAAATCCTCCCCCCTCTGCTTGCGCCACGTTGGGAAATGGGATACAATAAGCACAGCAAACGGGAAACCGTATAAGGAGGTCACCACTATGGATTTTTTTGATACCTTCAAAGAGAAAGCCACCGACCTGGCCCAGACCGGCGTGGCCACTTCCAAGCGCCTGGCGGAGATCGCCAAGCTGAAAGTCGCCAACATGGGCGAAGAGGACACCATCAAGCGTGCCTATCTGGAGTTGGGCAAGCTGTACTATGCCGAGCACGGCGCTACCCCCGACGGGGCCTATGCCGCCGCCTGTGAGAAGATCACCGCCGCCCGTGCCGTCATCGAGACCAACAACGACCGCATCGCCGAGCTGAAGGCTACCGCCGAGGCCGAGGGCGAGGTCATCGACGTCACTCCCGTCTCCGTGGAGGACGCCAAGGAGGAAGAGGATATCTCCCCCGAGGACATCGCCGACGAGGAGGCTCCCGCCCAGGAGGAGGAAGCCCCCAAGACCGAGGAGTAACTTCCCCAAAAACGCGCCGCGAAGCTTTCGCGGCGCGTTTTTTCTTGCCTTTTTTCCTTTCAGGGATATAATAGTACCAATCCCATCGCAAAGGAGAATTTCATGGATATCCTGGTCACTGTCAACCGCACCTATCTCTATCCCCTGTCCGTGATGCTGAAAAGCCTGGCCTGCCAGCACCCCGGCCGGTCCATCCGGGTGTTCGTTCTGCACCGCACACTGCTTCCCCAGGACTTTGCTGCCCTGGAACAGGCGGTGAACGAGCCCGCCCTCACCCTCGTCCCACTCCCTGCAGACCAGAGTCTCCTGCCCCACGCTCCCACCACCGACCGCTACCCCATGGAGATGTATGACCGCATCTTTGCCGCCTTCCAGCTCCCCCAGGATCTGGAGCGGATACTCTATCTGGACCCCGACCTGGTGGTCAACCAGCCTCTGGACCCTCTGCTGGAGCTTCCATTGGAGGACTATTTCTTCGCCGCGGCCAGCCACGTGGCCAAGACCATGGAAAAGCTCAACGCCATCCGCCTGCAGTCGGAGACACCGGGCCCCTATATTAACTCCGGGGTTCTGGTGATGAACCTGCCGGTCCTCCGCCGGGAGCAGCAGATCCAGCCCGTGCTGGACTACGTGGACAACCACCAGAAGTCCCTGCTCCTCCCCGACCAGGACGTCATCAGCGCCCTGTACGGCAGCCGCCTGCTCCGCCTGAACCCCTGGCGGTACAACATGACCGAGCGGCTGCTCACTGCCTCCCTGCTCACCTGGGGCCACCCCGTGGATTTGAACTGGGTGCAGGAAAACAGCACCATTATCCACTACTGCGGGCGCAATAAACCCTGGAAGCCCAATTATATGGGCAAGCTGGACTGCATCTGGCAGAAATACGCCGATCTGGTCCACTTTCAGCTGCCCAAGAACGAGGAATAAGAAAACAGCGCCGCAGGCTGAGCCTGCGGCGCTGTTTTTTCTGTCTCTTCCGTTTAATAAATACGCTGAAACAAGCCAGTCCTGAACGTTACTCGGACACAACCAAGTCTTTCAAATCCAAACCGCCTTCTCCTACTACTTCATACTTGCTCCGCTCCAGTCCCTCCTCTATAGATTCCGGAACATGCCGCACATTGTTCATCAAATAAATCGTTCCATCTAGTCGGGCAACAAAGTTATGGACTGTCAACGTTTCCCCTTCCGTCCCCTCATGTGATGGCTCGGTCAAGTCTACTGTCAGAACATACAGGTTTTCGTTGATAGGGCTGATCTCCCGGATTTCGTAGCTGGTATAGGGGAAATCCGACTCTCTGAACATCTCCCGCTCCACTTCGGTGGCAAAATAACAGTCATCCACCGCCTCAGCTGGTCCTTTCTCAATCATGGTTTTAAAATATGTATCCGCAAATGCTTTGACGGCTTGTTCGTTCCATTCGCTCTTGCTTCCCTGCAAGTATACAATCACACCGATGATACACACCGCAAGCAAGGCTGCCAGATAGATTCCATACCGTTTCTTCATAAAAAGAGTTCCTTCCTAATTCTATTTTAAAGCGCATCAAATATTGTAATCAATGATTTTAACCACACCACGGCTAATTTCTCCGCCGGTAAGATTCTTGATAAAGGCATACATTTGCGCATCCCGCTTCATCTCTAAGTTACTCCCTGCAATTTCAAATGTGTCGTAGATACCTTGGACTTTTCCATCTGCTTCGAGTTGCAAATATACTTGTGCATCAAAGGTTGCGTTCGCACTATTATACGTCGCCAATCCACCTCGGATATAACCAGTACTCTCATATTTAAAATCTGTTAATCTAATCCGAACGGCATTCCCATTAAAATCTTTTATTTTAATAGGATTAAGTCTATTTCTGGTAGTAAGCAATTGACCTTTTAATAAACCACTACCAGATAAATAATCAGCAATGGATAATTGCAGTTTCACCACTGACGCATATGGTTCTATACTAGCCTCTTCATCACCCTCGTAGATGTATACCGCATTATCAGTATTGGTAAGGGTGTCATCATGGATAATCAGTTCTCCTTCACCAGCAGATTCATCCATAACGGGAGTAGCATAACCTGTAATAGCACACACTAGCGCCATTGCCACTACCAACAAAAAAAGATACAAAACGCTTTTTCATATTTCATATACTCCTTTCCCATATACAATGCAGACAAATGATTCTTCTTAAAACTAATCTTAAGCTTTCTTCTCCGAGGACAAGATCGTCTTTGTTTCAGACGCACTCCCCGACCAAGCTGTTACTACAGCCTTAGCTCTGTATGTCTTTCCTATAGTTACTTTTTTTGTCTCTGACACCGAAGCCCGGCCACCGTCGGATTCATCCGACCATGAGGCAACGGTCTTCCATGTAGTCCCGCTCTTTTCCTCAAGAGTAACGACTACCTGACAGCGATCAGCTACACCGGGTTGTCCAGTGACCCATCCCTTAACTGTAGCTACCCCATTAGAAATTCCAAAAGTCAGATTCTTTCCTCCAATATACAATGCATAAGGAGTAATTTCGCCCTGACTGGGCGGGTCAGGAATCTCCGCCGCTGATACGCTCGGCACCATTGCACCGCACAGGCAGAGGGACACACATAAGGCCGGGAGAAGCTCTTTTTTGTGGAACATGGGGGCCATATCCTTTCTTTTTGTATTTATTTTTTATAACCAATGAGTGCCGCGATTTTGGACAGTGCTTTTAGAAATTTCCCCATTTTTTAGTTTATATAGAAAAGCGGCTGGAAGCCCTGTATTTCTAGGCTTCCAACCGCTTCAAACTTACCTGTCTATCTGAATTCCTTCCGCAACCTTTTCCAATTCCTCCATGGGAATGGTCCCGGACAAGGTATACACAAATGCTCCTTCTGTCCAATGGATCGTACGGCTTAGACCTTTCACAATTCCCAACGCATCTATGTCATGTACCGTTAGATTCGTGACCTCTGCACCCTCTGTGTCCAAGCCAAGCAACATTTCTGTGCCATCTTCAATCAACATCTGGCTTAATTCTACAAACACCCCATCGGGTGATTCATAATGAACATAAAACTCTATGGCATCCTGCTCCCTGTCTGTCTCCATCATCCCCTCCGGCAGATAGGTAAATTCCAATTTTCCAGGCTGCCCATCGTTCTGCACATCAGAGGTATAGCGGAACTCCGTAAAGTCGGAAAATATCTGTACTACCGCCTGCAGTACCTGCTTCCGGAAGGCTGCATCCACCGTCATACGTACCGAGAAGGACAGCACCACAAAGGCCAGTACGAACACGGCCGCCCGCCGGACATAGGCCAGTGCTGCCCTTGTGCCCGGGGAGCGCAGCTGGCGACGCAGCAGCTTATTCATCCTGCGTTGAAATTTCTGGGAAAAGGTATGCTCCGGAAGTTCCGCAGGCATGTTCTCCTCCAGCCATCGTTCGCCCGCCGCTGCGCCATACTGCTCCAGCAACTGATCCAGTTTCTCGTTCATACCTCCACCCCCTCTTCCCGCAGATAATCCCGCAGCTTCTCCTTAGCTCGCTGAAGGGTTCTGGCGACATTGCTCTGGGACATGGACAGCATGTTTCCGATCTCCCGGTCAGAAAAGCCCTGCCAATGCTTCAAAAGCAGCAGTTCCCGATACCGGGGAGATAATCGTGCCATAGCCCGACTCATTGCCTCTCTCTCCTCCACCGCCGGGGCCTCTTGTCGGGCCGAGGGGGTCCAGTCCTCCAGCGGCAGGGTATCCCGCCGCTGCCGCCGTGCCAGACGGTTTAGTGCCACCCGTTCAACAACAATAACCACAAATCCCTTGGTTTTTGGACAGTCCGGTTCCTCCACCTGGTCAATGTGTTCCGCGATGCGCACAAAGGCATCGTGAACGGCGTCCTCCGCCTCTCTGGCGTCATTCAGGATACGATTGGCCACATAGAACATGAGATTTCGATACCGAACGTATATTTGTTCAAATTTATTCCGGTCCTCCGGGCCTTCAATCATAGAGAGATAGATCAGCACGGCGTACTCCTTTATGAAAAAAGCCCCGGAGAAGGGGTCCTTCTCCGGGGCGGATACGTACAATCTGAGTTGAATCAGCGCTTCTTGCTGAAAATGCGCTCCAGGATATCCCAGTCGTCATCGCTGACGGCGGCCTTCTCAGGCTCGGGAGCGGGGGCAACGGGCTGGGTGCTGCCGAACTGGGAAGCGGGCTGAGCGCGCTTCTCCTCCACCTTGGCACCGGCGGCGGAGAAGGGCTTGGCGGGCATGGGCTGGCTCTCCTCCTTCTCGTCAAAGCCGGTGGCAATGACGGTGACCCGCAGCTCATCCTCCAGGGTGTCGTCAAAGGCGGCGCCGAAGATGATGTTGGCCTCGGGGTGAGCGGCCTCCTGAACCAGGTTGGCGGCGGTCTCCACTTCCTCCAGGCCGATGTCCATGGAGCCGGTGACGTTGATCAGCACGCCCTTGGCGCCGTTGATGGAGGTCTCCAGCAGGGGGCTGGAAATGGCCATCTTGGCGGCCTCCTCGGCCTTGCTCTTGCCGGCGGCACGGCCCACGCCCATGTGAGCACGGCCCGCGTCCTTCATGACGGCGGACACGTCGGCAAAGTCCAGGTTGATGAAGCCGGTGTTCTTGATGAGGTCGGAAATGGACTGGACCGCCTGCTGCAGCACATCGTCGGCGATCTCAAAGGCGTTGAGCATGGTGATCTTCTGGTCGGTGGCCAGCTTCAGCCGCTCGTT
>JABLTR010115154.1_pt1 | contig 19051 bp, 19 predicted proteins | sample 7160071 | NCBI WGS metagenome assembly JABLTR01 (sample SAMN14651230, study PRJNA627086) | human gut metagenome | isolation source: feces | host: Homo sapiens | reverse complement strand
GTAAGATTCAGTGCGCCCTTTTGCAAGTTTTGACAGCATTGCTGGATACTTGGGTGCTGCAAAGAAAACTGGCGTTTGTTCAGTAGACATTACTTTATGGCCGACGCCGGGGTGCCCTCTGAGCGGTACGGCATCTTTATGGGCTGGCGCGCTTTGCTGGAAATCCCCTTCCTGCTGCTGATGGTGCGCCTGCGCAGGCGGTTCCCCCTGCGGGTGCTGGTGATGGGCCCGCCCATCCTCATGGGCCTGGAGTGCCTGTTCCTGGGGCTGTGGGCCGATTCCTTCTGGAGCATGCTGTTGTGCTGCACCTTCTACGGCCTGGGCAACGGGCTGCTCATCGGCTCCTCCCTGAACTACGTCTACGAGCTGGCCCCCGCCCATTTGAAGGCCAGCGCCCAGGCGTTCTTCTCGGCGGTGTCCTCGGTGGCGGGCATCTTGGGCAACCTGGTGGGCGGCGTGGTCTACGACGCCGTGGGCGCCAAGGGCTTCTACCTGCTGGTGGCGGGGGTGTTCCTGCTCAGCTTCGGGGTGTTCGCCCTGACCCAGCGGAAGCGGAAAAACGTCCCGGCTTAAAGGGACGTTCCAAGGCCCGCAAAACAGGTTTTCAACATGGGCTAAAAAATCGGTGGAAAACTTTTCCCGCATATTTCCTGGGTTTTTTAAGCTTCCCAACGTGTTTTCCACAGGTTTTCGCACAAACCCGGAAAACTTTCCACAGCCTTTTTCCAAGGAGTTCCCCCGCCGCGGGGGAACTTCTTTTTTTCGTTTTTTCCAGCAAAAAAGGACAGGCACCCAGGCCTGTCCTTCTCTGTATTGCTGTTAGCGGATGGCGTCCTTGCCGCCCATGTAGGGCCGCAATGCCTCGGGGATGCGCACGCTGCCGTCGGCCTGGAGGTTGTTCTCCAGGAAGGCGATGAGCATCCGGGGCGGGGCCACCACGGTGTTGTTCAAGGTGTGGGGCAGGTAGTTCTGGCCGTCCTCGCCCTTGACGCGGATTTTCAGCCGGCGGGCCTGGGCGTCGCCCATGTTGGAGCAGGAGCAAACCTCGAAGTACTTCTTCTGCCGGGGGGACCAAGCCTCAATGTCGCAGGACTTCACCTTCAAGTCGGCCAAATCGCCGGAGCAGCACTCCAGCTGGCGCACGGGGATATCCAAGGAGCGGAACAGCTCCACAGAGTAGCTCCACATCTTGTCGTACCAGGCCATGGAGTCCTCGGGCTTGCAGATGACAATCATCTCCTGCTTCTCAAACTGGTGGATGCGGTACACGCCACGCTCCTCAATGCCGTGGGCGCCCTTCTCCTTGCGGAAGCAGGGGGAGTAGCTGGTCAGGGTCTGGGGCAGAGTCTCCTCGGGCAAAATGGTGTCGATGTACTTGCCAATCATGGAGTGCTCGCTGGTGCCGATGAGGTACAGGTCCTCGCCCTCAATCTTGTACATCATGGCGTCCATGTCGGTCTGGGACATGACGCCCTCCACAATGTTGCCGTGAATCATAAAGGGCGGGATGCAGTAGGTAAAGCCCTTGTCGATCATAAAGTCCCGGGCGTAGGAAATCACCGCGGACTGGAGCCGGGCAATGTCGCCCATGAGATAGTAGAAGCCGTTGCCGCTGGTCTTGCGGGCGCTGTCCAGGTCGATGCCCCCGAAGCGCTCCATAATCTCGGTGTGGTAGGGCACCTCGAAGTCGGGCACCACAGGCTCGCCAAAGCGCTGCACTTCCACGTTTTCGCTGTCGTCCTTGCCAATGGGCACGGAGTCGTCGATGAGGTTGGGGATAACCAGCATCCGCTTGCGGATTTCGGCGGTCATCTCCGCCTCCTTGCGCTCCATCTCCTCCAGCTCGCCGGCGATGGCCTGCACCTGCTTTTTCACCTCTTGGGCCTCATCCTTCTTGCCCTGGCTCATCAGCTTGCCAATCTCCTTGCTGATGGTGTTGCGCTGCTGGCGCAGCTCGTCGCCCCGGCCCTTAGAGGCGCGGAACTGGGCGTCCAGCTCCAAAACCTCGTCCACCAAGGGCAGCTTCTCGTCCTGGAATTTCTTCTTGATGTTCTCCTTTACCAGCTCCGGGTTGGAGCGGATAAGCTTGATGTCTAGCATGATGCGTTCCTCCTAACCCCCCTGGGGGGATGTTTTCTAAATAATGGCTGTAAAAGATGTGGCGCTTTTAGTTCATGTGCAAATCGTGGAGGAGGTTCTGCAAGTCCTCTTCCCCGTAGAATTCTATTTGCAGCGTGCCCTTCTTCTTGGAGCCCGCCACCTTCACCTTCCGGTTGAGGTACTCTCCCACCGCCAGCTGGGCTTCCTCGTAATACTGGTTTTTCCGGGGAGCTTTTACGGGCCCCTCCTTCTCCTCGTTGAGGCGCTTGGCCAAAGCTTCCAGCTCCCGGACGGACGCGCCCTCCTTGGCCTTTTTAGCCCCCAGGCGCATGCCCTCCTCGGTTTTGAAGCTCAGCAAGGTGCGGGCGTGACCCGCGGTGATTTCCCCGTTTTCCAGCATCTGCTGGATGTCCTCGGGCAGGTTCAGCAGCCGCAGGGCGTTGGTGATGGCCGGGCGGCTCTTCCCCACCGCCTGAGACACCTCCTCCTGGGTGAAGTCCTGTGTCTCAATCAAGGTGCGGTAGCCACGGGCCTCTTCCAAGGGTGTCAAGTCCTCCCGCTGGAGGTTCTCAATGAGGGCAAAGAGCATCTCCTCGGCGTCGGTCATCTCCCGGATAACCGCGGGCACCTCGGTCAGCCCCGCCATGCGCGCGGCCCGCCAGCGGCGCTCGCCGGCCACAATGCGGTAGCCGCCGGTCAGCAGCGGCCGCAGCAGCAGGGGCTGGAGCACCCCGTGCTGAGAGATGGAGTCCGCCAGCTCGGAGAGGGTCTCGCTGTCAAACTCCTTGCGGGGCTGCTCCCGGTTGGGCTCTATCTCGCTGATTTTCACGTTGACGGCGCCCTCGGTGCTCTCCGCTGTATTCTCTGCAAAAATGGCGTCTAAGCCTTTGCCTAGTCCACGTTTTTTCAATGGCATGTCACCTTCCCTTACCGGTTGTTCTTTAGAATTTCCGCCGCCAGCTCCCCATAGGCCTGGGCCCCCCGGGAGCTCTTGTCGTAGTACAGCACAGGCTGCCCAAAGCCCGGCGCCTCGGAAAGCCGCACGGTCCGGGGGATGACCGTCTTAAACACCTTGCGGGGGAAGTACTTCTTCACTTCCTCCACCACCTGCTGGGTCAGGTTCAGGCGGCCGTCGTACATGGTCAGCAGCACGCCCTCAATGTCCAGCAGCTCGTTGTACTGGCGCTTCACCCGGCGGACGGTGTTCATCAGCTGGGAGAGGCCCTCTAAGGCGTAATATTCGCACTGGATGGGGATGAGGATGGTGTCGGCGGCGGTGAGGGCGTTGGTGGTAATCAGCCCCAGGGAAGGAGGGCAGTCGATGAGGATGTAGTCATAGTCCCCGCGGATGGGCGCCAGTGCGTTTTTCAGCACGGCCTCCCGGTTCTCCAGGGCGGCCAGCTCTATCTCCGCCGCGGCCAAATCCATGTGGGAGGGCAGCAGCGTCAAGTTCTGGAACTCCGTTTTGATAAGGGCTTCCTTGGCCTTGGCGCCGCCAATCATCACCTCGTAGGCGCTCACCTCGCAGGAGCGCCTGTCCACCCCCACCCCAGAGGTGGTGTTGCCCTGGGGGTCGGTGTCCGCCAGCAGCACCCGCTTCTTCTTCGCGCCCAAGGCGGCCGCCAAGTTCACCGCCGTGGTGGTCTTGCCCACACCGCCCTTCTGGTTGGCGATGGCAATGATTTTACCCATAACCTCATCCTTCCCGTCCATGTCGCGTTCTGTCTCTGTCTATCATCCGCGCGGGCCTGTCCGCTCACTGCCGGGAGAAGCAATCCTCCCGCAGAGTGAGTGCCGCGCGCGTTGTGTCCTCTGGACATTGTACCACAAAGCGGGCCGAAAGGGAAGTGCTGCCCGGGGAAAGCGAAAAAAGATTTGCCTTTTTCGACAAATGGGCCTGTATATCCCGTGTGGGAAGATGCCTGCCCTCTCCGGCTTGCCATGGGCAAACCACTTCCCCCAAAGGGGGAGGCGAGTTTCCGCGTCTTGCCGTGGGGTGACCGGTTTGTTTCACGTGAAACACGACCTAGCTTGTCCTAAGCCGTGGGCGGGAAAGAGTGCCTGCCCTCTCCGGCTTGCCTATGGCAAGCCACCTCCCCCAAGGGGGGAGGCAAGTTTCTCCATCCTGCCGCGGGTTTGCTGGTTTGTTTCACGTGAAACGCGGCCTGGCTTACCCTAAGCTGTGGGCGTGAAAGAGTGCCTGCCCTCTCCGGCTTGCCTATGGCAAACCACCTCCCCCAAAGGGGGAGGCAAGTTTCTCCATCCTGCCGTGGGGTACCCGGTTTGTTTCACGTGAAACACGGCCTTGCTTGCCTTAAGCTGTGGGCGGGAAAAAGAGCGCTTGCCCTCTCCGGCTTTCCTATGGCAAGGCACCTCCCCCAAAGGGGGAGGCGAGTTTCCGCGTCCTGCATGGGCTTACCGGTTTGTTTCACGTGAAACACGGCCTGGCTTGCCCTAAGCTGTGGGCGTGAAAGAGTGCCTGCCCTCTCCGCCTTGCTTATGGCAAGCCACATCCCCCAAAGGGGGAGGCGAGTTTCCGCGCCCTGCCGCGGGTTTGCTGGTTTGTTTCACGTGAAACGGAAAAGGCAGCGAAGCTTTCGCCTCGCCGCCTCTCCTGTGGGAAATGAATAAGGGAATGGGTTAAACTTGTACTCTGTGGTTTTTGGGGATGCGCACCGTGCACTCGATATACTCCTCGGTCTCCTTTTTCTCCGCCTTGGCCTGGATGCCCGCGGTTTTCATGGCATCCACAGCGTGGTCGATGGTATTGATAAACAGGCGGATGTCCTTCGCCACAAAGGTGCGCTTGGGCTTGCCCCGGGTGGGTTTGGGCTGGATGGCCGCTGTGACCAGCTCCTCTGTCTGGGCCACGGTGAGGCCCCTCTCCCCCACCTGGCGCAACAGCCTCTGCCGCAGGCTGCCGTCGTCCACCCGCAGCAAAGCTCGGGCGTGGCGCTCGGTGAGCTTGTACTCTAAAATTTCGCTCTGCTCCTCGGGGGAGAGCTTCAGCAGCCGCAGCTTGTTGGCCAGGTAGGACTGGCTGATGCCCAGGCGCTTGGCAGCCTCCTCCTGGGTGATGTGCCACTCCCGCAGCAGGTTTACCAAAGCGTTAGCCTGCTCGAACATCTGCAAATCCTTCCGCTGGAGATTTTCCAGCAAGGCCAGCACGGCGCTGTCCTCGGGGGCGCACTCTGTGACGATAGCGGGAATCTCCTTGAGCCCCGCCAGCTTGCAGGCCCGAAGCCTGCGCTCCCCGGCGATGAGGGTGTAACCCCCGTTCTCCCGCCGCACGGTCACCGGCTGGAGCAGCCCGTTCTCCTTGATGCTTTGGGCCAGGCTCTCCAAGGCGGCCTGGTCAAAGTCCTTGCGGGGCTGGGCTGGATTGGGCAGGATGCGGCTGACCGGCAGTTTCACCAGCTTGAGCTTGTCCTTAAAAAACATGTGCCGCGCCTCCCTTTCGTGATGTATTCTATCACGGGGAAGGCGCGGCGTTTGTTGTTTCCTGTCGGCCCTGAAAACTTTACAGGTATTTTTTAAAGCCCTTCACTTCTTCAAAACCCAAAGCGTGGTAGAACTTGTGGGCCCCGGTGCGGTTGAGGCCAGAGGCCAAAATCTCGTAGTGGCAGTCCCACTCCTCTTTGGCCCAGCGCTCAATCTCCTGGAACATCTTCCTGCCCACGCCCTTGCCCTGGTAGCTCTCCAGGACGGCCACGTTCTCCACCAGCAAAATGGGCCGGCAGCTGTCGCAGATGTCCTCAAACACCACGCCGAACAAGCTGCCGCAGATGGTGCCGGTGTCCATATCCTCGGCCACCAGCAGGTACTTCTGGGGGTCGGCGGTGATGTGCTCCAGCAATTGCAGTACCTTGCCCCGCTCCCCGGCGGCGTCGCTGATGACCAGCATCACCTGGTCCAAGCCGTCCAAATCCTGGGGCTGGGCCTTGCGCATATCAAGCTCCATAAGTTTTCCTCCTTATAAGGGATGTTTCAAAATGGTCCCGCCGTGACGGGGGTAGCCTTTGGGTGTGAACCGCAGCTTCTGGCAAATCACCAGGCTGCGCTCCTCTCCCCCGGGCAGCGTCAAGGAGAGCACCTCCGGCTCCCCGGAGCCCAGGGTGTCCAGAGCGTTGCCGGCGGCCTCCAGCTCCTGCTCGGCGCCGGGGCCTTTCATGGCAATGAAAAAGCCCTTCATCTTCACCAGGGGCATGCAGTACTCCGCCAGCACCGGCAGGTTGGCCACGGCCCGGGCGGTGGCCACATCGTAGCGCTCCCGCATGGTCTTGTCCAGGCCGGCCTCCTCAGCCCGCTTATGGATGCGCCGGGCGCTGAGTTTCAGCGCGGTGCACACCTCCCCTAAAAAGTTCAGCCGTTTCATGGTGCCGTCCAGCAGCGTCAGGTCAATGTCCGGCCGGGCGATTTTTAGGGGGATACCTGGGAAACCCGCGCCGGTGCCCACGTCGATGACCTTGGCCCCCTGCTTCAGCTTGCCCCAGGAGAGCAGCGTCAGGCTGTCCAGAAAGTGCTTCTCCACCACCTCTTCCGGCTGGGTGATGGCGGTGAGGTTGATTTTCTCGTTCCACTCCAGCAGCAGCTCCATGTAGGTTTGGAACTGGTCCGCCTGCTGGGCCGTGAGCTTGATGCCCATGGCCCTTGCCTTTTCCAATAGCTCTTGGCGAATATCCGTCATGCTCTCTCTCCTTCCCGTTCTTTGGAGGCCAGCCAAATCAGCAGCACGGAGATGTCCGCCGGGCTCACCCCGCTGATGCGCCCTGCCTGGCCGATGTTCTCGGGCTTTACTTTGTTCAGCTTCTCCCCCGCCTCCAGCCGCAGGCCTTGGATGGCGGAGTAATCCACGTCCTGGGGCAGGCGCTTGCGTTCCAGGCGGCGGGCCTTCTCAATATCTGCCCGCTGGCGCTTGATGTAGCCCTCGTATTTCAGCTCGATTTCCACAGCTTCGAAAATAGCTGTGGAATACGGGGGCCTATCCTTGTCCACCGGCGCCAAATCTTCATAGGTGATTTGCGGCCGCTTGAGCAAGTCCGCCAGCTTGGCCCCGGTAGTCAAGGGCGATGTTCCACGTGAAACAAGAATATCGTTGAGCTCCTGGGAGGGGGGCAGCGTGGTCTTTTGCACCCGTTTCAGCTCTGCCTGCTTCTGCTCCTGCTTCCGCTGGAACTTCTCCCACCGCCTGTCGGAGATGAGCCCCAGCTCCCGGCCCAGGGGAGTCAGGCGCTCGTCGGCGTTGTCCTGGCGCAGCACCAGCCGGTATTCCGAGCGGGAGGTCATCATCCGGTAGGGGTCGCTGGCGCCCTTGGTAATTAAATCGTCAATGAGGGTGCCTATGTAAGAGCTGGCCCTATCCAGCACAAAGGGCTCCTTCCCCTGGACTTTCCGCGCCGCGTTGACCCCGGCCACAAAGCCCTGTGCCGCGGCCTCCTCGTAGCCGGAGCTGCCGTTGAACTGCCCCGCCCCGTACAGCCCCGGCCAGTCCCGGAATTCCAAGGTGGCGGAAAGCTGCAAGGGGTCGCAGCAGTCGTACTCAATGGCGTAGGCCGTGCGCATGATCTGGGCGTGCTCCAGGCCGGGGATGGTGTGGTAAAAGGCCACCTGCACGTCCTCGGGCAAGGAGCTGCTCATCCCCTGCAAATACATTTCCTCGGTGTCCAGGCCGCAGGGCTCGATGAACAGCTGGTGCCGGGGCTTGTCCGGGAAGCGCACCACCTTGTCCTCGATGCTGGGGCAGTACCGGGGGCCGATGCCCTCAATCTGCCCGCCATACAGGGGCGAGCGGTGGATGTTCTCCAAAATCACCTGCTTGGTTTCGTCGTTGGTCCAGCTGACGTGGCACACAGCCTTGTTCTCCAAGGGTTCCTCGGTGTCGTAGGAGAAGGGCACAATGGGCTCGTCTCCCTGCTGGACTTCCAGGTTGGTGAAGTCGATGGAGGATTTCAGCACCCGGGCGGGGGTGCCTGTCTTAAACCGCCGCAGGGAGATACCCAGCTTTTTCAGGGAGTCCGGCAGGAACGCCGCCGGGAACATGCCGTCGGGACCGCTCTCGTAGGACACGTCCCCCACAAACACCTTGCCCCCCAGGAAAGTCCCCGTGGCGATGATGACGGCCTTGGCCCGGTACACCGCCTCCAGCCGGGAGGTGAGCAGCCACTCCTCCCCCGCCTGCTCCAGCTTGACGATTTCCCCTTGCCGCAGCAGCAGGTTGGGGCAGGTCTCCAGCTTGTGCTTCATCAGGCGGGCGTAGTGGTTCCTGTCAATCTGGGCCCGCAGGGAGTGTACCGCCGGGCCCTTGCCCAGGTTGAGCATCCGGCTTTGGATGGTGCAGGCGTCGGCGGTGCGGCCCATCTCCCCGCCCAGGGCGTCGATTTCCCGGACAAGGTGGCCCTTGGCCGTGCCGCCGATGCTGGGGTTGCAGGGGCAGTTGCCCACGGCGTCCAGGTTGATGGTAAAGACAATAGTAGAGCACCCCAACCGTGCGGCGGCCAGGGCGGCCTCTATGCCGGCGTGCCCCGCGCCGATGACGGCGATATCAAAGGAACCAGCGTCGTAAGTCATAGGAACCTCCAAAAGGAAAAAATCAAAGGGGAAGCAACGTAAAGGTCTTCTCGTCTGCCGACTCGGTCGGCTGTTGGGCAACGTCCCACTGGGACGTAACAGCCCTTTTACAAAAGGCTTGCGGGGGCGCTGGTGCCCAGTGGGCACCGTTCAGAGCTTGGTCTCCGCTGCCGCGTCGGTCGGTGATGGACGCAGCCCACTGGGCTGCATCACCCGAGTCGGCAGACGAGAAGGGGGCAGGGCCCCCAAGGTCTTAAAGCACCGCAACGCGGTGCAGAGAGAAAACCAGGGGTGCGGCCGTATTGCGCCCGATAGGCCAAGCCCAGGACGGCCTCCGCCAAGCCCTAAATGCCCCACAAGCAATTTAGAAAAAGTGGAGCATAAGTCCCTAGCCTCACAGGGCGGTTTGTGGGAACCAGCCGGGCAGGCGGCCTATCCGCTTTGCGGCGTGCGGCTGTCTGCCCTACCTTGTTTCGAGGGGCTGCGCCAGTTTTAAGACCGTGGAGCTCCGCTCCACACCACGCAAACTTTTGAAAAAGTTTGATCAAAACTTTTACGCGCCTTCGGCGTTGCATCTCCGCCCTTGCGGAACGCAAGAAGGCGGCTTGTCCCGTCCGGCCACGGACAAACTCTTACTCGCCTCCGGCGCTGCTTTTTATTTGCCCACACAGAACTCCTCAAACACTCTATCCACGATTTCCTCGCTGACCTGCTCCCCTGTCAAGGCGGCCAAGGCATGAAGGGCGTCCTCCACGCAGACGGTGACGGCATCCAGCGTCAGGCCCAAAACCAAGGCCTGCTCCCCTTCCCGCAGGCTGTCCAAGGCGGTTTGGGCATCCATCCGCTGGCGCTGGGTGAACAGCACGCCCTCTTGGGGGTGAAAGTCTTTAGTGTCCAGAATTTCGGACAGTGCTTGCTCCAGCGCGGCCAAGCCCTCCCCGGTGGCGGCGGACAGGGACACGGTCTTTTCAAAGCGTTTCTGAATGGCCTCCACGTCCATCCGGGTGGGCAAGTCGCTCTTGTTCACAATGGCGATGGCCGGCACCTTTTCCAGGGCGTCCATCAATTCCCAGTCCTCTTTCTCCAGAGCCTGGGAGGAATCGAACACCGCCAGCACCAGCTGGGCTGTCTCCAGCCGCTGCCGGGCCGCCTGAACGCCGATGCTCTCCACCGGGTCGTCGGTATCCCGGATGCCCGCCGTGTCCGCCAGCCGCAGAGGCACCCCGGCCACCATGACGGTCTCCTCCACCACGTCCCGGGTGGTGCCCGCGTACTGGGTGACGATGGAGCGCTGGCACCCAGAGAGCAGATTCATCAAAGTGGACTTTCCCGCGTTGGGCCGGCCGGCAATCACCGTGACAAGGCCCTCCCGGTACATGCGGCCCCTATCAAAGCCCTGGAGCAGCTCCTCCAAGGCTTTCTCCCCCTGGCGGATGCCCTCCAAAAGCGCGGCTTCCTCCACCTGGGGCACGTCCTCCTCGGGGAAGTCCGCCCAGGCCGCCAGGTGGGCAGCCTGCTCCAGCAGCCCCTGTTTGATGGACTCGATTTTCCGGGACAGCACCCCGGTGCTCCCTGCCAAGGCGGCTTTCCGGGCCTGCTCCCCACTGGCGGAGATAAGGCCCATCACCGCCTCGGCCTGGGCCAAGTCCATCTTCCCGTTGAGGAAGGCCCGGCGGGTGAACTCCCCCGGCCCGGCGGGAGCGGCCCCGGCATCCAGCACCAGCTGGAGCAGGCGCTTTGTCACGTACAGCCCCCCGTGGCAGGAGAGCTCCACCACGTCCTCGCCGGTGTAGCTTTTTGGCCCCCGGTACACCAGGGCCACCACGTCGTCCAGCTTCTCCCCGCCGGGGGTGTAGGCACCCCCCAGCTGGGCGGTGTAGCCCTTCATCTGGGAGACTTTCTTCCCGCTGACGCCCCGGAACACCTTCTCCGCCACGGCAAAAGCCTCCCCGCCGGAGATGCGCACAATGCCAATGCCCCCTGGCGCCGGGGCGGTGGAGATGGCGGCAATGGTCTTTTCCATAGTGGACCCTCTTTTCCACAGAAATTTCAAAACATGTAGAAAAGTGGGGCCGCCTGCTGGCCGCCCCACTGTAGTTTATTTCTTTTCGATCCGCCCGTAGATGGGGGTGTTGGGGTCGTCGGACTTAGGCCCTTCCGCCCGGGGCGCAGAATTCAAACGGCTGCGGTCGTTGCGGGGACGGCGGTTGCGGTCGTTGTAACTGCCGCGGCCGCCGCGGTTCCTGTCGTTCCTGCCGCCGCGCCTGTCGTTGCGCCGGGGCTGGGGCCGCTCCCCGCCCTCGGGCCCGATGACCACATGCCGGCCCTGGTCCACGCCCTCGCTCCAGCTTTTGGCGCCGGGCACGGTCTGCACCGCCGTGTGGATGATGCGCCGCTCGTAGGGGTTCATGGGCTCCAAAGAGGAGTTGCGCCCGGTCTTCACAGCGCGTGCCGCCATCTTCTTGCCCAAGGATTCCAAGGTCTCCTTGCGCTTCTCCCGGTAGTTGCCCACGTCCAGGGTAATGCGGAAATAGGAGCCGTCCACATGGTTGGCCACCAAAGAGGCCAGGTACTGCAAAGCGTCCAATGTCTCGCCGCGGTGGCCGATGATAAAGCCGATGTCATCCCCAGAGAGGGTTAAAGCTGCCCCTGCCTCCTCCTTCTGGATGTCCACCGAAGCGTCCGCCAGGCCCATCTCCCGCAGCACGTTCTTCAAATACTCCGCGGCCTTCTGGGCGGGGTCGCCGGCTGTCTCCGGCTGGGCCGCCTGGGGCTGGGGTTCCGGCTCCACCACAGGGTCCGGCTCCTCAATATAGGCCCGCACCCTGGCAGGAGCGCCGCCAAACAAACCAAAGGTCTTCTTCTGGGGCATTTCCAAAATCTCAAATTCAGCGTCCGTAGTATCCACGCCCAGCTCGCGGCAAGCGTTGGCAAAGGCCTGCTCTACGGTATCGCCCTTGGCGATGGCTTCTCTGAACATACACGCACCCTTCCTTTCGCTTTACTTCTTTGTGCCCATATACGCGCTGGAGTTCCCAGAGCCGCCCGAGCCGCCTTTTTTCTTCTTGCCGCCCTGCTGCTTTTTGCCGCCGCCCTTTTCCAGCTTTTGCTGCTGGGGCGCCGCGGCCAGCTTTTCGGCAATCTCTTTCTGGGTGGCGGCAGGCAGGGGACGTGCCTTTGCCTCCGCCAGCTCCAGGGTGACAGCCCGCTGGGCCTCTCCCCTGGCGATCATGTGGTCAATGCTGAAATACTTGTTGGTAATCAGGCTCTGCAAGAAACTGGTGACGGAAGAAATCACCCAGTACAGGCCCACGGCGCTGGGCATGATCCAAGCCCAGTACACGCTGATTAAGGGGAGGAAATACATCATGGCCTTCATGCAGCCAGGCTGTGTCTGCCCGTTGTGGACCTTTTGGTAATGGGACATATACATCTGGTACCCAAAGCTGCTGATAAGGGACAGCGCCGGGATAATCCAGAGGAAATCCAAAAAGCCGCCGCTCTGGGGGGTGGCCAGCAGGTCCAGCCCCAAAAAGTGGAAGCCCTGGGTAAAGGACTCGATCTTGTCCAAGTCCTCCGGGGTGAACATGGTCAAGTGGTCCTTTAGGGCGTCGAAGTTCCGGATAATCTCCATCTCGGAGTAGATGCCCCCGGAAGTGGCGGAAGCCACCATGCCCGGGATGCGGTTGATGAAGTCGGTGGCCTCCGCAATGCGCTCCGAAGCGATATGCAGCGTATTGGACAGAGGCATAATCACCGAGTAGTAAATGCCCAGCATAATGGGCAGGGGAAGCAGGGTGGTCAAACAGCCGGAGCTGGGGTTGACGCCCTCCTTCTCGTAGAGCTTCATCAGCTCCTCGTTGTACTTCTGCTTGTTGTTGCCGTACTTTGCCTGCAGTTCCTTCTGCTTGTCCGCCAGCTTTGTCTGGGAAGCCATGCTCCGCTGGGACTTGACGGAAAACGGGAACAGAACGGCCTTGATGATGATGGTAAAGAAAATGATGGCCACGCCGTAGTTGTGGAAGATGTTGTACAGAAACCACAGCAGATAGCCCAAGATGCTTCCAAAGAAATTAAAAATTGCCATCATAACGAAAGTTACGCTCCTCTTTTAGCCAAGCTTTTTCCTCTTGTCTTTTTTTTCGGGGACCGGGTCGTAACCGCCCCGGCTCCAGGGGTTGCAGCGCAAAATGCGCCACAGCGTTAAAAGCCCCCCCTTAAACGCCCCAAACCTCTCGATGGCCTCCAGACCGTACTGGGAGCAGGTGGGGATATACTTGCACATAGCCGGCTTTCTGGGGGAGATGGCGCTGCGGTAAAACCGGATAAGCCACAGCAGCGCGCGCTTCATGGCGTTTCCTCCCGCAACAAACCAGCCGCCTGCAGCTGGCGCTCCAGCTGGCGGCGCACATCGGTGCTCTTTACATAGGGTGTCTTCCCCCGGGCCACCAGCACCAGGTCAAAGCCGGGGCGCACCCGGGGCGCCAGGGCCCGGAACGCCTCCCGGATAACCCGGCGGGACCGGTTGCGCTGCACGGCGTTGCCCACCTTTTTGCTGGTGGTAATGCCCACCCGCACGTTTTTTGTGCGGTTTTTCAGGGCATAGACCACCACCAGGGGGGAGACATAGCTTTTCCCCCTGGCGTAAATCCTGCGGAAATCGTTGTTGCGGCAGATTGGCACAAGCTTTTCCATGGGAGCAATCCACCGCCTTCCAAAATCCCATGTCCCCAAAAGGGGCGCAAAACAAGAAAGGCCACCGCGAAGGTGACCTTTGAAGCGTCATCAATAGGTAAGACGCGCTCTGCCTTTTGCCCTGCGGCGTGCAAGTACCTTGCGACCGTTCCTGTCAGACATTCTTTTCCGGAACCCGTGCTCCTTCTTTCTGTGGAGCTTCTTGGGCTGATACGTTCTCAGCATACAAAAACCCTCCTTTCGAGGTTCTTTCCCTTGCGAGAAATCATTATACCTTACACCCGGCGCCTATGTCAACACCATTTTTACAAGGTTTTATGCGGGCGGCAGAGAATTTTTTCCGGCTTTTTTTCAAAAAGTTGTCCTCTGGAGGACAACAAATGGCAGATTTAAGGGGTATAGTGAGGGGCACCACTAAGTGTTGTGCTTTTTCTCACCCAAAACCAATGTGAAAAGAAGGGGGAAAAAAATTTGAAAATGAGCGGGAACTATGATATACTTTCTCTTGAGTATCGGCCTTTTGCGGAAGGCGCCGAAAAAAGGGAAATGCCGTGGGACAGCCCGCGGGAGACTGCGTTTACATGGAGGGGAATCAATTTGGATTCATTCGACCAGGCTTGGGAGCTTATCTGCCAATACTGCAAATCAAATATCACAGAGGTGGCTTACAACACCTGGTTTAGCCGCTTAAAACCGGTCAGCCTGGATTTTGACCGGGCCACGGCCGTTATCGAGGCGCCCAACGAGTTTCACAAGCAGACGCTGCTGCGCTGCTACAGCGATTTGCTTAAGGAGGCCTTCGACAACGTGTTCGGCGGGGGCATCTCCTTCCAAATCTGCGTCCACGAGGAGCTGAAACAGCAGCAGGCCGCGCCGGACCCCTTTGAACAGGACGACTACGAGCTGACCTTCGACACCTTCGTGGTGGGGCCGTCCAACCGGTTTGCCCACGCCGCCTGCCAGGCGGTGGCGGCCAAGCCCGCGCTGCTGTACAACCCGCTGTTCATCTACGGCAGCTCCGGGCTGGGTAAGACCCACCTGCTCAACGCCGTGGCAAAAGAATTTAAGAAGAACTTCCCGGACCGCTCGGTCATCTACGCCAAAAGCGAGGACTTTACCAACGAGATTATCGCGGCCATCGCCCGGGGCACCACCCCGGCCTTCCGGGAGAAATACCGCAAAGCGGACCTGTTTTTGATGGACGATATCCAGTTTATCGCCGGCAAAAACTCCGTGCAGGAGGAGTTCTTCCATACCTTTAATACGCTGTACGAGGCCAAAAAGCAGATAGTGCTCACCTCGGACCGGCCGCCCCGTGACATCGCCACGCTGGAGGACCGTTTGAAGACCCGGTTTGAGTGGGGCCTGACGGCCGACGTGCAAGCCCCGGACTTTGAGACGCGCATCGCCATCATCACCCGGAAGGCGGAAAGCCTGCACTTGGAAATCCCGGAGACGGTGTGCGAGTACATCGCCAACAAATTAAAGAGCAACATCCGCCAGCTGGAGGGCGCGGTGAAAAAGCTGCGCGCCTACCATTTATTGGAAAACAAGCCCATCAACATCGCCACGGCCCAGGCGGCCATCAGCGATATCATCAATAACAGCCAGCCCACCCCTGTCACCGTGGACAAGATCATTGAGGAGGTGGCCCGCACCTATGGCGGCATCACCCCCGAGGACATCCGCTCCCAGAAGCGCAACGCCAACATCTCCAAGGCGCGGCAGGTTTCCATGTACATTGTGCGGGAAATCACCCAGATGTCCATGGTAGAAATTGGCCAGACCTTTGGCGGGCGGGACCACTCCACGGTGGTGTACGCAGTGCGCCAGGTGGAGAAGGACATTAAAAAGGACCCCCACACCAAGGCCATGGTGGACGACATCATCAAGAATATCCGGGACCGGTAAGAAAAAAGAGGACGGCGGGCCGCCGGAAAGTCCCAAAAACCCCTGTTTTGGGGCGGGCTTTCCCACGCTCTCCCTCTTTTTTTACCCGAAAAGTTTTCCACACTTTCCTCAACATTCCCTCCACAGGATTTCACACCCTGTGGAATGTGAAAAAGTTTTTCCGCGGGCTCCACCATCTCTCCACAAAGCCCTTTGAAAAACTTTTCTGTGAAAAATGCAAGCGGGCCGCGGCTTTGCAAATGTTTTCCACAAATCCACAGCCCCTATTACTACTTCTAAATCTTAAGATATCATAGAAAGGATAGGAAAGGCAGCAAGCCCTTTAGCCTCTTCCCCTCCCGGAAAGGAGACCCCATGAAATTTACAGTGAACAAAAGCGACATTACCGAAGCTGTCAGCAATATCCAGCGCGCTGTCTCCACCAAAACCTCCATCCCCGCTTTGGAAGGCATCCTGCTCAGCGCCACCGAAACAGGGCTGGAGCTGTGCGCCTATGATTTGGAGCTGGGCATCACCACGGTGATTCCCGCCTTTGTGATGGAGCCCGGCAAAGCCGTGCTCAGCGCCAAGCTTTTCTCCGACATTGTGCGGCGCACCCCTGCGGAAACCGTCACTGTCTCGGTAGATGAAAAGAACATGGCCACCTTGGAAAGCGGCTACAGCCGGTTTTCCATCATCGGCATCCCCGCAGAGGAGTTCCCCGAGCTGCCCAAGCTCTCCGATTCCACCCAGATTTCCCTGCCGGGCGCTTTGCTGAAAAGCATGATTCGCCAGACGTTGTTCGCCATTGCCGAAAGCGACGCCAAGCCCATCCATCAGGGCAGCCTGTTCAGCTTGGAAAACGGCATCTTGGATGTGGTCAGCGTGGACGGCTACCGCCTGGCGGTGCGCCGGGAGCCGGTGGACTTCAGCGAGGACTTGTCCTTCGTGGTGCCCGGCAAGACCTTAAGCGAGCTGCTGAAGCTTATCAAGGACAGCGAGGAGCCTGTAGAAATTTCCGCAGGCCGGCGGCACATCCTCTTTAAAATAGACAACTACACCGTCATCTCCAGCCTGCTGGAGGGCGAGTTCCTCAACTACAAAGCGGCCATCCCCCCGGAGAGCCAGACAGAAGTGGTCCTGAAAACCCGGGAGGCCATCGACAGCGTGGAGCGCGTCTCTTTGCTGATTACCGACAGGCTGAAAAGCCCCATCCGCTGCCTGTTCGACAACAACGAGGTAAAGCTGAACTGCACCACCTCCATGGGCCGTGCCAGCGACCAGCTGGATGTAGAGATGACCGGCCAAAGCGTGGAGATTGGCTTTAACAACCGCTACTTGCTGGAGGCACTGCGCAACACCGAGTGCGACGAGGTGAAGGTCCAGCTGGGCGGCCCCTTGAGCCCCATGAAAGTGGTGCCCAAGGAAGGGGACAGCTTCCTGTTCCTGGTGCTGCCTGTGCGGCTTAAGAGTGAATAAGGAGCTTTTTCTATGGAAATCATCCCCATTACAACCGAATTTATCCGGCTGGACGCGGCCTTAAAGCTCTCCGGCCTGGTGGACACCGGCGGCCAAGCCAAGATGCTCATCCAAGAGGGGCACGTGCTGGTCGGCGGCGAGCCCTGCCCCCTGCGGGGGAAGAAGCTCTACCCCGGGGACTCCTTTTCCCTGGGGGATAGGGAGTTTCAAGTGGCCCGGGCGGAGGGCTGACACCCTATGGTGGTGACACGCCTTGGCTGCCAGAACTTCCGCAACCTGCGGGACGGAGAGCTGTTCCCCTGCCCCGGGGTCAACGTGATTTACGGCGGCAACGCCCAGGGAAAGACAAATCTGCTGGAGGGGCTGTGGCTGTTCACCGGCGGGCACTCCTTCCGGGGGGCCAAGGATGTGGAGCTGCCCCGGCTGGATACCGCCACCGGCGAGAACGCCCCCACCGCCGCCCTGGCCTTGGACTTTTTCAGCGAGGGCCGGGAGCAGAAGGCTTTGCTCCAGTTTGAGAACGGTCGCCGCCGCTCCGTCATCAATGGGGTGAAGAAGAAGACAGGCTCCGCCTTGGTGGGAAAGGTCTGCGCGGTGATTTTCTCCCCGGAGCACCTGCTGCTGGTGAAGGAGGGCCCGGCCCGCCGCCGGGGCTTCCTGGACGGCGCTTTGTGCCAAATCCGGCCCAGCTACGCGGGGATGCTCCACGTGTACCAGCGGGCGCTGTCCCAGCGGAATGCTCTGTTAAAGGACATCGGCCGGTTCCCCGAGCTGCGGGACACCTTGGAGGTGTGGGACGCCCGGCTCATCCAGCTGGGGGCCGCCGTCATGGAGGAGCGCCGCCGGTACGTAGAGAAAATAGCCCCCCAGGCCCAGGAGATTTACCGGGGCATTTCCCGGGGAAAGGAAGAGCTCTCCCTTTCCTACGCCCCTTCCCCCAGGCTCCCGGAGGGGAGTTCTCAACAGGATTGGATAGAATTGTTTAAAACCGAGCTGCGCCGCACCGAGGCCTCAGACGTGCGCTCGGGCTTTACCAGCGTGGGGCCCCACCGGGATGACTTGGAAATCACCTTGGGCGGGCTCTCCGCCCGGATGTACGGCTCCCAGGGGCAGCAGCGCAGCGCCGTGCTGGCCTTGAAGCTGGCCGAGGCCCAAGCCCTCTCCCAGCTGACGGGAGAGACGCCCATTGTTTTGCTGGACGACGTCATGAGCGAGCTGGACCAAAGCCGTCAGGACTATCTGCTGAACCACCTCCATGGCCGGCAGGTGTTCATCACCTGCTGCAGCCCGGAGACGGTGAGCCTACAGGAGACGGGCATGCGCTTCCGGGTGGAGGCCGGGGAGGTGTTCCCCGAAGAGGTAGAAAGGGCCGCGGGCCTGTAAGCGCTTGGCCCGGCGGGAGAGGACGCCAGGGGCAAGGCCTATCTCTCAAAAAAGCGGTGGGCATTTCCGGGACGTTTCCTGTTCTAAAACCCTGGGGCGCCGCCTTGCAGAAAGGCCCTCTGCCCCACCCACTGGAAAGGAGCGCACATCATGTACCTGCACTTGGGACAAGATACCATTGTGAACGAACGGGATATTGTGGGCGTGTTCGATTTGGACAACTCCACCGTCTCCCGGCACACCCGGGATTTCCTCTCCAAGGCCCAGAAGGAGGGCCGGGTGGTCAACGTCTCTATGGAGCTGCCAAAGTCCTTTGTGGTGTGCCGGCGGGATGGCCGCACCACGGTGTATATCTCTCAAATCTCCACCGCCACCTTGCTGCGGCGGGCCTCCTCCCTGGTGGGAGGCTGGTGACAAACCCACTACATTACTGGGAAAGGCTGGTTTTGCTATGCAGTATTTTGGAGTTCCCAAATGCCCCTATTGCAAAAAACGGGTGAACTTTATCCGCACCTGGTCCTTAAAGCGCCAGGGGGAGTATCAGTGCCCCCGGTGCGGCGGCATCTCCAATATCTTCCTCTCGCCGCTGGTGTATGTGTTCGCCTTGCTGGCGGTGTTTTCCGGCGCGGCGGTGTACTTCTTTCATAAGTTTATCTTGGATGACGTGGACTTGACCACGGTTTTCCAGGTGATTCTCCCCTTCGCGGTGTTTTTCCTGCTGAGCCTGTTCCTGGTCTACTTGGCAAAGCCGGTGATTAAGCGGGTACCCCGGGAGGAGCAGGGGAAGAAAGCCCGTCCCCAGCCCACCGCGGAGGACAGGCGGGCGGCGGTCAGCTCCTCCACCGGCCGGATTTACGCCGACCAGGGGGACTACCTCCCCCCGGTGGATTACCGCACCGGCCCTGTGCCCCAGCAGCCCCAGCCCGCTGCCCAGCGC
>JABLTR010077093.1_pt1 | contig 19070 bp, 17 predicted proteins | sample 7160071 | NCBI WGS metagenome assembly JABLTR01 (sample SAMN14651230, study PRJNA627086) | human gut metagenome | isolation source: feces | host: Homo sapiens | reverse complement strand
TTAAGTTGGTTGAACCGCCGCTTGCGGAACCGCATGAGCGGTGGTGTGAGAGGTCGGAAATTCCCCAATCAGAGGAATTTCCTCCTACTCGATTTATACTGTTATAGGCAAAGCGGAGACAGCATAGGGGAAGACCGCAGGCGCGCGCCCAATTGTGAAAATTAGCGAAGAAGGTGTTAAAACCGTGTAAACCTTATTGCAGGCAGTTGGATGTTATGATAGCCTGTGACTGACGTGACGATATGTTTCAATAATAGAGAGGGAGAGAAAATGAGCGATATATTAGTCATATATAAATCGAAATACGGAGCTACTGAGAAATACGCCAATATGCTGAAGGCGGATCTTGACTGCGATATCATCGACGCGGGAAGCTTCAACAAGTCTATGCTGGCGGAACATGGCCGTATAATATTGGCTGGTGGTATATACGCCAGCGGAATCGCAGGAATAGATATCCTTAAGAAGAACATAGGCGGGATGACCGGTAAAAAGCTGGCCGTTTTTTGCGTCGGAGCATCTCCCTTTGACGAAAAGGCCATAGAAGAAGTCAAATCACGCAATATGAAAGGGGAGCTTCAAAGCGTACCGCTATTTTACGGAAGAGGAGCCTGGGATGAAAGCAAGATGAGTTTCAAGGACAGGACCATGTGCAAGATGCTCCAGAAGATGGTAGCCAAGAAAGACCCGTCAGAGTATGAACCGTGGATGACAGCGCTGATGTCTGCTATCGGGAAGAGCTGCGATTGGACGGACAGGAAGTATCTGGAGCCGCTGATGGAATATATGAAGGCCGAGTAATCTTTTCGAGCTGGCGTTATCGATATTGGGAGAATACTTTATAGAGGTGTATGGAAATATCGTGAATCACTGATATTTTCAAAAAATATGCAGCCATAAAATCCGAAGCAAGCTGTCCAATGGGCTGACAAAATATCCTACAGGGTGTAAAATAAAGGGGAAAATCCCGACAGGTATAACCTGATGATAAAAATAAGGAGGAAAGGGTATGAAGATAACGGTTTTGGCGGGCAGTCCCCGCAACGTGAACACTACAGCTATGGTAGAAGCCTTCAAGGAAGGTGCTGAGGGAGCAGGCCATGAGGTGACTGTCCTCAATGTAGGGAAGATGAAGATCGCCGGGTGCTTAGCGTGTGAATACTGTCACACGAAGGGAGACGGAGAGTGTGTACAGAAGGACGATATGACCAAGGTATATCCGGCTCTCAAGGAGTGCGATGCTCTCGTGTTGGCGTCACCGATATATTATTTTACGCTGACGGCTCAGATACAGGCGGCTATACAGAGGATATACGCCATCGATCATCCTCCTAAAGCTACAAAGGCGGCTATGATGCTGACTTCTATGTCGCCGGATGTCTACGAAGGAGCTATAGGCGAGTATAAAGGGATACTGGAGTATATGGGTCTCGAGGATCGCGGAGTAGTTATGATAAAGGACCCGGAGAATGGAACGGACGAGGCTCTCGATAAATGTCGCGAGCTGGGAAAGAACATATAAGCCGGGAGAAGCATGTAAGCCGGGAAAAGAAAGAGCTGTCATGCCGGGCAGGCGGATCACGATGGTGATCTACGGATCTGCTCAGGGTCTGCATGGCAGCTCTTTTTGTTTTTGGAAATATCCTTTATTATTTAATATCATCGGCAAAGAAAGACTTGGTTATCTTGATGAATTCTTTTATCGCGGGAGAAGCAGCCTTCAGCGAACGGACACCGAATCCCATGATCCTGTAAGTCTTTTCCTCGAACTCCTTGACGAGAACGTTTTTCGGCAGGAAATGCTTTTGCATACTTGACATTATATAAACGCCAAGGTTTTCCGAAACCATAGAGATGGCGCCTGTATCGCTCTGGACTCTGTATTTAACCACAGGCGTGAACTTCTTTTTTTTCAGGACGGCTGCCACAGGATCATCCCATCCCTTTTCAGGCATTATGAAATCACATCCATTCAAAGCGCTGACAGGCACCTTATCGTATGATGCGAAAGGGTGCTTTTCGTTTATGATGAGGACTGGATCCGGTGTGGCTGACCATATACGCGATGATGGTAGCCATGGCAGTAGACATCCCCTTTGCGATTGTCGAGATATACACGTCGGGGGTGAATATGGCGGCGTTGGGGCCGGCTGCGGTGATGGGAATCCTCTGGGTAGGAGTGATCCCTACGGCAGTCTCCAATCTGCTGTGGAGCCGGGCACTGGAAAAATTGCCGGCGGCCACATGTTCGCTTTTCTATGCTATCATGCCGATAACTACAGGGCTGCTGGGAGTAGTGCTGCTGTCCGAAAGTATGACTGTGCGGTTTGCAGCAGGAAGCGCTGTGGTAATCGCCGGGGTCATCGTTGCCATACTGGGAGAGAGGAAGAATGATTCCTTGCCGCCGCAGTCCTGACAGGGAGGTAGGGAGTATATATGATTACAAAAAAGAGAGGATGTGTCAGTGGAGGCGTGATACTCCCCCCCTTTTTTTTTATTTTCCCCGGGCTAAAACTTGAGATAGAGAAACCAGGGGAAAATCCCGTAATTATGCGAAGTTATGTTTAGATGCAAAATGCCGCATAGAGAGGTACAACTTTTTTGCCATCCTCAAATGCAAAGTTTTTCGCAGACAGCTTGATGGCATAGGCCGGCTTGTAGGTGTCCATGTAAACCTTTAAGCTCTTTGCTTTTGTATTATCAGCCGATTTGACCTCTATGGGAATAAGCTGACCGTCGCGTTGAATGACAAAATCAATCTCTGCTCCACGAGCGGACTCCCAATAGTAGGTGTGATATCCGTTAATGGTAAGCTGCACATTGACATAGTTTTCAGCCATGCCGCCCTTGAAATCATTTAGTTCCTCTACCATATAAAGGATATCGTTTGCCGCTAAATTTTTTTTGGCGCAAAGCAAGCCTAAATCCGATACATAAATCTTGAACGCGTCGATATTACGATAATTTTCCAAAGGCTTCCTGATTTGTTCCACCTTGTAAACCCGGGAAACGATACCGGACAGGCATAGCCATTCAATGGCATTTTCAAATTCGGAAGCACGGCCCCCCTTCTTAATCAGCTTATATTGAAAACGGGTATTCTTCTTCGATAGCTGAACGGTAATGTTGTCGTAGACAAGTCGGGTTTTCTTGATTTCATTCAGGTTATTACGACGCGGAGCTAGTCCTTTAGGATATTTGCTCATATCATTGAGATAGCTTGCAAGGATAGTATCCTGCGTATGGCGGACAAGGATATAGTCTTTCGTTTCGGCAAACTGCATGACGCACTCAGGCATACCTCCCACAACGAGATACTGACGGTATAGCTGCATTGCCGCGTCGTGGAGAGCAGAGGGCATTGGACTGTCGGTTTCAAAGCATTTTTTTATCTGTTCTACAAGGGCTTCTTCGCCTTGTGCAATCATAAACTCTTCTATATCCATAGGATATAGTGTTTTCATATCCACCTTACCGACAGGAAACGAGAATTTCTTTCTGTTTACCGCCACACCAAGCAGGCTGCCTGCTACGATGATATGATAATCATGAGCATCTTCGCAAAAATATTTCAAAGAAGTCAGAGCTCTTTCACAAAGTTGTATTTCATCAAAGACAATCAGAGTTTTCTCGCGAACTATCGTCTGCCCCGCGATATGAGATAAAATTGGTATCAGATAATCGGGACTGATGTTCTCTTCAAAGGTTTCATTCAGCTTTGGGTTGGTTTCAAAATTGAAGTATGCCACATTCTCATACGCCTTGCGCCCGAACTCCAGAACGGAGTAGGTTTTGCCCACCTGTCTTGCTCCCTGCAAAATAAGGGGTTTGCGGTATTTGCTTTCTTTCCATTCTTCCAAGAAGCTCATAATCTTTCTATACATGACCCGTCCTCCATTCAAGGTGTTAGATAAAGCATAGCAGATTATCATGTAAAAATCAATGATTTTTATTGATATAATTACATAAAAACGCATGAATATTTTGACGGATTTTATAATTTTAACATGAATGTCGCGATATGGATAAGATGGCTGTGGAATTTTATGTTGCCGCGACCCCCCTAAAAGTTAGTAATATATGAGCTGATAGAGGAGAGTGAATTAAGAAGCTTGCAACAAGGAAAAAGTTATATTATTTCGATTCAGGGACAGGTAGAACTGGCAAAGTGAGAGATAAGAGGTAGTGAGCATGTCTGAACAAAAAAGCATTTGTCCTATCAAGGCGGAATATTATCCAAGTATTCCGCGGGAGCAAATTGAACGTAATTGTGAGATGAAGTTGGCATTAAGAGATTTATCGGGTTTGGGGAGTAGTTTTTCAATAATAGCGGCGGCGGTTGCTGAAGCTGCTATGAATGCATCTAGTAATGAGGGACTGTATCGTTGTGTATTTCCTGAAGGAGTTAAAGGACAATTGGCAATGTTTAAAAATGAAAATGCTTTTTTGGAGATTATTTTGAGTGATAATTACAATACAGATTATCTCAATAATATTTCTGAAAAAATAAAGGAATATACATACCAATACAGAATTGACTATACAGAAGTATATAACCAGTTAATTGATCATGCGAAAGGGTCAACTCAGAAAAAAGTTTTAAAGAGCATGGGGGACTTTGGGAAAACAGCTGGAAATGCTGTTGCAAAGGTGCCAATGGTGAATAAGGGATTGTTAGACGAAGCGTTGATAGCAGCAGGAAAAAAGCTTGAAGATTTCAGTGAAAATCAGGTGGATGATATCATGGGGAAATTTGTGGAGAATATAGAAATCGGGGTACAGCTGTTCCTGGATAATATCGAGCTAATAAATCAAATGTGCAACAGCAAAGTTGATATGTTGTTCGACAAAGAAATGATATACCTCTGTAAATAGAAAATCCCGCATGACGAGGTCTTTACCTCGAATGCGGGATTTTGCCTTTGCTTTTGTGTGTGCGTGTGTGCGTGTGCGGCCGCAGGGTCTCATTATCGCATCTACACTCCAAAAGTCTCGGCTGTTTCCTTCAGCGCCTGTATGATAGGCAGGTGCTGAGGACATTTTTCCTCGCAGGAACCGCAGCCGACGCAGTCGGAGGCATGGTGGCCTTTGGCGACCCACTGGGTATATTCCATCTTCGTCGCCGGGTTGTGGCCGTAGGTGTTCCACTCGTTGAAATACTCGATGAGGTCCGGAATGTTGAGCTTCTGAGGACATGGCAGGCAGTACTCGCAGCCGGTGCAGGAATACTTTATCAGCTTGTTGTATTCGGCCGAAACTTCATCGATGACAGCCAGCTCTTCAGCTGAGAGCTGTTCCAGATCTTCCGATGATATTATTTTTATATTTTCTTCGAGCTGCTGCCTTGAGCTCATGCCGCTCAGCATAAGAGTCACTTCCGGCATGCGGGCCAGCCATTTGAAACACCACTCGGCGGAGCTCCTTTTGACTGGAGCGCTGTCCCACAGCTCCTGTATGGCGGGAGGGATGTTACTGGTCAGCTTGCCTCCCTTGAGCGGCTCCATAATTATCACACCCAGACCTTTCTCTGAAGCCAGCTTCAGCCCTTTGACCCCGGCCTGAAGATTCTTGTCCATGTAGTTGAGCTGTATCTGGCAGAAATCCCACGGATACGCTCCAAGGACTTCTTCGAACAATTCATATGAATCGTGGAAGGAGAAGCCGATGTACCTTATCTTTCCCTGGGCTTTCATCTCTTCCAGGAACGGCAGCAGATTCAGTTTCCTGGCTCGTTTCCAGTTGGGGACATTGACGCTGTGGACCAGATACATATCTATGCAGTCCACATCGAGACGCTCAAGCTGCGTATCGAATATTTCCTTCATCTTAGCTTCATCCTTGGCCATCCATATGGGCATTTTGTCGGCCAGCAGTACTTTCTGACGATAACCGTCTTTGAGAGCTTTTCCCACGATGACCTCGCTCTTTCCGCCGTGGTAGTTGTAGGCCGTGTCCACATAATTGACTCCTGAGTCCACAGAAGACCTTATTATGTCAATCGCTTCTTTTTCGTCCACTTCTCCGTCTGCTGTTTCCGGCAGTCTCATAGCTCCCATCCCCAGCAGTGAAACCTTTTCGTTTATCTTGTTGAATATTCTGTACCGCATTGCTTCACTCTCCTGTATAACCAATTAATTCATTGAAAGCACAAACTTCTATGGTATTATATACCATAAGTATACTTAAAAAGGAGCTGCATTTCAATGATAAAAGAGAGGGATAAACTCAAGGGGATATGTGAGGAGATCCTTTCATGTGCGGATCTGTCCCATATGGCGGGACTGGCTGTGGGAGTGATGAAAGGAGAACAGGTCTTCACAGAGGCAGCCGGCTTCAGAAATACCGAAGCTGCCGACAGGCTTTCGGAAAACGCGGTTTTTCACTGCGCTTCGATTTCCAAGACTTTCACATCGACAGGCATCATGAAGCTGGTAGATGAAAAAAAGCTGAATTTACAGGATAGACTTGTCGATTTGTTGCCTTATTTGTCAATTGCTGATGAACGATGCGAGAAGATAAGAGTACATCATATGCTGAGTCACATCGCAGGGATACACGATGTGAAAGAGCTGGACTGGACGTCTCATGAAACCGGAGCAGGAGCGCTGAAGGAGCAGGCTCTTTCCCGAGAAGTGCGGGAGATGATCCTCAGCAGTGATCCGGACGAAGGGGTCTTCCTCTACAGCGATCTGGGTTATGATCTGCTGGGACTGATAATACAGGAGATCTCCGGTATGGATTTCGAGGATTTTATCGCGGAGAATCTCATAAAGCCTGCTGGCATGGAAAACACCACGTTCCTGACATTCGAGAGGACCGATGGAAGTCTTACGTTGAGCGATGTGGACAAGGCGGGGATGGCTATGCCTCACAGGCGCGAGAACGCCGGGAAGCTGGCGCTGGAAAGCGTCTATCCGTATTCAAGAGAGCACGCTCCCAGCTCTACGTTGACGTCGACGGTGGGAGATCTGCTGAAGTGGGCCAGGTTCAATATGGAGAAGAAGGCAGTGTCGCCGGGAGCCTACGAGAAGATGTGGACCGAGCGGGTAGACGCTCCGGATAAAGGTGCGGAAATGGGTATGGGCTGGTTCGTGAGGAAGCAGGGCGACTTGCGTTTCATCGGCCATGAGGGCGGCGACGTGGGATTCAGGACCAGTTTCTGGATGTGTCCTCAGGCGGATGCCGCGGCTGTGATATTGTCCAATACGACGGAGGCACCTATAGAATTGCTGAATGAAAAGTTGTATGAGGCTGTAGTGAAAGGAAGGATTTGAGTGATGGCGAAGGAAGGATTCAAACTTAACGAAATATGCGAGGCATTTCTCGACAAAGCGATGGAGATCTACGACGTTCCCAGCGTCGCTCTCGGAGTCATGGTAGGAGATGAGCGGTTTACGGGAGCGAGAGGTTACAGGAATTATCTGACAAAGGATCCGATAGATAAGGACGATGTCTACCACTGTGCGTCGGCGTCCAAGATGATGACAGCCATGGGCATCATGAAACTGGTAGATGAGAAAAAGATAGATCTCAACGACAGACTGGTGGATCTGCTGCCTTATTGGGAAATGGAGGATGAGCGATGTCAGCGCATAAAACTGTATCAGCTCCTGTGTCATACGTCAGGGATGCATGATGTACCGGTGGAGGATTGGGAAGAAAAATGGTCAGAAAAAGTGGTCGATCCAGGCTCCATAAAGAGATATGTCACGTCTGATGAGGTGATAAAGGGGAGGATGTTATGCGAGCCTGGCACGGGAGGCTTCATATACAGCAGCATAGGCTATGAATTGCTGGGCGCTGTGATAGAAGAGACGTCGGGAAAGCTTTTCAACGAATTCATCAAGGAAAACTGTTTTTTACCGGCAGGGATGGACAACACCACTGTCCTTACCATAGAAAGGACTGATGGGAGCCTTGAGCTGGAGGACATAGACAAGCTGAGGATGGCGATGCCTCACGAGAGAGATGAAAACAGGAACTTCATAATGGCGAAGTACTATCCGTACAGCAGGCAGCACGCTCCAAGCTCGACTCTCACTACTAATGTGGCGGATATGCTCAAATGGGGACGTTTCAATCTCGACAGGAAGGCTTTTTCCGATGAAACCTATGATAAAATGTGGCAGGACTATGCGACAGTACCTAACAATGGGGAAAAGATGGGTCTGGGATGGTTCATGAGGGAGCAGGACGGGCATCATCTGATAGGCCATGAGGGGACAGACATCGGGTTCAGAGCCAGTTTCTGGATGTGTCCTGAGCTGGATATGACCATAGCCGTCCTGTCCAATGTTTCGGCAGCTCCTGTAAAACGGATAAATAAAGCTGCCTTTGAGGAAGTCACTCGTTCCTTATAAAGCTGAGAAAATCCTCGAAGTCTTCAAAATCGCTTTGGATGAACTCGAAGAGTACCGATTCCTTGAATTCGTATTTGGACGTTATCATGAGAAACGGTGCCAGCATGCTGGATTTCAGTTTGTTTTCCAGATATCTGATGTCAGACAGGCTGTAGGCTGATACTATCAGCTGGCCGAAATCCGTCAGGAAATACACGCCTTTGACATCATTGTTGAGACGGAAGACTCGCTCGTTGACGTGGTCATTATTCTTTTTGAAGGCCATGAACATCCGGCCGTTTTCATGAGACGTCATGATGGTATTGAGGTCGATCGTCAGTTCGCCTATATTGTTTTCCATATCTTCATCTGACAGGAGGACTTCGTAAACTGTTACAAATTCGGGCTTTGCTAACATCATCGCGGCTTCCGCGGTGCTGACGGCAAAGCTCGAACATTTTTTGAAGTCCACTACACGAAGATCTTTCACCACCACTTTGGAGATGACTGTTTCATAGCTGTTGGCCGATTCTATGAGGGATTCGCACAGATAGGAGATCGCTCCGTCCTCGTAGGCACGCTCGGTATCTATGACATTCTTGCAGAAGGTGGCGGGGAAATAGTTGTCATAGGTATCCAAAGGGACGCCGGCTTCCGCCAGATAGGCGGCCCCTTCATGATCTTTCCCGAAGCAACGCATCAGAAAATAATTTATGGTTTGGTAGTCGGAGACCATATCGCCGCAGATATCATGCATCAGGGCTTCCTTTTCTTCGGTGGACAGGACTGTGGCCGGTTCCAGCAGAAAGCTGTATTCATCGTAGCCTTCCGGAAGCGGCAGGTCGTGGGTCTGATTGAATTCCTTGTAGTACGTCATCAGCCCTTTCAGACGGGTCTCTGAAAGACTGATCTTTTTTGCTCCCAGGCCTCCGATGAGACTCTGCTCTATGTAGCTGATCTCTTCAAGGTCGTTGCCGAATATGGACTTATAAGTTTCCAGCCCCGCTTCTTCGCAGTCTATGTAAAAAAACTGATGGAGATCATACTCCGGTTCTGTGTCGGAAAGCTTCCATCTGGCATATACTGAAAGCACACCCATCAGTCGGGTGTTGGTGACATAGGCTGAGACGAAATATTTGTCACGGTTTTCCATGGAGGCGGAGAGGCCGCCTTCTATAACTGTCAGTTTAGGCTTGCTCAAATCGTGTACCTCGTTGATATTTTCTGCTGCAAGTATTATGCGTCCGATACAGAAAGTATAACCCATTTTGGGAAAAATACAAGGGAAATAAAGTTAGAGCCGCCTATTGACATAGCATCTAATTCATATATAATTAAATGTGGAAAACTGAATGATATCCTTATTGAGAGCGGTGGAGGGACTAGGCCCAGTGAAACCCGGCAACCCCTGTACATGGAGTATGGAAGGTGCCAAATCCTACAGATTTTTATCTGAAAGATGAGGAAAGAATAATGATAACAATATCTCTTTCTGATTCTGGAAAGAGATTTTATTTTATGGAGGTCAATGATGAAGAAATTATTTACATCGGAATCGGTAACCGAGGGACATCCCGATAAGATCTGCGATCAGATATCGGATGCCATAGTGGATGCCATAATGGAAAAGGATCCCCAGGGACGTGTGGCGGCAGAGACGACTGTCAATACCGGATACGCGATGGTCATGGGGGAAATAAGCACAGAATGCTATATCGATATACAGAAGCTGGCCAGAGATGTGATCTGTGACATAGGGTACGACAGCGGTGAATATGGATTTGACGGTAATGTGTGCGCGATAATGACCGCCATAGATGAACAGTCGCCGGATATAGCCATGGGAGTAGACAAGGCGTTGGAATACAAGGACGGGGAGCTTGCCGATGAAGCGGAGATGACCGATGAAACGGGAGCCGGAGATCAGGGTATGATGTTCGGCTTTGCCTGCGACGAGACTCCGGAGATGATGCCGCTGCCCATATCGCTGGCCCACAGACTGGCCAGAAGGCTGGCGGAGGTGAGGAAGGACGGCACGCTGCCGTATCTGAGGCCGGACGGAAAGACTCAGGTTACTGTGGAATACGACGACGATAAGGTAAAGAGGATAGATACCATAGTGATCTCCACGCAGCATGATCCTGACGTGACTCTGGAACAGATAAGGGATGATCTGATAGAGCATGTGGTGAAGCCGGTGGTGGATGAAGCTCTGCTGGATGATGAGACCAGATATTTCATAAACCCTACGGGCAGATTTGTCATCGGAGGCCCTCATGGAGATTCGGGTCTTACAGGACGGAAGATAATCGTGGATACTTACGGAGGCTATGCGCGTCATGGAGGTGGGGCTTTCAGCGGAAAGGACCCTACAAAGGTGGATCGTTCAGCTGCTTATGCGGCTCGATATGTGGCTAAGAACCTGGTGGCGGCAGGGCTTGCGAAGAAGTGTGAGATACAATTGGCCTATGCCATAGGTGTAGCCAGGCCGGTTTCCATATTCGTCGATTCTTTCGGCACGGGAAAGGTCTCCGATGAACGACTGGCACAGATCGTCGAGGAAAATTTCGATCTGAGGCCTGCGGCTATCATCAGGGATCTGGATCTGAGAAGACCGATATACAGACAGGTGGCGGCATACGGTCACTTCGGCAGGACTGATATAGACGTGCCGTGGGAAAAGACCGACAGAGCCGATAAATTGAGAATGGCCGCAGATATATAGTTTCAGAGAAAGGAAAGTCGAAAGGAGAGCTTTGGTAAAGATGGGAGTTAAGGTGGCGAAATTCGGAGGTTCGTCGGTGGCGGACGCTCTGCAGATAGAGAAGATAAGAAAGATAATAGAAGATGATGGAGAAATAAAGTATGTAGTCGTATCAGCGCCGGGGAAGAGATTTTCCGAAGACAGCAAGATAACGGATCTGCTGTATCTGTGTAAGACTCATATCGAGCACAAGATACCGTATCAGCAGATATTCCAGGTGGTACGCGACAGGTTCATGGCGGTCAGAGTCAACCTGGACGTGGATGTGAACCTGGACAGGGAATTCGACGAAATAAAGAAGAATCTGGAAGACGGAGCCAGCGCTGATTATATAGCCAGCAGAGGAGAATACCTCAACGCCATGATAATCGCGGCGTATCTGGGCTACGATTTCGTCGATGCGGCTAAAATGATCAAATTCGATGAAAAAGGAAGGTTCATGGAAGAGCTTACCAACAAGGAGATAAAGAAGGAGCTGGCAAACCACGAAAAGGCTGTGATACCTGGCTTCTATGGCTCGAAAGTAGATGGGAGCGTGAGGACTTTCTCAAGAGGCGGTTCCGATATAACAGGAGCGCTGGTAGCCAGAGCTGTAGAGGCGGATGTTTACGAGAACTGGACGGATGTATCGGGTTTTCTGATGGCTGATCCGAGGATAGTCGATAATCCTAAGCCTATAAGCACTGTATCATATAAAGAGCTGAGAGAGCTTTCCTATATGGGTGCGTCGGTGCTTCACGAGGACGCTATATATCCTGCCAGAGTTGCCAATATACCTATCAATATCAGAAACACCAACAGACCACAGGATCCGGGAACCATAATAACATCGGAGCCCGGTCAGCTGGAGGAAGGACAGATCATCGCCGGTATCGCGGGCAGCAAGGATTTTACCGTAATAGCCATGTACAAGAACCTGATGAGCAGTGAACGGGGTTTTATCAGGAAGATGACCGGGATACTGGAAGATTACGACGTTCCCATCGAACACATACCGAGCGGTGTGGATACGCTGTCGGTGGTATTGGATAACGATGGTATCGACGGCAGACTGGATGAGATCGTGGAGGAATTCGAGCGCCAGCTGAAGCCTGATACCATAGAGGTCTTTGAAGACATGGCTCTCATAGCCACCGTGGGACATGGCATGTCCTACAGACCGGGTGTGGCGGCGAAGCTGTTCGTCGCACTGGCACAGGAAAACGTGAATATCAGGATGATAGACCAGGGCTCCAGTGAGATGAACATAATCGTCGGCGTCGAGAACAAGGATTTTGAAACAGCGATAAAGGCCATATACAGGGCTTTCGTGTCCTGAGAGTGAAGCTTGCGTATAATCTTTGTATAATCCGTATATAATTGATGATTTGAATTGTAAATCCGAAGGATTTGAGATAAAATGTAATATTATAATCACAATAGAACGCAGGAGGTAACTATGGCATATATTTTTGACGAACCATCCAGAACATTCAACGAGTATCTTCTGGTACCGGGGTACTCTTCAAAGGAATGCAGGGTCGATAACGTTTCTCTACAGACACCGGTAGTTAAATTCAGAAAGGGAGAGGAGCCGGCTATAACAATGAATATTCCTCTCGTATCGGCTATAATGCAGGCGGTTTCAGGAGAAAAACTTGCCATAGCCCTTGCCAAGGAGGGTGGAATATCGTTCATATTCGGTTCTCAGACCATAGAGAAGCAGGCTGAAATGGTCAGGAGGGTCAAGGCTCATAAGGCCGGTTTCGTCACGAGCGATGCCAATATCAGGCCTGATCAGACGCTGAGAGACCTGCTGGCGTTGAAGGAAAGAACGGGACATTCCACCACTGCGGTGACGGAAGACGGTACAGCCGAGGGAAAGATGGTAGGTCTGGTGACCAGCAGAGATTACAGGATAAGCAGGATGTCCCTGGATGAAAGGATATGCGATTTCATGACGCCTTTCAATAAGCTGGTGTATGCGGAGGAAGGCGTGACTCTTTCGGAAGCCAACGATATCCTCTGGGACAATAAGCTGAACGCGCTGCCGATAATAGGAAAGAATCAGAGGCTGGCATACTTTGTCTTCCGCAAAGACTACGATACACATAAGGCGTATCCTGATGAATTGCTCGACGAACATAAGAGATATGTGGTGGGTGCAGGCGTGAATACCAGGGACTATGAGGAGAGGATCCCTGCTCTGGTGGAAGCGGGAGCTGATGTACTCTGCATAGATTCCTCCGAAGGGTTCACCGAATGGCAGAAGGCAACGCTGGATTTCGTCCGCGGTAAGTACGGAGACAGCGTGAAGATAGGCGCCGGTAACGTTGTGGATAAGGAAGGCTTCAATTTTCTCGCCGACGCGGGCGCTGATTTCGTAAAGGTTGGTATCGGCGGAGGTTCTATCTGCATAACAAGAGAGCAGAAAGGTATCGGCAGAGGTCAGGCAACGGCGGTCATAGAAGTGGCAAAAGCCAGAGACGATTATTACAGGAAAACAGGCATATATGTACCTATTTGCTCCGATGGAGGAATCGTATATGATTATCATATGACGCTGGCTCTCGCCATGGGAGCGGATTTCCTGATGCTGGGCAGATATTTCTCCAGGTTCGATGAGTCTCCTACGGCAAAGCTGATGGTAAACGGCAATTATGTAAAGGAGTACTGGGGAGAAGGATCTAACAGAGCGAGAAACTGGCAGCGTTACGATATGGGCGGCGACAGCAAGCTGTCCTTCGAAGAAGGCGTCGATTCGTACGTTCCGTATGCAGGCCCTCTCAGCGATAACGTGAGACAGTCTCTGCAGAAGGTGAAGTCCACCATGTGTAACTGTGGAGTCCTGACCATACCTGACCTGCAGAAAAACGCGAAACTGACAGTCGTTTCCGCTACCAGCATCGTGGAGGGCGGAGCCCACGATGTGATCCTGAAGGATACATCGGGAAATAACAACAGATAGCCTGAACACCGGACCCGGCACGGTAATCGTGGCGGGCCGTTGCTTTTCACGGGGGCATAGCCGACAGACCGATACCGTGAAGCGGATATTCAAAAATAAAACTATTCTATTTGGAAGGGAATCGATATATGGAACATGAAAAGATCATCGTCCTTGATTTTGGCGGACAGTACAATCAGTTGATCGCCCGCCGCGTGAGAGAATGCGACGTTTACTGCGAAGTGCGCCCTTATTCCATGAGCCTTGAGGAGATCAAGGCGGAGGCACCGAAGGGCATCATCTTCACGGGCGGCCCCAACAGCGTTTACGGAGACGATTCTCCACAGTATCCGAAGGAGATATACGAGCTGGGGATCCCGATCCTGGGGATCTGTTACGGGGCTCAGCTTATCGCCCATCAGCTGGGAGGGAAGGTGGAAACAGCGCCTGTCAGCGAATACGGAAGGACAGAGGTCGACATCGACGACAAAAGCGGGCTTTTCAGGGATGTGGATGATAAGACGATATGCTGGATGAGCCATACCGACTACATAAGCCAGACTCCGGAGGGGTTTGAGGTGACAGCTCATACACCTGTCTGCCCTGTGGCAGCTATGGAAAACAGGGAACGCGGGATATACGCGCTTCAGATGCACCCTGAGGTAGTACATACGGCGGAAGGGGTCAAGATGCTCCGGGCCTTCGTAAAGGATGTGTGCGGATGCTCCGGCGACTGGAAGATGGGCTCTTTCGTAGATGATACGATAGCAGCCATCAGGGAAAGAGTAGGCAGCGGCAAGGTGCTGTGCGCTCTGTCGGGAGGCGTGGACTCTTCCGTAGCGGCGGTGCTGATGTCGAAAGCCGTCGGGAAACAGCTTACCTGCGTTTTCGTCGATCACGGACTTTTGAGGAAAAACGAAGGAGATGAAGTAGAAGCCGTCTTCGGACCGGAAGGCGAGTACGATCTGAATTTCGTAAGAGTGAACGCTCAGCAGCGGTTTTACGATAAACTGGCAGGAGTCGAGGAACCGGAACAGAAGAGAAAGATCATCGGCGAAGAATTCATCAGGGTTTTCGAAGAAGAAGCGAAGAAAATCGGCGCAGTCGATTTCCTCGTACAGGGAACGATATATCCCGATGTGATCGAGAGCGGACTGGGAAAATCCGCCGTGATAAAGTCCCACCACAACGTTGGCGGGCTGCCGGATCACGTGGACTTCAAGGAAATCATCGAACCTCTGAGGATGCTCTTCAAGGATGAAGTGAGAAAGGTGGGCCTCAAGCTGGGGATCCCGGAATACCTGGTATTCCGCCAGCCGTTCCCGGGACCTGGCCTCGGCGTCAGGATCGTCGGCGAGGTGACGGAGGAAAAGGTGAAGATCGTCCAGGATGCAGATGCCATCTACCGCGAGGAGATCGCCAAGGCGATGGAAGCCGGACTCATTCCGAAGTATGGTGAAGAAGGGACCCTCGGCCAGTACTTCGCCGCTCTGACGAATATGCGCAGCGTCGGAGTGATGGGCGATTTCAGGACTTACGATTACGCCATTGCCCTGCGGGCAGTGCTGACCAGCGACTTCATGACAGCGGAAGCCGCCCAGCTTCCGTGGGACGTGCTCCAGACCGTGACCACCAGGATCGTCAACGAAGTAAAACATGTCAATCGAGTGATGTACGATTGCACAGGAAAACCGCCGGGGACGATAGAGTTTGAATAGTAAACAGGGAGCCGGGAGACCGCATAAACACTGGGTTTCCCGGCTTATCATATGCTCCGTGGTACTATTTTGGAACTAAAATTGCAATGAGTAAAAATGAATAAAGAGATAGAAATGTGCAGAAAGCCGTTTGTTCTTTTAACTGAGAGCAGGCGGCTTTTTGGCGTTCTATAAATATATGGCTGCCTGCCAAAAGAGAAAGAGAGGAATTATTTATGAAAAAAATGAGAAAATCCGCTAGTAATGTGAACAATGCTGTTAATCTGATCTCCGGAGCCTATACCTTGCCCCTGATCGACAAACTGTTTTCCAACAGCCAGAGGATTGAGAATATGGATGATGTTTATTTCGCCATAACTGCATTGGTGGATACAGACAGAATCAGCGAGGCGTTCCATATGATAAGAGGATTGTTTGGAATTTCCGGTATGGAATATCCGCAGGAGATTGCACAGTTGGAAAAATCGGAAGAACTGCAGGAATCTTTTGTGTCGGAATTTATTTTTGATTTTTATGATGTGATAGAGGATAAGAGGATAGAAACAGAAGAACAGGAAATTCCCGTTTAAAATGCGGGAATATTACATAGCCGGAAGGTTTTCAATTTGCGAAAATCATCCGGTTTTTTCATGCCTATTTTTATACATAGTCATTTCCCTACACGGGAAGATGGCTATTAAATTTTCAGGAAAGGAGGGAACCGTTATGGCGAATTGCAAAGTAATTGCGATTGCCAACCAGAAAGGCGGAACGGGGAAAACCACCACGACTGTCAACTTAGGGATCGGACTTGCCAGAGAAGGGAAAAAGGTCCTTCTGGTAGACGCTGATCCACAGGGCGATCTGACCACTTCATTAGGGTGGCCGGAGCAGGATAATCTTTCTGTGACGCTTGCCACACAGTTAGAGGGCATTGTGGCTGACCGGGAAATGGATAGCCACGCCGGGATTTTACACCATGAGGAAGGCGTTGATCTGATCCCGTCTAACATTGAACTTGCAGGACTGGAAGTTATGCTTGTCAATGCCATGAGCCGGGAACTGACGCTGAAAAACTATCTGAATGAAGTGAAAAACGGATATGATTATGTGTTGATTGACTGTATGCCGAGTTTGGGTATGCTGACAATCAATGCACTGGCGGCGTCAGATAGTGTAATTGTTCCGGTACAGGCTCAGTATCTTCCGGCAAAGGGAATGACACAGCTTATGAAAACAATCGGGAAGGTACAAAGGCAGATCAATCCGGCGCTGAAGGTAGACGGAGTGCTTTTAACACTTGCGGATATGAGGACAAATCTGGCCCGTGTGACCGCAGAAAGTATCCGGCAGAATTATGGGAGGATGGTCAAGGTTTACCAGACGGTCATTCCGGTTGGCGTGAAAGCAGCGGAAACGAGTGCCGCAGGACAAAGCATTTACAGCTATGACAAAAACAGTACAGTCGCTAAAGCCTATGCGTCATTTACAAGGGAGGTGGTACGGGATGGCGAAAGGCAGAGAAATAAAATTGCCCCTTCCCGCAGCCGATGATCTGTTCAGCACGCAGGAGGAACGTGATGAGGCTAAGCGGGAGTATGTGGCAGATATTCCTCTGATAGAAATCAGCGACTTTCCCAATCATCCGTATAAAGTAAAGCAGGATGAAAGTATGCTGGAACTGGCGGCGAGTATCCGGGAGAAAGGCGTGGTCAATCCTGCTCTGGTGCGCCCGAAACCGGAAGGCGGTTATGAAATGGTAGCAGGACACCGGAGAAAATTCGCCAGTGAACTTGCCGGGAAAGCAGTCATGCCCTGTATCGTGCGAAATCTGACAGATGATGAGGCTACGATTATCATGGTTGACTCTAACCTGCAAAGGGAGAAAGTCTTACCCTCAGAGAAAGCCTTTGCTTATAAGATGAAACTGGACGCAATGAAACGGCAGGGGAAGCGCAGTGATTTAACTTCTGTGCCACTGGCACAGAAGTTACAAGGAAAGACATCAAGACAGCTTTTAGGAGAGCAAGTGGGAGAAAGCCAAGACCAAATCCGCCGCTATATCCGTCTTACCGAACTTATCACACCTATTCTGGATATGGTGGATGAGGGAAAGATTGCCATGCGCCCGGCAGTAGAACTGTCTTACCTGCCGAAAGAGCAACAGCAGGTGCTTTTGGACACAATGGAGCAGGAAGACTGTACTCCAAGCCATGCACAGGCGATTAAAATGCGGAAATTTGCGGAGGCGGGAAAGCTGAATGAGGACGTGATCCTGTCGATCATGACCGAAGAGAAACCGAACCAGGTGGAGCAGTTTAAAATCCCGAAAAAGAGGATTGACAAATATTTTTCTCCGGGAACCACGCCAAAGCAGATGGAGGACACGATCATTAAGGCATTGGAGCTGTACCGCAGACGGGAACGAGGACGGGAAAGGTAAGAGGACGCCTGGGGGAAAGTGGGTTCCTTTGGTGCTTCCCTTTTTCCGGGGTTTCCGGAGTCTCCGCTCCGGTCAGTGCTAAACGTGTGTCACCGGCACACAGCACCCCCTCCCCACACCCTACCCCTTCCGGATTACCAGCAGTTTACCAGCCGAAAAGAAGAATAAGGAGCCGGTGGCTATCCACATTCCACCGGATCAGTACCCAGCCCTGCCAGCAAGCAGGGATTTTTTTATGTGGGCCGAAAGGCTCGGAAATGGAGGAGAATGAAGTGAAGAAAATCAAACAGTTATTCAGGAAAGGAGTCGCATTGGCACTGGCGGCGGTCACGACACTGTCCGTCCTGCCGGCGGCCACGGTATCGGCTGCGTCCCAGCGGGCAACGATCACATTCGCTTACTGCTATGACGGGAACGGGAATACCATCCGTTATCAGCAGACGGCGTCTCATAACGGAATTACGTTCAGCCATGCGGGGGAGGCCAGAACCCGGATCTATGCAGACGGGGATAATGCCTACTGTATCGAGCCGGGAATCTCCCTGCATACCGGGAACACGCTGGAGAAGGACGCTTCTGTTGTGTGGAACAACTTAGGAAAGGCAAAACAGGACGCTGTGAATTTGGCGCTTCTGTATGGCGCACAGGGAAGTATGGGCAGCATGTCCGGTACAGAGGATGAAAAAGTCCTTGCCACACAGATGGTCATCTGGGAGATTGTGACCGGGTGCAGGAATGCGTCTGCGCCTTATGCCCAGACAGACGCCAAATTTTATAACAGCCTTTGCGTAGGCGGGGTGAACAGCGGGATTGCGGCGATAGCAGCCGAAAAGAAAATTCGGGAGATGGAAGAGGAAGCGGTTCGGCAGGCGCTCTCCGAGCAGGCACAGGGGCCTGGTAT
>JABLTR010044958.1_pt1 | contig 19095 bp, 14 predicted proteins | sample 7160071 | NCBI WGS metagenome assembly JABLTR01 (sample SAMN14651230, study PRJNA627086) | human gut metagenome | isolation source: feces | host: Homo sapiens | reverse complement strand
GGCTCCCATCCCCAGGCGTGGTCGATCAGCAGCTCGGCGTTGACACCGAACATCTTGTATAAAAAATCTTCATTGTAATAATCGGACGGTTTTCCGATTGAGCAGCGGGCAATATCCCCCATGGTGCACATCCCGTGGGCCTCCAACTTGCGGGCATAGCCTCTGCCCACCCGCCAGAAATCGGTCAGCGGGCGGTGGGTCCAGAGGGTGCGGCGGTAGCTCATTTCATCAAGGCAGGCGATGCGCACCCCATTTTCATCGGGCTGAATGTGCTTGGCCCCGATGTCCAACGCCACCTTGGCCAGATAGAGATTAGGTCCAATCCCGGCAGTGGCGGTGATGCCAGTGGTGCGCACCACGTCCAAAATCATCTTCATCGCCAGGTCATAGGCTGACAGGCGGTAGGTTTGCAGGTAACCGGTGACATCGATCAGCACCTCGTCGATCGAGTAGACATGGATATCTTCCGGGGCGATATATTTCAGATAGATGTCGTAAATTTGGGTGCTCACCTGCATATAGTGGGCCATGCGTGGCGGCGCGACGATGAAATCCAGCCCAAGCTCCGGCGAAATTTTGAGCTGTTCGTTATCGCTGGAGCTGCCTGTCAACCTGTGTCCGGGTGCGCGCTGGGCGCGGCGGAGGTTGATCTCCTTCACCTTCTGCAGCACCTCAAACAGGCGCGGGCGGCCGGGAATGCCGTAGGATTTTAAGGAGGGAGAAACCGCCAGACAGATGGTCTTTTCGGTGCGGCTGGCGTCCGCGACGACCAGATTGGTGGTCATAGGGTTGAGCCCCCGCTCGATACACTCGACCGAAGCGTAGAAGGATTTTAAATCGATAGCAAGATAGGTACGTTCCGGCATCTCTGTCAGCTCCTTTCCTGTAAGTCTATTGTAGCATCGATTTTGCATTTTTGCAAGCATTTTTTGCGTTGTGCAAAAAAGCGGAGTTTTGGGGAGACTTTTGTGAATATTTTGATAATATATTTTGACATTTCTTCTGGAAATATACTTTACATTCCTAATTTTTTGTGCTATCCTATAAGCAATTAAGGGATTTGCCCTTAAAATTTAGACAAAAGAATAGGAGAAATTGTTATGAGCAAAAAACTCAAGCGATCCGCAGTCGCTCTGGTTCTTGCCGCAACAATGGTCTTCAGTTCTCAAGGCGTTCTCACGGCCTTCGCGGTTGGTGAGAATGAAACATCAACGGCCGTTGATGTTTCGGCTCTAGAGCCGATCCTTGATAAGGAGGAGACGGTTGTAATAGAAGAACCAGGCAATACGGATGAGACAGAAACTCCGGAAGTCGAAGTCTGTGAGGAGTGCCAGGGTGAAAACGGCAACCATGCCGAAACCTGCCCTCACTATGTCGACCCAACCACTCCGCCAAATGGTTCCACCGATGATGAAACCAATAATGGCCAGGAGCAGCAGGAGTGCACCTGTGGCGCCGAGGAAGGCCAGCCTCACGAAGAAGGCTGTCCTCTGTATGAGGAAGCAACAATCCCAGAATGCACCTGTGGTGCTGAGGAAGGCCAGCCTCATGAAGAAGGCTGCCCTCTGTATGAGGAGCCAACAGTCCCAGAATGCACCTGCGGCGCTGAGGAAGGCCAGCCTCATCAGGAAGGTTGCCCTCTGTATGAGGAAAACACCGAGGAAACCCAGGAGCCTTCCGAGGAGGATGTCGCTGCGGCAAAGAATGTTTCTGATCTGATCGGTGCGCTGCCGGAGGCTTCCACCCTTGACCCGGAGACCACCGATGTGGAGGTACTCACCGCACAGGTAAAGGCTGCCCGCGAGGCCTATGACAAGCTGACCGACGCACAGAAAGCGCTGGTTGAGAAGGCTGTTCTGGACAAGCTGGTCGCACTGGAGGGTGCGCTGGAAGGGTTAGAGCAGGTGGAAACGATTCCTGATGGAATGGTTGCTCGTATTAATGGTGAAACTTACGTCACTTTGGATGCGGCAATTGAGGCTGCAACAGATGGCGCCACCATTGAACTTTTGGCTGACTGCACAACTGAAGGTATGAATCTTTCCAAAGACCTGACCATTACCGCCGCAGAAGGTTTATCTGAAAAGCCAACCATTACATTTACCCACAAAGGTATTGCCCTATGGGGAATATCCTTAACTTTCAAGAATTGTGACGTTGTGATGAAGGGCATTGGCAGCACCCCATACAGTGAATGGAGCTGGCAGACCATCTGCGCCAGCGCAGACGCTTCTCTGACACTGGACAACGTCGAGATGACCATGGATGGACAAGGTACTCCTAGCGGTAAAAGTGCAACACATGCAATATATTTTTGTAGCAATAATAAATTGGATATTTTGAACGGTTCCAAGCTCACCATCAAAAATTACTCACAAGACGCCCTGGAATGGGATGGCGGCAACGGTGGCTACAACGTAAATATCACCGATTCCACCTTTATTTCTGACCACAACCGTTCTGGTTTTACGGGGACATTCTGGGTCACCGCGGAAAATTCTACCGTTGAAGTAATCAACAGTACTGGCAATGGTTCGAATGGCTCCCATTTTAAATTTATCGATTGCAATGAAAGCAACGGTAAATATATTGAATTTAGTCACAACGTCGACCATGGAATTTCTGCCGGCAATCTCATTGTAAAAAACTCACTTGTTAAAGCCAATGACAATGGGCGTTATGGTATTTATGTCAATGGTGATTTCTTAGTTGATTCCATGTCTAAAATGGAAATAACCCAAAATTCTCATAGCCATGACTGTGCCGGCCTGAAGCTGACCGCTAACGTTAAAGATGGCCTCGTAGAATCCGGCGCAACCGTTAACATCACTGGCAACTATTGCAGCGGTCTGTCTAACAATGGTAAGTGTGTGTTTGAAGATGACGTCAATCTGACCATCACCGGAAACCAGAATAGCCAAGGTGGAGAAAATAGTAGCCATGGCGGTGGCGTTTATAATTCTGGCTCAAGCGCTGAGCTGACCCTCCCTTCTGATGCGGTCATTTACAACAACCACGCCTTAACCGATGGCGATGATATTTTCAATAACACCACCGCCACTATCACCTTCGGCAAAGTCGGCGAAGGTTGGACACTTGAAGGTACAAGACTCGTATCTGAAAACAAAACTGAAGAAGAATGTGGACATGCCATCACCGGCTGGTTTGATGACAGCGCAAACAACCGCTGGAACGTCCACACCGGCCCTGTCCATGCAGAGCTGTACAATGAGTTTGATGAAACGACTGGTCTCACCACTATCACTGGATTGAAAGCACTGAAAGCCGCACACCCCTATCAGTACGACCCAGACGCTCCAACCGAGCCGAGCGAACCAGTTGATTGGGAAACCTCCAAGTCCAAAACCGCAACCAACCTGGATAAGAACTATGAGTCGCAGGTAACTTTGTCGCTGCCGGCGAAGGATGAGCAGCTGGTTTCGGATGTTGTGTTCGTGCTGGATAAGTCGACGAGTACTGATGTGACAAACCAGATTAACAGTATGCTGGAAGAACTTTCTGCACAGGTTGAAGAAACCACGGCTTCTGTAAAAGTTGGTATTGTCAGCTTCAATAAAGCTGCTACCCGCGAACTGGAACTTACCGATCTGACTACTGGTCTTGAACAGATTCAGCAAAAACTTTTATCTTTAACTCAAGATGATGGAACAAATATGCATGCTGGTATTTTAGCTGGCAAAGCTATGTTGGATGAAGACGATACCGTTTCTCCAAATCGAAAATACCTGGTTTTCGTCACCGATGGTATCAGCTATATCTATGGCGAAGATTCTCAAATAGTTCCATACTACTGGCTGAATGATGGTAGCCCATATTTTTCTGCTGACCCATATAGCTGGAATTTCAAATATGGTAGCAACACCCCACCAGATAATTGGACTGCATTTCTAAATACCATTGGTTCCATTATTCCTACAGAAACAATTAAAACTGTTTCGTACGAAAACAAAGATATTCTTACTGCTTCTGATGGTATAAACGCCAGCGACTTAGACCAAAATTCTTATACAACTACGGTAGATCGCTCTTTGTATTATACCTACGAGGTGTATTCTGAGGCTCAGGAAGCTGGTTATCATTGCTATGCCGTCAATTCCGAAACCCCAGCAGATTACCCTTGGGGACCAGACTTCATGAAGTACCTTGCTGGTGGGCAGGAAGTCTCCTTCGAGGACATCCAGAACGACATCTTCTACCTCCTCGACGCAGGCAGCTCTGTCATTGACGTAATCGGCGGTGACGACAACGGCGAACAGTACGATTACGACTTCGATTTTGTCAACGATCTCAGCAAAATTACTCTGACCGTGAATGGAGTAGAAAAACCAGGCGTCAAAATCGATGAAAACCACTATGGTTTTGGTGAGAGGATAAACTATGAGGGGCAAGAAGTCTACGAGTACGAACTGACCTACTACCCGAATGGTTTAGGAGTTGCCACCATGGCCTTTGAAAACGAAGACGTCGTCGCTGGCGAGCTGTTTAGATGGGACATCTACGTTCCTGTTAAACAGTTCGAGCCTGTACAGTTGACCTACACCGTCAAACTGGCCAACCCCAAAACTACTGAAGGCAACTATGGACAGTATGATGAAGACGGCAGCGAGAACTACGCTGGCCTGTACACCAACAACAGCGCCGTTCTCTTCCCGGTTGACAGCAACGGAAATGTCGGCGAAAAGGAAGCCTTCGACAAGCCAACCGTCTCCTACACCGTAGGTGGAAACGATAACCCTGGCACAGACCCAACCCCCGATCCCGACCCGGATCCGGACCGTCCGTCCCGCCCGAACCGCGACGATGACGACGACTGGGAGCCGCTGCCGGATGCCCCTGTAAAGGACAAGCCGACAACTGAGGTTGACGTTCCGGAAGAAACCGAAACCCCAACCACCGAGCAGCCTGACAAGTACAACCCTGAAACCGGCGACACCACCACCGTCTTTGCTGCGATGGCGCTGGCAGCCGTTTCTCTCGGCGGCGTTGTCCTGCTCGGCAGAAAGAAAAAATAATGGCTGAAGTTGGCCTTTTGGAACAGCTCGCCTTACGATGCGGGTGTCTGTTCGTCACCCAGCTGCGTGGCGTCTCGCCTTACCGCCTGCGCTGCGCGCTGGACAGCATCGACCCTGACCGCTACAGCTTGTGGGAGTGGAACGAGGCTATGCGCCTTCTTTCCCTCCCGGAGCTGCTCCGGTCCCCTACGGGCAGCGGACAAAATTTCCTAATCTGATTTCCTGTCCAAATTTTTTCATATATTCCCACATACGAAAAGGAGAGGCTCAACTCGGAGCCTCTCCTTTTCGCTTTCTCTATTCTTTACCCAATTCCGATACACTCCATGCAGATGTTGACCGCCTTGGTCAGCACCAGCTGGGCCTCTCCGCTGAGCGTCCCCGCCACAATCAGGGCAACCGCTGCCGCGATCAGGACAAACGGGACTGGACCGATCTTCTCTTTCGCTTTCATCTGTTATTCCTCCAGCATCGCCAAACGGGCGTCGATCTCCTGCTGCCAGCTCGCCTTATCCCGGGCGCCCAGAGTTGCTTCGCCCACAACCTTGCCCTGAGAATCTACAAAATAGGTAGTCGGCACCACCGCAACCTCCTGCATCAAAAATTCCATCAAGTCCGCGTCCGGCACCAGATGGCGGTAGGAAGCGCCGGTCAGCTCGACAATCTGTTTTGCCAGGTCGACCCCTTCCTGCACCGGCTGGCCCTCGATGTCGGTGATGTCGGTGCAGATGCCGATGATCTGTACGTTGTTATCCCCCGCAGCGTATTCGCTGGAAAGCTCTGCCAGCTCTGGCATCTCACTCAAACACGGGTTGCAGAAGGTGGCCCAGATGTTAATCATCGTCAGATCGTAGTCCTCAAAAACACTGCTGTCCACCTCGTTGCCGTCCAGATCGGTCAGAGAAAGCGTCTCAAAAACGTCCCCGCTTTCCTGCTGCTCCGGCTCCGCCTCCTGCTGCTCCTCGTCAGCGGGAAGCTGTACCGTCTCCTCCTCGACTGCCTGCTGCTGGCCGCTGCATGCCGCCATGCCTGCCGTCAACAGGGCCGCTGTTAAAAGAGCTGCGAATATCCGTTTTGCCATATTCAAAAATTCCTTTCCTGTCAAAAAATCCATTCTCTGCGCAGATGCAACCACCGGCGCGTCTCCTCCCTTATTATACCCGGGAGCAGCGCCTGTGTCCAGTGCCTGATCTTTCTTTTGTGAAAATTTTTGACAACCGAAAAAAGATCTTTTCTTTGACCTTCTATTTTGAAGAAAATCCATTCTTTATCCCGTTTTATTGACAGCGCCCAACTTTTTTGCAGGGGAATATTCAAAAAAACTTTCCTTTTGCATTGATTTTCGACAGGCTTTGGCCTATACTTTTAATTGGAACATTTTTATCACGGGAGGAGAAATATGCGCATCGCAATTTTTACCGAAACCTACCTGCCGCAGATCAACGGTGTGGTTACCCATATCAAAATTTTAAAAGAAGGGCTGGAAGCGTTGGGGCACACCGTGCTGATCGTCACTGCCGACGCCAAGGCACACAGGCACTACATCGAGGACGGTGTGCTGCACTGCCCCGCCCACACCCTCAAACGCATCTACAACATGTGCCTTGCCTCGCCGGTCAGCAGCGCACGCCTGCATTACCTGCGGGAATTTAATCCCGACATCATCCACCTGCACACCGAGTTCAGCGTTGGCCTGAGCGGCCTTGCCATCGCCAAAATCTTAAAGGTGCCGGTTGTCTACACCCTGCACACCATGTACGATGACTACATCTACTACATCGCGCCCAAGCCGCTGGTTCCGCTGACCAGAAAGCTCTCCCACCACTATTTCCGCATCTTCCCACAGCACACCAACGTGGTCACCGGACCGTCCAAAAAGTGCCAGGAGTACACCACTGAGATCGGCAGCGACAAAAAGGTGGAGGTCATCCCCAACCCGGTCGAGCTGGATGCCTTCCATCCTTCCACCTCCACCCAGGAACAGCGGAACGAAATCCGCAACAAGCTGGGCATCCCGCTGGACGCTACTGTTGCCTGCTTTGTCGGGCGCCTGGGCCGCGAAAAGAGCGTCGACGTTCTGCTGCGCTTCTGGGCACAGGAGATGAAGCCGGAGGACAACATGCGGCTGATGATTGTCGGCGACGGTCCGGAAAAGGAGCCGCTGGAGCAGCTGGCAAAGGAACTGAAGATCACCGACACAGTGGTGTTCACCGGCAAGGTAATCCATGACGAACTGCCCCCGTACATCCACACCTGCGACATCTATGTCACAGCCTCCCTCTCCGACACCAACTCGATCTCGATGCTGGAGGGCATGGCAGGCGGCCTGCCGGTGCTGCAGCTGTACGATGAGCTCAACGCCGACCAGGTGAAGGACGGCGTCAACGGCTATATGTTCCGCGACGCCAAGGAGATGGGCCAGCGCCTGCGCCAGATCCGCGACATGGACCCACAGCAGCTGCAGGCGCTCAAGGCCTCGGTCATCCAGTCGGTCAAAAATTCGGGCGCGCAGACACTGGCAAACTACATCCAAACCATTTATTACGATATCTATAAAACCCAGCCGCCAAAGAAGCGCCCTCTTTTCCACATGTCGAGCCTGTCTTCCATGCGCAAAAAATAGTTTTTTCTACAAAAATCTGATAGTTGTGATAAAAGCTCTGCTTTCAGCAGAGCTTTTATTGTATATGCACAATAAAATGTTTTTCACCTTGCTTTTTTCTTCCAGAAATGATAGAATCAAGTCATCTTATCCAACTAAAAAATGAAAGGTGGTCTTCTCTTGGACGTTTCACTTTTTTGCGACTGCAAGGATCGTGTATTAAAAAATTGCGGTAAGGTTATCGTTGGCAAGGACGAGGTGATCAATCTGGTTTTTACCTCCTTCCTCTGCTCGGGCCATGTGCTGCTGGAGGACGTGCCCGGCACCGGCAAAACCATGCTGCTGCGCGCCTTTGCCAAAACGATTGGCGGCAAGTTTAAGCGCATCCAGTTCACCCCTGACCTGCTGCCCTCCGACCTGACCGGCATTAACTTCTATAACCAGAAAACTGGCGAATTCCAGTTCCGCGAAGGTCCCCTTTTCTCCAACATCATCCTGGCCGACGAGATCAACCGCGCCACTCCCCGCACCCAGTCCAGCCTGCTGGAGGCGATGGAGGAGCGCCAGATCTCGGTGGACGGCACCACCACCAGGCTGCAGGAACCCTTCATGGTCATGGCCACCCAGAACCCGCTGGAATCCTACGGCACCTTCCCGCTGCCTGAGGCGCAGATCGACCGCTTTTTCATGAAGCTCAAGCTCGGCTATATGACCCGGGAGCAGGAGCTGTCGGTCATCTCCCGCCCTTCCACCTCCAAGATTGTGGAGGAACTGGAGCAGGTGGTCTCGCTGGAGGAAATCGAGCAACTTAAATCAATGATTCCCCAGATTTCCATGTCCGACGAGGTGGCCGGATACCTGATGGACATCGTAGAGCATACCCGCAGCAGCGGCCATTTTGTGCTGGGCGTCTCTACCCGCGGCGCCATCGCGCTGTACAAGGCCTCTCAGGTCACCGCAGCGCTGGCCGGCAGGGACTATGTCCTTCCAGAGGACGTGCGCTATGTGGCCCCGTACGTGCTGTGCCACCGCGTCACCTTCAACGGCCCGGCCCGCACCGGAGATATTGAGGAGACCTTCTCCAGACTGCTTGCAGAGGTCCCCGCACCCCTGGAAAACATCCGTCAATAAAAAGGAGATGATTGCTTGATTGTCCTGCTGATCATCTCTATATTGGTTTTGTTTTTGGTGGAGCGATGGTCCATCCGCCACGGTCTGGACCGCATCACCTATGACGTTGCCCCCTCCCAGACCCTGTTGGAACCGGACGAGGAGTTTACCGTTCGGTCGACGATCGAAAACCACAAGCTCTGGTTTGTCCCCTATGTCAGCATGGTCGAAAATTTCCCGAGCGGCATCCAGATTCCCGGCGAGGAGGAGAGCCTTTCCACCGGAACAGTCAACACCAACATCTATGTCAGCTCCAACTCCAGCGCCTATCAGGAGCTGGCCAGCAGCCAGCTGACCACCGCCTTTTACCTGATGCCGCGCCAGCGCCTGACCCGCACATTGCAGGCCAAGCTTCCCAAGCGTGGTCGCTACCTCTTCCTGGGCTGCCGGATAAACGGCGGCGACCTGCTGGGATTGCAGGACGACTACCGCACTCTCTCTCTTTTCAAAGAGGTGGTCGTCATGCCGCGGCGCGCCGCCTCCCCTTCCTTTGACATGCTGCTGGGCGGCATGATCGGCGACATCTCGGTCAACCGCTTCATCTTTGAGGACCCGATGCTGACCATCGGCTTCTCCGACTACACCGGCCGCGAACCGATGCGCGACATCAGCTGGACCCAGAGCGCCCGCCTGGGAAGAATGATGGTCAAAAACTACGACCACACCATCGACCTGTCGGTCACCATCCTCCTCAATGTACAGTCGGTGCTCAACGTCTTTGAGGAGGACGACAAGCTGGAGGCGTGCTGCTCCATCGCACGCTCGGTCTGCGAGCAGCTAGAGTCCAAGCACATCCAGTACAGCTTTCTTTCCAACGCCATCCCCTCCGGCACCACCAGCCTCTACACCGACATCGAGCAGGGGCTTGGCAGCGGCCACTTTTACGGGGTGATGGAGTTTCTGGGCCGCGTCACCCAGGGCGCGCTGGAAAGCTTCTCCTTCACCCTGCAGCGCGCCTGCCGCAACTGTGAACCGGGACGGCACCACATCATTATCACCCCCAGCCGTAGTCCCGCCTGGCAGGATGAGCTGCTCCGACTGCAGGAGCTTTCGGACGGCAGGGTCTTTTTGCTGACCCCGGACGACCTGCATGAGCAAAGCAACGACGGCGACAAGGAGGGAAAAACCGCATGACCTTATTTTTCTTTCTCAGACTTGTAGGAGACCTCTCACTGTTTTATGCGGTGGCCAACGCCTTTTTGTGCATGACCAGCTGCGATGTCACCTTCGTGCCGCTGATTGTTCTGTCGCTGTGCGGGGCGCTGGCCTACTTTACCGCGCAGAAAAAGGAGGCGCTGCGCTTTCTGCCCATCCTGCTGATGCCGCTGGCCCTAATCGGGGTGGAAGATTTGGTTACCGCCCTCATCATCCTTGCCTCGGCCATCTATGTGGCGGTGTGCATCGTTCGCAAAATCTTTGTCATCGACTACGACGACCGGCTCTCCTTTTTGTCGCTGGCGGTCAAGGCGCTGATTGCATCCGTCTTCCCTATTTTCCTTTTCATCTGGGACTTCGAGAAGCTGCCGCGCTTTGTCCCCTTTGTCCTCACTCTGGCAATCAGCACGCTGCTGCTGACCCAGGCGCTGCGGCACGACCCCAAGGTGTTCAGTCAGCGCCGCTTCCGCACCGCAAGTCTTCTGGTCACGGCGGGGCTGCTGCTCATTATCCTGATCATCAGTTCCCCTGAATTTTTACGGCTGGTCGCGATGATTCCAGGGTTGATCTACGAATGGATTATCGCTCCCATCATCCTCATCTTCTCCTATGTGATCGGCGGGCTGGTCTATTTGATTTCCCGTCCTCTCAGCGGCTTGTTTGCTTCCCGTCCTGATACCAAGCTGAAAACGTTTGAGTTTCAGGACGGCTTTATGGAGCTCATATTCAGCTTTGTCAACACCCCCACTACCTCCATCCTAGATGTAGTGAAGCCCATCGTCACCATCTCGATTGTGATCGCAGTCCTTGTTTTTTTCAGCAAGCTGCTCAAGAGGGGCTACCACCGTTTTCGATACAACTCGATCAAGGAGACCCGCTCCACCATCACCGAAAAACGTAGCTTTCAGGAAGAAGCGCCGCTGGACCTCTTTCCCCCTGCCGACCCGCGCAAGGCGGTGCGCTACTATTACCGACAGTTTTTAAAGATCTGCCGCCGTCACGGATATGTCCTGGAAAAATCCGACAACAGCGCCATCGTCGAATCGGGTGCAAAGTATATCTTCCGGCCGGAGAATTTTTCCATCCTGAGTCACCTGCGCCAGATCTACATCAAGGCCCGCTACAGCGAGCACCATGTCACCGATCAGGATGTCGAGCAGATCAAAAAGGACTATGAAGCCTTAAAGCAGGAGAGCGGTGAACTGGACAGCCGGATGTAAAACTTATTTTCACACACAAAAAAGAGGAACCCAAAAGGGTTCCTCTTTTTTTATGCTTAGCCTCTGATCTGCAGCAGCTTCTGCTTTAATTCTTCCTCGATGCGTCCCAGCTCGACCTCGGCGTCGCGGCGCTTCTGGCGGCCCTCCTCCTGAATCTTCATCACTTCGTCCAGGGTGGAAATGAGCGACTCGTTGGTCGCCTTGAGCGTCTCGATGTCCACGATGCCGCGCTCCGATTCCTTGGCAGTCTCGATGGTCGCCATCTTTAAGGTCTGCGCGTTTTTGCGAAGCAGTTCGTTGGTCATATCGGTGACCTCCCGCTGTGCCTGCGCCGCCTGCTGGGAATGGGTGACGCCCAGCGCCAGAACCATCTGGCTCTTCCAAAGCGGGATGGTGTTGACGATGGTGGACTGGATCTTTTCGGACATCAGCGTATCGTTGTTCTGCACCAGGCGCAGCTGCGGGGCCATCTGGATGGAGATCATGCGGGTCAGCTCCAGGTCGTGCAGCTTCTTCTCAAAGCGGTCGCACATCGCCGACAGGTCGTTTGCCGCCTGTGCGTCCTCAGGGAGGTTGGTCTGCTGCGCCTTCGCAATCAGCTGGGTCAACTGGGTGGAGCGCACCTCCTGCAACTTTTTCTGTCCGGCCAGAATGTACATCGACAGCTCCTTAAAGTAGGTCTTGTTGATCTCATACATCTTGTCCAGCATCGCAACGTCCTTGAGCAGGGTCATCATGTGTTTTTCCAGGCCCTCCACAATCTGGTTGACATTCGCTTCCGCCTTGGCGTACTTGGCCTTCATCGAATTGAGCTTATTGGCGTTCTTTTTGAAGAAACCGAAGAATCCTTTTTCTTCCTCTTCGTCAAAGTTTTTCAGCTCGGTCACAACGCTGGAAAGCATCTCACCGATCTCGCCCAAATCCTTGGTGCGCACATTCTCCAGCGCGCTCTCGGAAAAGTCCGCCATCTTTTTCTGGGCACCTGCGCCGTACTGGAGGATCACGTTGGAGTTATTCAGGTCGATCTGGGCAGCAAAGTCGTTGACCATCTTGCGCTCCTGCTCGGTCAGCTGGCTCTCATCAAAGATTGGCTTAGGCTCCTCTTTTTTCTCCGCTGGCATCTGGGCCTGCGGCTGCTCCATCGTTGGAACCTCCTGCGCAAAGGGGTCCAGCGTCAAGGTCAATTCCGGTTCCTTTGCCGGATCGTATGGGTTGCTCATCTTGCTTTCCTCCTCCAAATTCTGCTTTTATTTGAGATCAAATTCCGAGCCGGTCAAGCCTTCCTGCTTGAGCATCGTCTCCAGGACCGAGATGTCCGAGCTGACATCCAGCACCTCGTCGGTAAAAAGTTTATCCAGCAGATTCTCAAACGCGATGTTGATGGTATCCAGCGTCTGCTCGATCTGCTGTTTTGCCGTCTTGATATTTTCGCCCTGCACCGGCTGGCTGTCAAATTCCTCGTAGGCATCCAACAGCTTTAAGGTGGTCGGCAGATAGTAGTTCATCAATTTCCGGATATCCGGCAGCTTTTCCGGGTGCTCCTGCACCTGTTCGAAAATCTTCTCTGCAATCTGTTCCAGGCGGTCCATCTTGGCAGAAACTTCCTCTCCCTCGATGCGATCGTTGGATTCTCGGATGCGCCGGATCATCTCACGGCCCTGCCGGATGGTGGCGGCAAGCTCAGGATTGCCCGCGAAGGCCTGTTCCTCCTGCTGGCGCTGCTGTTCCTGCTGACGCTGTTGCTCTTCGCGCTGGCGCTGCTCCTCCTGCTGGCGGCGCTGAGCCTGACTCTGCACATACAGGTACTGCTGGTAGATCTCGTCGCCCAGCATCAGGCAGGTCTTCTGATCGTCGATGTGCGCGTCGGGCAGGACGCGCTTCTGAATCATCTTCTGCAGGTCCTTGAGCACAAAGGCGCGGTCGAATCCACTCTCCCTCACCAGCATATCGATGGGACAAAACTGGCTACTGCCTACAATTTTTAAGTACTTTTTCAGCCGGCTGGTTCGCTTGAGCAGCGAGATCCCCTTGGCCAGCATCCAGATAGAAATTCCTGTCAGGATCAGCAAGACGAAACTCAAAAACAGATACGGCATCCCGAACATATCGGTCAACAGCGTGAGCCCAGTTGTCATCAACAGAAAAATCAAAAAGACACCCAGCCCGATACCGCCAAAAACAGTAAAAAGAATGCCGGCTGTACTGACCGTCTTGTATTTGTTTTTGGGAGCAACCGAAACATGTGAATTTCCCTGCCGATTTGTCCCATACTGATTTTGGGCGCTGTACTGGGGACGGCTTTGCGCATCGGTGTAGTCGCCATCCGGATGCGGCTGACCGCTGTCCTGCTGCCAGCCGCCGTCCTCATCATTTGAGGAAAAATCCTCTCTTCCCTGATAGGAAGAAAATTCCCGCTGTACATCCTTTGCCATATTCCGCAGATCACGCTGGATATTTTTCATCTCCGGCGAACGGGCAATGCCGCGCGACAACTCGCGGACCACTCTGCCTATCATCCGAAAAAAATAATCGTACAACCTGGGGACACCTCCATTCATCCTCATGTTTACTCCTATTATAGTGCATTTTTCGCAAAAGTACAAGAAATTTGTATCGCCGCAAAAAGAATTCAAGATTTGTTTAAAATGTCAAAATCGCCGCCTGCCAAAAGGCGCAAAATCTTCTTGCCGCTATCAAATTTCCCTGCTATATTTTTTCCCCCCGCTGCAAACATTAAAAAGGACAACTAGGTCTTGACCAAAACAACAGCGACGATTCCAAATCAAAAAACTTTTAGAACTGCGAGGAATCCAACGGTGAAACAATCCCATATCCTTTCCAAAAAATTTTTCTTTCATGCCTACCGCGCACTGGCCGCGGTATTTTCCTTTGTGGTGATGTGCGGGCTGGGCTTTGCGCTCTATCTCTCCGCCGAGCTGCCCGACCGGTACTATCTGGCAAAGGGAGATCATTTTTCCATCGGCGACAACCGGCTGATTCAAACTGCCGGCAGCAGCCGCTCCTACCCGCTTTCGGTCTACTCCTCTGCCGGGAACACCTTTCAGATGAAGCTGCGCCTGCTGGGGCTCATCGACATCAAGGATGTCAGCGTCCAGGTGGTGGACCGCAGGGTGGTGTCGCTGTGCGGCACCCCGTTTGGCATCAAGATGGTGACCGACGGCGTCATGGTCGTGGGGACCGGATCGGTGACCAACCTGCAGAGCCAGGCGGTGAATCCGGCGCAGGATGCCGGCGTCCTGGAAGGGGACGTCATCCTCTCACTGAATGGGGAAAAAATTTCCTCCAAAAAGCAACTGACCCAGATTGTCAGTGCCTGCAGCGGGCAGCCCATCTCGATGGTCATCCGCCGCGGTGATGAGCTGGAACAGCTCACCGTCTCCCCTGTCAAGTCCTCGCTGGACAACGACTACCATCTGGGGCTTTGGGTGCGGGACAGCTCGGCAGGCATCGGCACGATGACCTTCTATGATCCGCAAAACGGCTGCTTTGCCGGTTTGGGACATGCCATCTGCGACGTGGACACCGGCCAGATCATGCCGCTTTCTCAGGGAGAAATTGTGGAGGCCTCCATCATCGGGGTCGATCCCGGTTCCTCCGGCGATCCCGGCCAGCTACAGGGGGCTTTTGTGGCGCAGAAGGCGTCGGGTCTATTGTATGCCAACAGCTACAACGGCGTATACGGACAGCTGTTTGACGCGCCCGCCTATGCGCAGACCATCCCCATGGCACAGAGCCAGGAGGTGACCGAAGGTCCTGCCCAGATTCTGACCACTATCTCTGGGGAAACCCCCGCCTATTTCGACGCCTATATTGAGAAGGTTTCGCTCTCCCAGGAGGAGCCGACCAAAAACATGGTCATCCGCATCACCGACCCAGATCTGTTGGAAATCTCCGGAGGCATCGTGCAGGGGATGTCCGGCAGCCCCATCATTCAAGATGGGATGCTGGTAGGGGCGGTGACCCATGTTTTTGTCAATGACCCCACACGGGGCTACGGCATCTTTGCAGAAAACATGGACAGCACTCTGCTGACCATCGCCGCGCAGGCGGCGTAGCGAATTCAAAACCCCAGGTCACCTGTTTCGCAGATGACCTGGGGTTTCGTTTTTCGAAAGTGTATTTATAGATCAGAACAACGTCGGAAGCATCCAGTCCTAAAGGGAACCAATCTGCCAGAAGCTCTTCTCCTTCTCCAGGATAACAGGTTTCCTCACTCAGCACGTTGACAAGGACAAATTTACAGGATAGCCCTGCTCCGCCATCTGTTTCCCCGAACAGCTACAATGGATTGGGGCTGATAGCGCCAGCCGCTTTCCTACATTGAGGGGATACGGTAGACTTGTTCATCCCACATCATGTAGTCCTAACTCCTATCCCGCTCCAACCTGTGGTTAATCAGCTGCTGATCTCCCGAAAGCCCTGCACAATCTTCCGGCTTCTACAGCCGGCGCTCACAGACAAGCAAAAATTACCATCATCATACTGAAAATTTGCCGGCACTATTTCATTGCTTTTCTTCTTCCTTCACAATGAATCAGCCTCTGTTCTAAACAGAACAAAGCCTGGTAAAAAAATAACTTTTTCTTAAACCGCCGCCCCTGTCTCTCTCAGATTTCGGAACAGCTTGACGGAACGGTAGAGATAGACATACTCCACAATTGTGAAAGCAGTTGATACGATTGTCACAATCAGCAGAGCGATGAACAACAACAGCGTCCACACCAGGTTTCCATCCAACGCAATCAGCACGATCGCCGAAAAAACGCTCAGCATTGCCAGGATGATTTCACAGACACAGGTCACCAGGTTCCAGGTCCACAGTTTTCTCCACTTGCAGCAGAGGGTTGGGTCCAGATCACACAGCAAATCCGCATGCGCCATAAGCCGCTGATATAGTGCGATCGGGGCAACCACAAGGCCTGGCAGAGAAATCAACAGCGTCCAGTTTTCATTCATCTCAACACCTTCCAGAATGTTCAGTGCCCAACTTGCCGCCCCAGCAATCAGCTGACAGATGCCTGCCGCACGGTACCGTTTTTCCTCCCGGGAAAGCATGAGCAGGATAACGCCAATCCCCATTAAAGACACCAAGGCCAACGCCTGCCCCATCCAGTAAAGCGGAGGAATATTCTGGAGCACCCATTTCTCGGATGCCAGAGCGGGAATGTTGCTCAGGATCATCAACCAGAACAACCGTCCGAGCCACGTGTCAATATAGGCAAAACGCTGCCGCTCCCCGTCGGTGTAGACCATCCGGCCCTGCCCTTCATTCTGCATCATCTGGTCAAATTCGTTCATCCATTTTCTCTCCTCATCTTGTACTATCTACAGAATAGCACAGTCCCGTTTCTTCTTCAAGACAATTTTCTACAATTCATCCCGTATCGCATAATGACCTCGGTTTTGAACATCTGTCAATCTCTGACATTCTCCTTCGATTGCTACCGAAGAAGTTTGTTACTAAAAAAATGAGATAGAACGCATTTCCGGATACATCATGCACAAGCACTATCAATTCGACAAAAGGCAGTGCACTAAAACAGCCAATTTCTTGCATTGACGCCTATCGGCTTTTGGGGTATACTGATATTAGAACCATACGATGATTATAATTGAAGGGAGGAAATTCCATGTTACGCACCAGAAATCTTTCTAAAACTGCGCTCTGTCTTATTTTGTTTTTAACATATCTCTGCTTAATTACTGGATGTGCAAATCATAATGATGAACAAGTGGCTGTGGAACAGGAGGAAGAGCAGACAACTGATAATTCTAAATTTTCGGGATACTCTATTTCTTCCGCCGAATATTCCGACCTTGCTACCGTTACACCTGCAAAAATTTTGAAAACTATTGATAGTGACACTCTACTCCATTTGCTGGAATTACAAAGTGTTCAACTACAGTGTCCTTACGCTACGTCTGACGATTCTGTCTTCGTTCAGATACAACTCCCAAAACAGTGGACGCAGAATACGGATGATCCTACCCATTTTTACTTTCCAGATGGTACAGAGGCAATGCAGATTGAGTTGCTTCCTATCATAGAAAATGGGTGTATCTGGTCTACAGAACGATTATGGGAAGACCAAAGTTGTGTTTACTATGAAGATAAATGGATCGACTTTTCATGGAATGAATTTTATCTTTGCAGTTATTCTTTTATGTCGATTCATACTACTAATCAAAAAGATATATATGATTACACTTATTATCTGCCTTACGGAGATTCTTATTTTGCGATTCATTGGTATACAGCAGGCGATAACAACAGCGATGCACTACGTTTGCAGAAGGCATTTTTAGAAACGATGCAACTTTTAACACCTATTCCAAATCAAATTTACGCGTCACTTTCAGGAGAATTTTGGAAAGCTACAGTTACGCTTTCCTCTGAAGAGAAGGACATAGAAATCACACTGAATATTCCAATAGAATGGGCGCAGGAAAAGACACGATCTGGCACCTTTTATGATTCTAATAATATTGCATGTATTTCTTACATGGACATCAAGGAACTTAAAGCAGGCGAGACGATCTGGGATATTGCGGAGCAAAACGAACAATTTGTACAACGCATAGTAGTTATTAACGGAAAGGAGATTCCCCGCGCTATCTTCACCCCTCCATATAAACCAGGAGAAGATAATTCCGAAGAGTACGGTAACTATACTTACTTCTATTATCTCCAAATAGATAATTCATGTCTAATAATTCCTTTTCACGCTAGAGGGATGGATAATCAACAGGCTATACAGTTGCATCAGACAATTCTGGAAAGTATCGCAATACAGTAATTGTAATTGAAGGGAGGAGATTTCATGTTACATATCTGGCATCTTTTTACAATTACATCCTGTCTTTTTTTATGTTTAACATGCCCCTACTTAGTTACTGAATGTAAAAATCATCATGACGAGCAATTGAATGTGGAGCAGGCAGAAGTACAGACAAATTACGACAATCCACAACACAAAAAGTTTTCCCTAACCAATACCGAAAAAGACATTCTGTCTACGCAGGCAGAATTACTTACAAAACAAATTGTAATTTTTACACTTGATGAAGCGCCTACTTCAACAAATTTTTCCCCCTACCCCAACGATGCTGGTATAGCAGGATTTCTTGAGTCAATTCTTGTTTTTGATGAATACCCCAATTATCCTTATCTGAATACATACCGAATCGAAGAAGATGGTACTTGTTATTTCAAAAAAGAAATAGTAAAACAGATTATAAAAGAAGTATTCAATCGGGATTCTTGGTCTTATTCTCCGACTTTTTGTGAAGAAAACAATGAATATAGTATTTCCACAGGTCGTGGTATAGGAAAGAATTTAGATTGTAAAAACATGAAATCAAAATTTCAAAAAAACGATTCTGAAATTTTAGTTTCATTTGAATTATGGACTAGTCCATATTATCCCAATGTCAGTAAAATTGGAGATTGTCAATCGTCGTTTTCTGTTGAATGTCGCGAGGATGGTTCATACTATTTACAATATATCAAAACGGAAGAAATAACACCGGTAAAGTAAAACCTTTGCCAGTGTTATTTTCGGTAGTGTTAAGTATTTTTCGCAAAATAGTTTGCAAACTCTGGCATGAGTGAAGTCAGCCGGCAATGGAGGTGTCTTCAAGGGCAGCCTCTAGGTGCTTCATGTTCATGTACTTTTTGTTGCCCCACTAGGTACCAGCTACATGGCGCAGCCAGGCGCAAACCAGCATAAGGGCGGAGTTTCCTCCTAGGAAGCTGCCCACCTCACGGCTGCGGCAGCGGATCTCCCTGTTTAATACTGGATAAGGTACAATAAATTTCGCAAATTGAAAAGAAGATAAAAAGAGACATGGTTTGCAGAACTCTGGTAGAATGAAGTTGCGACACTAACCATTC
>JABLTR010103068.1_pt1 | contig 19105 bp, 11 predicted proteins | sample 7160071 | NCBI WGS metagenome assembly JABLTR01 (sample SAMN14651230, study PRJNA627086) | human gut metagenome | isolation source: feces | host: Homo sapiens | reverse complement strand
GTAATCTGATGTCGAATTGGCCCTCAAACGGCTCTGTAATGGACGTTGAGTGCGCAAGGCGATACTTTATATGACCTTCACTTTTGCATTCAACGATCTCAGAAAACGCAGGAGGTCATTGGCATGGCACGAGCAGAGAGCATCACGTTTGAAGAATTTCGCACTCGTTTCAGCACGGAAGAGACCTGCCGGGCGGAATTATTCCGGCTTCGGTTTCCGAACGGCTTCGTCTGCCCGAAATGCGGCTGTACGGAATACTACCCGGTTCGCGGGCGGAATGCATTCCAGTGCCGCGCCTGCCGACACCAGACCTCCGTCACCGCAGGAACCGTTATGCACCGCACGCATCTGCCGCTGACCATCTGGTTCTGGGCGATCTATCTGTGCGCCACGGACAAGCGCGGTGTTTCCGCCGTTCAGCTAAGCCGCACGCTGAACATTTGCTATGAGTCGGCGTGGTATCTTTTGCACAGAATTCGCCGCGCGATGTCTCAAAGAGACGAGAAGTATGCACTTTCCGGCATTGTTGAGATGGATGACGGCTACGTGGGCGGAGCAACGCACAATGGCAAACGTGGTCGCGGGACGGACAAGGCGAAGATCGTGGTGCGCTGTCAAAAACGGAAAATGGCGCGGCTTTGTTCACGCGGATGCAGGTTGTTGAAGATGTCACCGGCGGCACGCTCCAGCAGGTTGTCGGCAAAGCTGTTGCGCCGGGCTCAAAAATCGAATGCGACGGCTATAAGAGCTATCGGAACTTGTCTGGCGTTGCGCTGGACGCGAAAAAGTTTGAACCAGGCGACCTGCATTGGCTGCACAAAGCCATCAGTAACCTGAAAGCGTTTCTGCTCGGCACTTATCACGGCCGCTGCACACAGCTTCAGTCCTATTTGGACGAGTTCTGCTTCCGCTTCAATCGCCGAAAAACCGGAGATCAGATCTTAATGCGCCTGGCAAGAGCTGTCGCTGCATCTTGTGCCCAGCTGCATTAAGCCGATAAGCAAATTAAAAAATATAGACGGGATAATCCTTTCTGAATCTGGACAACATATACGGGTTTTAATTTACCACAGTATACTACATAGTAATTGTCAACTAGAGATATTTGTATTTATTGACACGGGACTGATATGTAGATATTTGCAACGTAGTCGATTATCTATATTTTAGAAGCATCGACGGGTTTATACTGAATTGTTGCGCCCCTAGCTAAAATAAGAGCCTGAGCATCACTCAGCATAATCTCATTATCGCCTCCATGTATTTCGGAGTGATATAAATTTGCCCGGGACGGTTTATACTTTATACAAGCATGTACCTTATTGCAGTCACGAATTGTAATTGACACAATAAAGCCTGTAAGACGATGGGTCATTGCGACAACGGCATCATTAATAGTTCTATCATATGTTCGGTCAACCGATAAGCCCTGTTTATCCTTTAATGCCGCACTTGAAAGTCTTCCGTTTTTCCAAAAATCAGGTCTGCGGTTCGATGGTAATACAGCTCTGAGCAATAATTCGTGCTCGTCAAATATCTCGTCCATAGAATTCCCTAACTACCTCATTGATATCGCTAAAAGAAACGTCCTTGGTCATTTGCGCTCCTTCGTGGCTGAATGAAAACGCTTTTATACGACCGCTTTCAAACACCTCAAATTCAAGATAATCACCAATATCATTTTCGTACTCGAATTGAATACTATCGCGGGCGGTTGGAAAAATACTCGCTTGAATTAACGAGGTTTCTACAATGTTTTTTGCTATTGACAATAACTTTTGCGAAAAGCTGCTGGCACCATTTCCATTCCAATTTTGGGGCAACTGTGCGATTTCAAAAAGACGTGTCAAATTGTTGGATTTATCAGATGACATGATAGAATCACCATCCCACCAAAGAGTGTTGTTTCTATCAGTATAATCTGTCCAATTTGCGATGTTCGTCGAAAGAACTGCATGTGAATCTGCGGCTAAATGCTGTGTTGCCACTGGAATATTGGAAATAGCACCATTTGATGCTATTGCAACAATTGCTGCAACAATGCAGATTCTATGCATCACTGGAATGAAATGATCTTGTGGAGCGCAAAGATTCTCTGTCGTTGAAATGCTGCGAATCATCAATCCACCTTCTTATAAATAGGAATACCTTGAGCCGCAAATTGTTCTCCGTTAAGATATAGAGAAACTATGTACATTCCTTCACTGGGGATTACAAGGTTACGAACATCAATGCACATCATAAAGCCTTGATATTCTGCAGGAAGTAGATCTGGCTTAGGGACAATGGGAAGCTCATTTTCACCAGAGTCATTCAGTATTGTACCGTCTGGGCCGGCTATAGTAAATCTCATTTTATTAAGTTGTTTCAAATCAATCTCCGAAACACCAATGGCCATTGCAAAAGAAAAGTTTCCAGGAATAAATTGAGGCCTTAGCGCAATCTGAGGGGCTATTAACATTGGAATCGAACCAGCATCTCCTGCTGGCATGTTATTTAAAGATTCACAAATCGTGAAAGAGTATAATTTAGCCATTTAATATCAATCCCTCCAAGTAGCACATAGTAGTTAATGTTGTTGTAAAAAATTGTTCAACATCCTTTAGGATAATAAATTATAGCATATTTTGATTGCCTTGTATAGGATATTTGCGCTTCTTTTATATTTTATCACTTACAGCCCTCTCAGTAATTAGCGGCGATGGTTATTCAATGACGTCAAGGGATTCAAAAATCTGAAATCATCTTGTTTAGTGTATGTCCTGCAAGTTACCTATTCGTTTAATCATTCTCCCACGCATCCCAAGCCTCGTCCTCATCCTCATAATCCCACGGATTGTCCCCGTAGAGGTCTTCCGGGCTGTCATATTCATCCCGCAAACCGGTCGAGCCGGGGCCGAGGGAGGTATCGGGGCTGGTTGAGCCGCCATAGTTGAAGGTCTGCGGCGGCAGCGGTTCGGGCTTTACTACGGAGACGAGCAGTTCATATCCGTCCCAGCAAGTACCTCCGCCGAACCGCTGCGTTTTGACCACTTTTCCGTCCTCACAGACCGCCGTGAAGATCGTCTTCCGATTCTCCGTGTACCACGTGTACGTCACCGAAACGACCGTCTTCACATTCCCTTGCCAATCGTGCTCATACCGCTGCTCTGTCTCAGCTGTTCCGGCACGTCCGAGCGTCTGTGTCGAGTTGATGCTGCTCTCCGACATACCGATATAGGGCAGGCCTGCTCTTTTTTGTTTGTGGATCGCTACATTGCGCTTTCTCTGCTGTTCCTTGGCTGCAGCCTCTTTCTCCAATCGTTCCCGTTCTTCATCCTGCCGTTCGGCTTCGCGCTGCCGCTCCTCTTCCTGCCGCCTGGCTTCGAGCCGCGCTTCTTCCTCGGCTTGCTGCTCGAGGAACTGCTGGCGGTTAGTCTTGGCAGCCCGGAGCAGCGGCGGGAGCGCGAAAATCAGAACGGTCGCGATCGCAGCGGTCACGAGCAGGCCCTTCCACGGAATACGGATGTGCTTTTTTGGGATCTCAGGTTCGGAAGTCGGCTTTGCTTGCGAAACAGGCGCAGGCCGCGCTGCGGGTGGTTCTTCCTGTTTCAACTGTACCGGCGCTGCAGACGATTCTTCCCGCTTCACTTGCACAGGGGCAGCAGGCGGTTCCTCTTTGACCGGCTGCGCTTTCGGCTTTTCCGGGAAGGCTGCCGGTTCTGCTTTCCAAAGCACAAACTTCGCCTTCTCCGGCGGATATGGCGCATCCTGTGCGCTGCAAACAAAAATGTCCGTCACGCGGCCGGTTTTCTCCGCATTCCGATTGCCAACCGGAACGAGCACAAAATCACCGACTGCAAGCGGCAAGCCGCCGGTCAGATAGGCGTATGGACTTCCGCCGTCCTTGAACTGCACCTTACAGAACTGATAATATCCGCCGCTTGTAGGTTTCTCCGCAGGTGCAGATTTCTCATAAAAATCTGTCCAAGGTTCGGATTCTTCCTCCGGTTCCTCATCTTCGTCATCTTCCTCTGGTTCTTCCGGTTCTTCCGGCAGGCGGATCGCTGCCCAATATGGCTCAATTTCCTTGGCAAAATCAATTCCCGGTGCACTGTCATCGCAGAAATAGTTATAAAGACGGTTTGTATCGTCCAGAAGCTCCTGCAAATCATCATCTTTCCCGACGCGGCGTTCCGGCGGCAGATTGTCGAGTAGATTTCTCCAGAACGAACCGAGACACTTCTCGGAAATCTCACCGATTTCTGCAAACATAATCTGCTTCGCGCACAATGCCTGATAAACGCTCTCATCAAATGTGGGCTGAAACTCATTCCAGAACGCCCGCAAAAGATAACGCATACTCTCATCGACCTTCTGCGTTTGAAGCGCGGCGGAGATCACATACAGGGCCAAGTGCATCGTGCGGATGGCCTGATCCTCACGCTCCCCCTCCAGATGCGCAAGGTCGTGATACATCCAGTTAATGAGGTCAGAGACATGATCCGCAAAATCCGCTGCAATTTGTGCACGCTTCTGCTCGGCAGCAGCATTGGCACGTCTGCGCTTTTCTTTCGCTTCAATCTCATTGCCGTAAGCATACTGGTACCACCGCTGCCACTCAGCGCCTTTCAGCTTGCCGTCGCCGTTTTTGTCAAATCGCTTCTGCGAGCCATGGAGCATGGGCTGCAACCTCCATTTAGGTTTTGCTGTATCTTCATTAAGTGACTTGTTTTTCGGCTAAATCAAACGCAGAAGCAATTTTTACCTTAAGATTGTCCCGGACAGCCTTGATTGCTTGAGGACGCTTGCTGTAAATCTCCTGATTTCCGGTGATCGCAGCAGCAAGTTCTTCTGGACGGCTAAGCGTAAGTAAATCCAAGTAAGCCATTGCTCTCGATGTACCGACATAAAATACATTACGTTCCTTGGGAGAGGAGAATGTATCTTGATCTATGTCGATACAGATAATCACTTCTGCCTCCAAACCCTTAAATTTCCGAACGGTTGTAAAGAAAATGGAGTTCTCCTTTGGTTCGCGGGACAACGTATACTTTCCGGCAATACGGAGATCAGATTGTTGAATGATAGATTTTCCCTCTGGTTTCATAGACAAAACAACAATGTCTTTTGCGGCGATGCCGGCAGAAGTATATTTTTTAATCAGTTTTGCTAGATGATCTTGCAATGATGGTTCATCATCAACAAAAAACAAGTTTGGTTTCCAAGCACTGGAATTGTTAAATTCACGGCGCATCTTGATTCGACTTTCCTCAAGACCGATGGGGCGGGTTGAAGTAACGGCTATTTCTTTCGTATTCCTGCAGTTTCGTGACAGCACCAGCCGACACTCCATTTGATCAAGCCATTGTGCGTAGGTTAGGCCTTGAATGAATTGATTTTTATCATAGAACACATAAAAACATCCGCCCTTTCCTTTGGCAATGGTATGAAGAAGCTGCAAATGCTCATCTTGAAAATCCTGACCCTCGTCAATGACAATATGACGGAACGGAATTTCATACTTGTCCCAATCCATCAGAAATTCCGTAATCATTTCTGAACGTTCAGTCGGATCCTGGCTAAAGTGACTTGTATACCTCGCTAAAAGACCGTCGAGCGTATAAAAAGAGATGCCAGATTCCCCAGAATATGCGTCCTGTAGATGATCCTTTAGGAAACGATTAAAGCAAAGGAAAAGGACAGTGCCAGTTTCAGAAAGCGATTTGGCTTTTTGTACTGCCAACACAGTTTTACCAGTACCGGCAACTCCATGAATCGCGGCTTCTTCCTGCTCTTCAAGATAGTCCAGCAGATACATTTGTTCTGCGGTCATTTTTCGGAACATAGCCTTTGCTGAGAGCATCCGGCTTCGGATGCTCTCAAAAACGCCAAATTCCGGTGCTAATGTATCAAGGACTTTTGTGGTGACATCTGCTGAGGGGGCAACCTGCTTTACATCATAATAGCGGTAGATTTTTCGAATCGCCATTTCTGCAATTGCAGGCGACTGTAGATCGTTACTCCAAAGAACGGTTTCATCTTTGTAATTTAAGGGCATTGCGCCATCAACACAGGTTTTATCACCCGATGTGAACCAAACGGCAGAGCAGAATGAGTAGGGAGAATAACCTCCAAATCTCCGTTTGATCTGCTCCAAAAAATAATACTTGCTGCGCTCGGCTTGTTCCATAGGATCAATGATCTTCTCATGGCCAGAGTAGCGATTGATTTGGATCCAACCACGCTGACGGTCAAACGCAATCTGTCCATCTTTCACTTCAAAGACAATAAATCCATATGCGGGATGGAATATTGTGAAATCTGCTTCGCCCCATTGTATGTACCTATGTGCATCTGCATATTCTGATTTTTGCAGCTTTTCGTTCCAGCGTGTAGAATGGAAAACGTAATACTCATCTGGAAGTTGGGCGAGAAGCTCATAGAGAAGCAGCTCTCCTCCGCTGGCGTTGAAGTCCTCCTTGGTCTCCATTCCAGGGATCATGATTGCCATACATTATCAACTCCTTTCCTGCAGTTTTCCGTGCAACTGATTTGGGTCAGCGTGTATGTCCAGCGCAAGCCAGCCACTGTTACGCAACGTACTTTGAATATTTGCGTCTAGCACATCAAAAACTAGAATTTTTTGCGTTTCCCATGCAAAAGACGGTGAAAGAACAGTTCCGTTTATATGAATGTCCGGCAAAATCAAAGCGTCGAAAAGAACTTTAGCAGTATCCCAGCTTTGACCAATGCCGACATCAAAACCATTCACGGAAAATGTTTCTGCCCACGAGGAATACTCACTGGTGTAGGCATCGCCCTGGAGGAACGAGCTGGAACCTGTATCAGAAAAATCTTCAAGCAGATTTATTTTCTCTGCCTCCTGCATTTCAACTGGCACATATTCGCAAAGCCAGTGCGCAAGGAATGTTGCTGCGGAATGACGATCTAAAATATCATGGACAGCCTGATTATAATAGTTCCTGAGACAATGGTAGCATGACGGATCGCAAGTACAATTGGCAACAACAGAATGCGCCGCTTTCAGAACATGAGAGAAAACCGCGCCGTCATCCGTAACCAGTCTCCTTACATGACCAGCACCGCCTGCAACTGCGTCGTAGAGAATAATGGAATATAGCAGCTTACTGCTTCCGTCCCAGCTTTGCTGGTGCAGACACCCTTTCAAATCCGTACGTTCAATTCCAAGCTCCCGGGATAGTCCTTCCAATAGAGCATACATGACGGAAAGCATGGTCTTATAGTCAGTAGCCTCTGGGGTAAAGAAAGTCAGCTTTACGACATCAGTTTTAAATACATGGGAAAGATATAACGCCTCTCCAGATCCCTCATATTTGCAGGGGTAACCTCTTGACGTGTTGTGCTTTGGCTTTAATACGCCGTTTGCATCGCTTGTCCAGCCACAGAAAGGGCATACTCTATGCTGCGAAGAACCGATTACAACAAGAGAGTCATTTGCAGTAGATTGCAATTCTACTTTTGCATCACGGAAAGAGAAAACTTTCTTTTTGATAATGTCATGATCCTGATCGCCGATATAATGATCCTCTGTTTTGTAATCACGCTCTGGACGCGTCAACGGCGCATTTTTTGCATCAGCCTTATCCGTAATGAAACCAAGCCGGGGTTCAATTGTCCGAATCCATGATTTACTAGGTATTTTTTTGTGGCAGGATATACACTCTTGACCAACTACGCGGACTTGTGAGTTATGCGTAAAGTTATATTCTTCGCAATTTCGACATTTTGCGTAGTATCCATAGGCTGCAGTCCGCTTCCGATCAGATTCCATTCGGATGTATCGGCTTTTATATAATTTCCCGTCTGCAATTACCTCAGAGCCGGGGGCATACTCTGCAATCGCCATTTGCAGATCTCGTGCAAGAGTTAAATCCTCATTGCTGTTTCCGTTTCGTTTCCCTGCAAGCTGCAATTCAACGGTGTCTACCGGAAAACCGTACTTTGGGAGAATGTTGTTTCTGGCTAGGAAATCGATCAGGCTTCTATTATAACCATCACCATCCGCGCAGCGAAGCTGCTTTAATTCGCGATAAAGGCTGCTTGATAGCTCCGGCGTTGCTTTTTGTGATTGTTTCCACGCTTTTTCTAATTCGCCGAGTTCCTTCTTGTAGCGTTCTACTGCGGATGATAGGACTCCAGTTTCACCAACAAGCTCATTAACCCAGGACTTATCTAAAAGCCCCATTGCTTGATGCATATCAACTGGAACAGACTTTTTCAAAAGTTCGACCAGTCGATCCGTTGGTGCCGATAAAAAGTCCTTAAGTTTATCGTAGCCATCACCATTGAGAAATATGGTTGCGTTATCTCCGTTATACACTTCAGGGTACTTTGCAAAAAACTCGCTCAACGTGACAGCAAAAATGTGTCGGTAAATGACTTTCTTATTTTGCAGCGAAAAGACAGGCGCAGAAATCTTGCCAGAAATAATACTTTGCGGCTTTTCATAATATGTAAAATCGTGGGAGGATAGCTTCGCGTATGTCATAACAAACGCTGCCGAGTGTGAAGATCGGCCCGCGCGGCCAGCTCTCTGGACGTAGTTGGAAGGACTAGGCGGTATATCGCGCATACAGACAGTCTCCAAGCCACCAACGTCAACGCCCATTTCAAATGTAGTAGAGCAACTTAGTGCATTGATTTTTCCGCCAACAAATGCCTCCTGATATTTCGTCTGACGGTCTCTGGAGAGCTGTGCTGTATGCTCTTTCACCTGTAACGGCTGCATTTTATCGCTGCTGTATAGCTTCATATAGTGGTTGTCAGCAAAATACGCCTGCGGATCTGCAATTTCTTCCAACTGCCCATTGCAGCGCATAACAGCGCAGCGATTTTTAACATTATGTACAGTCACTCGTCCGCATTTTTTGCATCGATATGTGTGTACAGCAGGATCAGCATTCAGGCGGATCCTGAAATCACAGATGTTCAGTGCAAATTCAGCGTTCTTCTCTTGACTAAAAACATTTTCCCAATAGAGTTTCAAAAACTCATTCGCATCGTTTTCGGACATACCAGTCGCAAAACAAAGCCTTTGTAAACGAGTGCTTGGATAAAATGCACTTTTGCCATTTTCTCGGGCTCGTGCAGCCCAACCGATTAAATTTGCCTGTCCTGCTGTTTCACTGTTTTTGCAAAGAACCATGCGCTTTTCTTTTGGTGTAAAGAAAATGTACTCCCGTTCTTCATCATTTAATGTCATCTCTTTTCCCGCGTTAAGCGCTCCTGTATAGCAAGCATCCAGGATGATAAACTCCAACAGGCTGCGAGCATCCGCCTGCGGGAGAGCATATGTTGCTTCAAAATATGCGGGCAGGTTATAATCGTCATTCGGGTCGTTGGGTGTATATTCAAAATTGATAAGTCCCATAGAAGAAAGGCTTGTGCCGCGTCTGCCATTAAATAACTCATTGAGTACGGCGATCCACGCATTATGGCGATTCGTTTGAGACAAACTGTCGGCATCACGGTTTCCATCGGGACTCCAAAGCAGGAAAGACTGCTCTTTCTCAAAGACACGAGCCAGACGATCAACAAACGCCGGAACGGAAAGTGTATATTCGCCATGTGCTTGCATGTTTTTTGCAACCTGCCAAATTCCACGTCTGCGCAGGAATTCCTCATAGGATTTTTCAAGATAGTTTGCAAAGAAAGCAGCTTCGCTGCGGCTATCAGAAAAACACAAGAACTGTTTCTCTTTCTTTTTTGTTTCAGGACCTTTCGGCTTGAATGCAATTTTGGCAAATGGTCCGCTTAACGCTTTTGCTTCAGGCTGCGGCAAATTTGCTGCTGCGGTTATTTCACGATCCGGGAGCTGCTCAAACAAATCTGTACATAAAACAGCCGTGGCCGCATCCGCGCCCAGATAGAAGCTGCGGAAGGAGCCATATCCGCAGGCCGGGCACTTTGCAATGCTTTTTTCTTTGGTTCTGCCAACGCGTTTCAGCGGAACATACTTTACCTTTTCGCAGTCGCAGATGGGTCCGAAACGCAGATTTGCGGCTGTATCAATCCGGCCGCATTTCTGGCATATTGCAAATTCATCTTTTCCAACATCTTCCTGATCTGCATCTGCAATATCATCTTCATCTCCAAAACTAATTTCGCCGGACTCTGATGGATCCCACAACAAATAAAAATCACATTTTTTCGGATCGCGCTCGGTTTTTCGTGCCACTTGTTGAAAGAATCCATCATTATCAACTCCGACGATAGCAATTCGACCGCAATCCTGGCATACAGCAATTTCAAAAACCCGCTGCCCGTCTTTGCTGTGTTCTTGACGCCTGAGATAAAGCTGCCGCGGCTCGCTCAGTGTGATGTATGCACCCTCCAAAGCACGGACAAAGAAGTGATAGCGCGCTTTCATTAGGCTTGCATTTCCTTTTTCTGCTCGCGTACAAACAGTGACAAAATCGATCAGTTCCTGCTTGGAGATATGCAATTCGTTATAAATTTCGGTTACGGTTCGTGGCGTTCGAGTTGCTTCCCGGAATCGGTAATAGAGATCGCTATGAAGCAGGAACGCGTAAAGCTTTTCATTATCGTTACAGTTTGGGGCAAAGTCAGGGATAGCATATTTTGCAAATGCGTCATTGACAGACAACGTGCCGTTTGCAACATCACCAAAAAATGCAATCGGATAGGTGTTTCGTTCTTCAATTACAGGGCTGGCATCAACGGAACGAATGATATTTTCCTCTTTGAATGTCAGCCCACATAATTGCTGTCCAAATTCTACGATACTGCGATTTGCCTCTTTTCCGCCCAGTGTCGCACTGGTCAGAATATACTGAATGTGTTCCGTAGCTTTTAACCGCGCGCGGAGCCGACGCATCAGCATAGATGTTTCCATGCCAGTTGTACCTTTGTAAATGTGCGCTTCATCAAGAACAATATATCGCAGCCTTGCGCTTGAAAAAACCTTGTCGTCCTTTGGGCGCAATAGCATATACTCCAGCATGGAATAATTTGTGATCAAAATATGCGGCGGCGTTTGCTGCATGGTTTCACGCGATATCAGTTCGTTTTCAAGCGGATTCTGGACGCCTGCGCCATCCTTTGCATGGTTTTGACGGTAATTGCTCAGCGCCTTTTCTTGGGAGTGTTCTGTATTGCCGTTATAAAGTCCAAATGTAATCTTGGGATAATTTCGCAGCAGATTCCGCATGCGCTTCATTTGGTCGTTTGCCAGTGCGTTCATCGGGTAAATGATAATTGCACGCACACCATGTTCATCGAGCGATCCCTGCTCTTGCTCCCGCAAAAGTGCATCAACGATAGGGATTAGAAAACACTCCGTCTTGCCAGAGCCGGTACCAGTCGTAACAACGAGGTTGTTCCCTTCGTTTGCTTTTCTCAAAGCCTGTTCCTGATGTAGGTAGAGAGGACGCTCCAATTTGATTTCGCGCGCTTTTTCCTCGATGGGTTCAAGCTGCGCAAATAATTTGCTTGCAACGCCCTCATTCATCAGTGCTTTCAGTGATTTCCCAGCCTTAAAAGAGCCGCTGACGTCCAGATAAGGACCTTTGGCAGTAAAGCCGTCTGATTCCAGTTCTTCACGCAGCTTTCGTGCATAATAAGGGTCAGCAATATTGAATGAAGTTGTGATGTAATCGATAAAGCTTTGTTTTAGATTATCAGATGCGAGAATTGGGTTGAATCTATTCATGATCATATTCCTCTCTGTACTCAAATGAATCGGCAATAGGTAACCATTTCTGAGACTCTCTTAGAGTAAATGGTTCTTTGCGATTTAGAATGCGTACACGATTGTTTTGTGAGAACAGCTTCGCATTTAGTTGGAGTCTTTCGCCATCCGCGTTAAAAATCACAAGCCGGTCGTTCTCCACACAAAAACGGATGGGGTTGATGTTTTCAAAGTCTGGAGAGAATCCTTCATTCATATGGTGCAAGCGACCATCGGGTGTTTTGAACGCAAGGATACCAGTATAAAAGTGTTCAGCATGATCAATCTCTCCGGCATGGTCATCAAAACCATCGTATAGAATATCGATAATCATCGCATCGTTTCGTGCGATGAACGCTGTTTCGTTGTGCAGTGTCTCTGGTGACCAGAAATATGCCGCTGTCAGATATATACGCTTCCCAAGAAATCTATCTTCAAGTGAGGCAGCAATTTCAAACGTGGTTTCCTGAAGCAATCGTGGCTCCTGCTTTGCTTTAAATGGAGCGTTTTGCGCTGTTTCGTCCAGATATATACGGCAACCGTACTTGCCGGGTGCACAGTTGAAGCTGCGCTCCATAATATCCTTTTTCATTGTTTCCCGATAAATCCAAGGCTCGGAGGGATTATCGTTTTCTAGTTGAATCTGGAAAACAGGGTTGCTTTCTCCGATGAACTTTCCTGTAGGATTCCATGTCAAAACAGCCCCGTCCCGGTGGATTGGTAAAGAAAGAAACGCGGGCGAGAAATAAATCTCTGCGATTTCTTGCTGCTGTATACTCTCGGCACCGCATTGTATGATCAGCCCAAGAATTACGCTTTTATCTAGCACACGCATGGTTGCTAATCTGTTGCCCAGATCGAATGTTTTCTTGTTTCTCAGATGTTGAAGCGGCGATGATCCAAGCATGGGCCTTACGGATACGGACTCTGGCGTGCTGATTTGGAGGAACGCCGTCTGCGGAATTGCGCTGTGCCATATCTGTGCCGGATAATAAAAGGCGTTTTCGCCGTCAATCGTGACGTTGACCTTGGGAATGGTCAGCTTACAGCGAAGATCGGGATTCCAATTCCAAGGGGCAATTTCGAGCTCTGCTTGGTTTTCCATAAGAGAAAACCTTTGCTGCGAAGTCGAACCAGACACGCTGATCCGAACAGAGCCGATTTCATCTGCGCGATTCAGGTAGAATGGTTCAGAAAACTGAAATGAGAACTTGGGTAAAATAATATAGCGATATTCTGCAAGCACCTTCCCTGTTTGGAATTGCTTGATTCTGATGCTGTGTAAGAACCTTGCTGCACTGGAAAGTGGTATCTCAATTGTGCCTGTTTCTTCGTCGTAAAATTCGTGGAGTGAACGCGCCTTAGCCTCTTCAAATTGAATTAGATAGTTTTGTGCAGCATCCTTATCGCCCAGAACTACATGCAACATAGGAGAACGATCAAACGCGAAGCATTCTTCGCCACGATACGATAGTTGAACACCATCGATCGGCATCGGAGTAAAAAAGCATCTGAACATATACTTTTTCGATGTTGACGCAAGGATATCTGCATGGTTAATAATTACACGTTTAGCGGTGAGAAGCGAAATTTCATATAACTGAAATGAATCCTCTGTGGGCAATTCGCAATACTCATCTGCGGGATCGTCGATCTCGACAAAACTATTCCTGCTGGTGACGACATAGATTTGACCATTGGAACACCTTCCAATGTTGCTTTCCAAGCCGAACGAATTAAAGATAATATAGTCACGGAATAATTCGGCAGCGGAATCATAGATTTTGTTCACACCACAGCAGATTTGCAGTTGGAATTTTAAAGGAGCCGCCCAATTGGTTTTGCCTATATTTTTAAGTGATATCGTGCATTCACGGATGGTGTAGCACATTTCATTTCCATAAACAGATAGCCTATGCTCCGTGAGCAAATTGCCGTTTTGGAATACTTTTAGGATGGGGCGCTGTGTGATTTCGGATAGACGAATGTTTGGCAGGCAGAGGAAGATATCCTCATTTTCCAATTGATAGTGAGGCTTGATTTGCTCTTTCCTGGAAATGATTCTATCGCCGATCCGTTTGCGCCGCATATTTTGCATCTGCTTTTTCTCTGCATCGGTTTTCTTATTGAACCATTCTTGAAGCAGAATATCCCAGCGATTATTTGTATTTAGAGCAGGACTGTCACCACGCAGCAGCATATCCATTTTGCCGGCGACAGCGTCGCAGACCGCAGCCATATATACAGGTTCATGAGAAAGGAGAAATTTTAAGCTGGACTTTAACGCCCAAAAGCCAGAGCCAAATTTTATCTGGGCATCGTCTTTATCGTCACTGCCGCTAAGACGCTTCTGAATATTTTGGGTCAAAATCTCAAATGCAGTGTCAGAACTGTCATACTGGGATTCCAGATTGTTTTTATAAAAAGAATAGATGATCTCAAACAACTCACTGATTGAGTCTGCCGGAGCAAGCGATTGGATTCTCAGCGTGTTATAATATTTTTGACCATAGTCCGCAAAATACCGAACACTTAAGCGGAGCAGTTCCGTCATCTTTTTGTAGCAGCTTTGCCATGAAGGAGCGGACTGTAATTCATCATAACCTAAGCCAGACAGAATGTATTTCCACAGTTGCCCGTCATCTGAGTTTTTCAGGGCATCCATTTTTTGCGTCAGAAAAATTGCGGCGCAAATAAGCTCCTTTTGTTCCAGCTGGTTTAACGAATTTACATCATACTTAGCCTTAACCAGCCGCTGAAATAACTCTTTTCCGGCTGCAGTTATGTCATTAAATTGTTCTTCTGACGGAACATATTCTCCGATAAACGGAATATTTGCGAACAAGACGTAACATAGCTTGGTGGCGGAATCCCAGCTTTCCAGCTCGCATGGACTTGCCTGCATTGTTTTGGCAAGGTCATATTTTTCTTGCGTTTGAAGTGTGATGCTTTCAAATGACATAACAGTATCCTCCGCAATCGTTTTGGAGTCCTTATGGGAAACCGCTTATACCATGTTCGTTGCTGAACTTTTTGAACAAAGCGAGAATGCTATTTTTGATATTATTTTGGCTGATATTACTAATCATTATAGCATATGGCGTCGAAATATGGTAGCACTTTGCAAAATACGGACATAAGATTTCCGCTTATACAAAAACAAGGGACATCCTCTGAATCGGAGAGGATGTCCCTTGCGCTCACACCAAGCGCCTCCGCGATGGACTGAAGGTCATCCAAAGTTGGAATTCCTTCGTACATCCAACGGCGAATCGTGCGTGGAGTGCGGTCAACAATTGCCGCAAACTCCTTCTGCGAAATGTGGCGCTGCCAGAGAATGTGAGCGAAGTTGCTCCCTGCGATTTTTGAGAGAGCAACTTTTTCCTGTGCCATAGAAATTACCCCTTTCTATTTGGTAAATAAGTTCATCCTCCTAGTGAAAGGGTAATCAATGGGTGATTTTAGTATAACATAACCATGCAAATTTGTCATGTGGATTGCTCAGGAAGACATAGAGCTGACGAAAATATAGTCCGGTTACGCATTGACAAGGCTTGTCAACCTGAACTAGAGTATAAACAGGATATGCGCATATCTGCTTGGAGGGATACCATGAAAACAGCTTTGGCGGTGATTCGGACACGCTGTAACTACTCACAAACGGTCTTGGCTTCTGTGCTTGGTCTTTCGCGTCAGGTCGTCAGTGCGTGGGAAAACGGAAATAAGAAGATCCCCGAGGGACGGCTTACCGAACTTGCTTTGCTGTTTGGTGTCCCGGCAACGCTTTTAACGACGAAGGAACTTGACGTTGTTGAACGCTGGTGTGACAGGCCGGTGTTTCCCACGCAAAAGCAGGGACGGCAGGTGTTTTCGTTTGAACCGGTTGGAGAGAATCGGAACGTAATCCTGAACGAGCCGTCAGCCCCGATGCCGGCGGTGCAAAGCAGAGATCTGATGCAGCGCAGAAACTATACCATGCGGCAGCTTGCAGCATGTACGCAGATTCGCGCAGAGCAGCAGACGAAAGATCTGAGCATCGCAGAACCCTGTATCACAATTTTAGAGCAGATGCATCGGCTCTTTGATACGGCCTTGAACGCAGAATCGCGTGTTCAGGAACAGATTCTACGGTTCGTGCTGGAGCAAATTATGCTGCTGTGTCAGGTGCTTTCCCCGGACGCGCAGGACGCTGCGAACCTTACAGACTGGCAAAGACAGCAGCTTCAGATGCTCCGAACCCATTGGGCCGCTATGAACCGTGAACGCAGAAAACGAGAACAAAAACATGCGATCACAGAAACAAGGGATATTAGAGAATGCAGTCTGACAGAACGGCTCAACACACTCTATCACCACGCAATGACGCAGGGAATGGATCGTCGGGATCTGCAGCTCTATCTGGAACGGATTTGGGAGGAGGAATATGAAAGAGCAAATGAGAATTGAATTACATAACGAAACAGAATATACAGAGCGTATTTCATTTCAGGATATTTGGACACACGCAAGTAGGCTGAAATATGACGGCTGCCGCGTGGCTGCAATCACAGACCGAAATTCGGTGGATGGTATTCACATGGCAGAGCACGATTTTATGCGGAGAGGAATCCAGCCGATTTACGGCGTAACGCTCAACTGCATCGATGTTGATGACCGCTATGATGTGGTATTGCTCGCGGCAAATCTGATTGGTCGTGACAATATTTTTCGCTTGATCGAACTGCTGGAGCGCAATCGGTTTTCGTTTGGGCGTGCCGTTACCAGAGAACAGCTGGATGCCCATCGCAAGGGAATTCTTCTGGGGGCGGCAGCAAAGAACGGTCAGATCGTTCGTGCCATTCTGCATCGGCGGGATCAAAGGTATCTGGAGACGATCACGCAAGACTACGACTATCTGGAATTTACCAGTGAACCTTACGATATTGCAGCGACGGTGGTTCAGCTAGCCGCGCAGGGAAATCTGCCGCTGTGTGCCGTCCAGTATGCCGTGCTGAACGAGCCAAGTGTGCCGCTGGAGAAATATGCCTACCTGACACTCTGCCGTTATTACTGGCAGGAGGCAGATGCACAGTATTTCAAAACGACAGAGGAGCTGCGCGAGGAAATGAACGCTCTGTATGTCCTGCCCGTGGAAAAGCTGGTCGGTCAAAAGGTCTTGTACGATGATCCGCAAAGAGTATTTTCACGAGTGGAGCCGATGCCGACGTTAGAAGAAATCCTGTGCACAAACGACGCCTCTTTTCATGCAGCGCGTATGCAGGAACTGAACATTCGTTTAAATTGTGCAATGCAGGAAAAATACGGTGCACATTGCCCGGCGCAGGTTTCAGAACGCGTTCAAAGGGAGCTGACGGAAATCGATGCGCAAAAGCAGGCGCATGTGATGTTGATGCTTGCAGATATGGCAAAACAGGGCGACAACTCACAGGAACATATGATGGTTGCCGGAGAATACGCAAATTTTGAAATTCTCTATCTGCTTGGTGTCACGGAGCTTGACCCGCTGCCGCGCCATATTTATTGCAGGGTTTGCGGGTGTTGGCTGGAAACACAGGCTGAGATCGGCGAGAGCGTTGCTTGCCCGCGCTGCGGACAGACGGCTGTTGTATCCGGACTGAATGTACCGGTGGAACCGATACACGCATTATTAAAAGACGGCGCACACTTTGAGATTCGTGCCTCTTCTGAACGCATTTCACACTGGAAGCAGGAGCTTGGGGAAGCAAACTGTATTGTATTGCAGGCACAGATGGGAGATCAGAAGCCACAGGAAGCCAATATGGATGCGCTATATAATATAGCCGCAGAACTCGGGGCCGGGGAATGGCGTAAAGAGCGTGAGTTTACATATCGGTTAACTTCTCATCTGCCGCGAAATCGGGACAGCGGCACATCACAGCGATGGCTGTTGCCGAATACGAGCGCATCGGACTTTATAAAACATCTGCCAGCGCGAAAGATTGCGAAGAACATTTACCAGCTCGAAATGCAGCCGAGCTATGCGGTTGAATGTGCGAGTGTTTATCCGATTCCGAGCAAAACATTGTCATTCCTTGCGGCCTGCGAAAAGGCTACCGGTATTTCTGCAAGCGAGATTTCGCTCAACACGCAGGAGGTTCTTGCATATATCAGAGCGGTTGTGCTGCGTGAAAAAGAGCCGTCGGACGCTGCTGCGTATGCGCTTTGGGTATGTGGTTTCAGTCCGGAGGAACCACATGAAGAAAATGATCTGTACCCATCGGTTCAGGCAGTTGTGCAAAAAATGCCGCTAAAGAGTTTTGCAGATCTGACGAGGGTCTTTTCGATGCAGCATGGAACGGGAACTTGGATAAACAATGCAGAAAGCCTTTTGGCTACAGGAGCAGTGACAACGGAACAGGTTATTGCGTGCAGAGAAGATGTGATGGAATATCTGTTGGCTCGTGGGGTCGAGAGAGAAACAGCTTATGAAATGATGGAAGACGTTCGCAAGGGACGGGCAGATGCACTTTGGAATCCGAGCAATTCTTCTCCGAAAGCCAAGCGGCAGCAACAGATTCTACAGGATTGTGGGGCAGAGGTTTGGTTCATAGAGAGTTGCAGAAAGATAAAATATCTGTTTCCGCGCGCCCACGCAGCGGCCTTTTCTGCAAGTTTGATCAGAATCATGTGGTATTGTATTCATGAACCGGAGTGTGTTGCGCAAATCATGAAAGAACAGCAATGAACACAAAGCGGTCAGAAATTTTCGATACCTAGAGCGTTGACAGATCAATCTTATGGATTTCCAAAATACACGCCGATCGCTGTTTTTTATACTTGATGTAAACTACATCAAGTATGCTAACTGCCCGGCAGTTAGGATGGACATGTTGCGGTTAGGTGAGAGGGTCGTAATTCAGCTGCAGCGATTCATTAAGAAGTACTGCGAGACCAGAAATGCGACGCAAGAGAGGTGTGGTTTCGGAAAGAAATGTAGGCGTGGCATGCGTGCCTGTATCGGAGAATCCAATATTGGGTTACCCTACGTTGGGTTATCCTACGTTGGAAAATCCAACGCAATAAAATAAAGATATAAGTAAGTAAAGATATATAAATTACTGATAGAATCGATTCGATTCAGAAACAGCAAGAGAAATTTTGTTGCAAAGGGTCATTGACAAACGTTTGTTCTAGTGCTATCATATGAATTGTGACAGGAAATCCTGCCGACAACAGAATATTCCGAAGCGCACCATGAAAAGTAATGAAGGAGCGTTGCGACCGAGAATGGCCGCAGCGCTCCTTTTGGTGCTCTTTAGGGAAATATGGGGGGGGGGGGATCACAATCCCAAACAACTGAATAACCAGCAACGCGGATAACACCGCAGGTTGGGAAACGCGCACGGCGCGCGCGAAGACCCGGAGGCAGCG
>JABLTR010045239.1_pt1 | contig 19134 bp, 13 predicted proteins | sample 7160071 | NCBI WGS metagenome assembly JABLTR01 (sample SAMN14651230, study PRJNA627086) | human gut metagenome | isolation source: feces | host: Homo sapiens | reverse complement strand
CAAGCGGCAGCGCAGCACCAATGAGGGCGAACGTTCTGCACTGGCAGGGTCCAGGGGCGGCAGCCCTTGGCGCGCCTTTGGTGACTTTCCCCGCGCCGGGAAAGTCACCCGGGTGCAGGGCGGAGCGCCTGCTCTGGGGAGCGCAGAGGGGCGAAGCCCCTCGCAACAAAAAAACTTTTTCTGTCTCCACCCTTTAAAAAGGTCGAAAAATGTTGTACAATAAAAAGAAAGAAAACTGCGGAAAGATGGGGTGGAAAAATGGCCTATAACGCTTTTGTGGGCGGCATCGCGCCGGGAGGACTGACCAGCGACCTGGAGGTAAAGCTGCTGATCTGCTACCTGCTGGACAGCATCGGGCATCCGCTCAGCTTCGATACGCTAAACGAAGTTTTCCAGAATACGGGCCTTGTCAACTACTTCGAGTTCGCCGAATCGCTCAGCGAGCTGCAAAAAACCGGGCACGTCACAACCGAGCTTTCCCCCGAGGGGGAGGAGGTCTTTGCCGTCACCGAATCCGGCGTCGTGATGGCGCAGACCTTTGAAAAGATGGTTCCGCTCAGCGCCCGCGAAAAGGCGCTCGGGGAGCTCAGACGCCTGACCGAGGCGCAGCGCTGTATGGACAAGGTGGAGATCACCCAGTCCCCGGCGCCGGACGGCTACATCCTGCAGGTGGTGATGAAGGACATCGGCTCCGACCTTTTGGATTTAAAGGTGTTTTTGCCCAGCTCAGAGGAGTGCCTGCAGGCCAAAGAGCGGATTGAGGAGGACCCCTCCGGGTTCTATGAGGCCCTGCTCAAAGGGCTGATGGGGGTATAAGGGGAGTTTCCCCTTATACCCTTTTTTGCGAGGGGCCGCACCTCCGGTGCCCCCCTCTGCGCTCCCCGAAGTGGGGGCTGGGGCCCCCACACCCCCAAGAGCGGGCGCTCCGCCCCGCGCCCCGGGTGACTTTCTTATGAGAAGAAAGTCACCAAAGACTCACCAGGAACCTCCTGGTTCCTGGACCTCCGGCACAAGGGGGAGGACCCCCTTGGATTCCCCCGCCTTCTGCCCTAGCGGTATTGGTTGCGGAGGTATAGGGGCTGCGGCATCCTCGGAGGTATTTTAGCTGTAGATGGTGGCGCCCCTTTCTGGGGGGAGCAACGCTTGACTTGCTGGGGGGATGATAATGCCCCCCAAGGGGGTCCAGGGGTGCCCCCTGGCGAATCTTTGGTGACTTTCTTTTCGAAAAGAAAGTCACCCGGGGTGGAGGGGCGGAGCGCCCCCACATGGGAGGAGCGCAGAGGAGGACCCTAGCCCTCCTCGCATCGGAGTAGGTGCCACGGCAGCAGCTGGAGCTGCCGCCACGGTCCACGCCAGTGGGAGAAAAAAATGGGGGCCACGGGGGCATCCCCCGTGGCCCTCGCGCCGCCGCAGGCGGCGCTTTAGATGATTTCAATACGTAGCGTAGCGCTGTGCTCGCCGTCGGCAGTCTCCGCCTTGACCGTCGAGAACCCCGACTCGATGCCGGTAAACACCCCGCGGTTGTCTACCTCGCCGTACAGGCTGCCGCGGGTGACGCTCCACTCGATGTCCTCCCCCGTCGCGTTGGATGGGGAGAAGATCACCTGCAGCTGCATCGACTCGCCCGCCTGCACCGCGCTGCGGCTGGCCTTGATGGTGATGCCGGTGGTATCCACCGTCTTGCCGGTGACGTCCTCCACGCGGCCGCTGTTGCTGCTATTGCCGCTGCCGTTGCTGTTGGACGCGCTGTAGCTGTCGCCGGTGACCCGCACGTCGATGGTGCCGCCCTGGTCGCCCGCCACCACGGTGATCTTGCAGCTGCCTGCGCCCACCGCGTGGACCACGCCGTCCTCGTCGATGGTCGCCACATACTTGTCGCTGGTGGTGTACTTGCGGGTGACGGTGGAGTCGCCGGTCAGCTTGATGCCCAGCTGCTTCTCGTCGCCGACCTCCATGTTCAGCTTCTTATTTTCCGGGTCGGTGAAGATGATGTACTGCACATCCCCTGTGCCTGGTCCCTCGGCGATGACCGTCTCGCTGACCGGCCCGGACGGACGGCTGCTGCTCGACGAGCTGCCGGAGGAGCTGGAAGTATTGTCCTCGTCCTCGTCATTCTCATCGTCATTGTTCGATGAGCCGGACGAACTGGACGAACCGGACGAGCCATAGGTGTGGTCGCCGATGATGTTGTAGCCGGTGGAGTCCTCGGCGTCCTCGTTAAAGGTCGGGCCGTCGGAGGCAGTCAGCGACATGCCGGTGCTCTGGGTGCCGGTGCGGCCGGCATATTCCGAGCCCGCGCCCTCCAGATACTCCTCGATGGCGTCCGCCACCGCCTCGCCCACGCTCTCTTGGTAAGAATCCTGCTGCATCTTGCCGTACTCGGTGGAGTTGGTCAGGAAACCCACCTCGCTGAGGATGCCCACCATCTGCGGGTCGCGGGTGACATAAAAGACGTCGTACTTGGCGCCGCGGTCGCTGGTGGAAAGCCCGTCCGAGGTCGCGCTGGACATCTGCGCCGCCAGCTTTTTGGCGAAGGGGTAGAAGTAGTAGCACTCCGACCCGGACGCGCTGGTGTTGACCTCCGAGGAGTTGGTGTGGATGCACAAAAACAGCGAGGAGTCAAAGTTTTTGGCCTGCGCCAGACGGCTCTGCATGGTGGTGGTGTTATTGTAGGTGTTGAGCAAGTTGACCTCAGCGCCCTTCTCCTCCAGCGCGTCGGCGATCGCCTGAGCAAGCTCCCAGTTGATGCGCTTCTCCGGCCAGTCCGGGTCGATGTTGTCCGCCACGCCCGGGTCGCTGCCGCCGTGACCGGGGTCTACGGTGATGCGCGCCCCCTCGATGCCGGTGGGGTTATTAAAGCGCAGCACGATGTTGCCGTTCTCGTGGTAGGCCTTGTAGCCGAGGAAACCGTTGTTGTCCAGCAGCTCCAGCGTCAGCGTCGAGCCGTTCCAGGTCGCGCTGGAAAACAGCGGGTTTTGGCTGAGCGAAAGGTCGCCCGGCGTGCTGCTGGTGTTCTGGAACTCGAACCGGATGCGCCCGGTCGAATAGCTCGGCAGGAAGGAGACCGGGTTGTCCGACTGCAGGATGACATAGGTGAAGTCGTCGGTCGCCCGCACCGTCATGTTGGTAATGCGGTTATTTTTGATCGAGACGCCGCTGGTCACCGCCTCCACATCCTCGCAGTAGACGCGCCGCCCCGAGGCCAGCTTGTAGTAGTACCGGTACTTGCTGCCGTCCTTGATGCTGACCATCTCGCCGGTGACATAGTCCATCGTGCCGTAGGGCAGCGGGTAGCAGTCGGTGTCCGGATAGATGCTGTTCTTGTTGACCGGGAAGGTCCAGGCCTGCTCGGCCACCACCTGCACCAGCGTCCCGTCCCCGATGGCTTTGGTCGGGGAGGTGGACAGCTCCGGCCGCACATAGCCGTTGCTCGAGCTATTGCTGCTCGAGCTGCTGCCGCTCGGCGGGTTGCTGCTGGTGCCGTAGGAGCCGGAGGAGGGCAGGCTATCCAGCTGGAAGGTCAGCTTGGCGCCGGTCAGGCTGTCGCTGGAGCCGTTTAGCGTGGCGGTCACCACCACGTTGCCCATATCCGAGGAGGTCATCCCCGTGCCGTCCACCTCATACTCGGCGGAGTAGCGCCTGTACCCGCTGATGCCCGCCGAGCGGTTTGTCTCGGTGAGCGAGATGGTCTCGCCGTTGACCTCAGCGGTCACCCGCGCGCCCTCCTGCGCCACAGCGGTGATGATGATGGTGTCGCCGTGGGCCACGCTGCGGTTGCCCACCGGGCTGATCTGCTCGAGGATGCTGGCCCCCGCATAGCTGTCCGCCAAATCCTGATAGCTGCCGGAGCCGATGCTCTCCCCGTCCTCCACCTGCTGGGCCTGCGCCGCATCGATGGTGTAGAGGTCGGCTTGGGCGGCAGGCTCCGCCTGCGTCGCTGAAGCTGTCTGCATGGTCTGCGGCTGACTCTCACTGTCGGAGGTCTGCTCCTCTGCCGCCCCCTCCTCTGCCTGCGTCCAGGCTTCGGTCAGGTAGTAGGTGGTGTAGTTGGGGTCCTGCAGCAGGGTTTCCAGCGAGTTAAACACGCTGCCCGAAAAGGCTTCTTCCCCCTGTGCAATCTCCCACTGGGTCGCCAGCTCATAGTTTGGCCCCCAGCCGTTTTCCCACACCCCTGCCCGGGAGGAGGCATGTCCCATCAGGGCAGCGACGCCGCTCTGGGAGAGGGTGTCGTTCCACCAGTCGGCAATCTGCTCAAAGGGCAGGGTCTCGCTGGCGGTGGCGCCGTAGTTTTTGACCACCACAAAGTCGCACAGCCCCTGCTCGATCATCCCCTTGGTGTCGGCGTGGTAGGTCCCCAGCGAGGTCTGGGTGTAGGCAAGATCAATGCCGCCCTCCTGCTCGTCGGCGGTGGCCCACACCGGGCTGACCGCCAGCCCCACCGGCAGCGAAGCGTTTGCCTCCTGCGCAGCCTCGCGGGCAGTCTTGACCAGCAGGGTGGTGCTCTCGGTCATGTAGGTGTCCATGCTGACGTTGGCCCCGGTCTGGGTGAAGGCCGCATAGCTGTAGTCGGTTTCCGGGTTGAGGTAGCCGTCCAGCAGCAGCCCGTCCAGCTGGCTGCCCGACACGATGTTCTTCATCTGCTCGGCACACTGGTCCAGCGTCTGCGCATCCACCGCGCTGATGTAGCTCATCCGTCCGCTGCCCCCCACCACAAAGGAGAGGTCATGGACGCCGTACAGCGACAGCCCCGCCTGATGCGCGCTGTCGTACAGATAGCCCAGCGCGTCGAAGGAGGTCATCACGCCCGGCGACTCCCAGAGGGTGCCATAGGCGTTTTCCAGCGAAACAAACAGGGTATCCAGCCCCAGCTCCGCCGCGTCCTGCACCATCTGGTCGATCTCGTCGCGCACCTGCTGCTCGTCAATCTCCGGCGGGTCGAGGGTTTGCTGCTGTTGCAGCTGCTGCTCCTCACCGGACAGCGCCAGCTCCGCCTGCTCGATATGGCCGGACAGCACGGTCAGAAACTCGCGCCCCGGCTCGACCATCGCCGCCTTCATGTCCGACGGGAACTGGAAGCTGGACGCCGCCACCGCATCCTCCTGCGGCTGTGAGCGCGTCGCTGCCTGAGCTTGCAGCTGCGCCTGCTCTGCCTGCTGCACCGCCTGGGCGTTCAGCTCCTCCTTTTGTTCCTGCGCCGCTGTCTGGCGCAGAATCACAACCGCAAAGGCCGCGATGATGGTGATGACCAGGATGACCCCAATCAAAGGCCTTACAATCGTCTTTTCTTGATGTTCTCTTGTTGTCACAACCATAGCCTCCTGTTTTTACGTCCTGCTTTTTGCCTACAAGACCTGCTTGAGGCTGCCGATCTCCTCCTGCACAGCCGCCTTCACGCCCGACTGTGGCTGGAACACCGAGTCGTAACGGAACAGCGAAAAGCCCTTGTAGTGTTCGGCCTGGCGTGCGGTGTCCACCTGGCGGGCCAGGATGTCCCCGCTGTTGGCCCACTCCCAGCGGCCGGAGCCGGCATAGGTGTCCTCGGTGCCGATCTTGTACGGCGAAAGCCCGATGTACAGCTGCACGTCATTTTCGATCAGGTCGCTCCACGCCTCCACCGTCTCGGCATAGGGGTAGGTGCTGTTGTCAAATCCAAAATAAATCTGTGGACAGATGTAGTCGATGTAGCCGTCCTCGGTCAGCCACTCCTCCACATCGATAAACTGCTTGTCGTAGTTGTTTTCCATATTTCCCTGCGGGCTGATGCCAAAGACCACCTCCGGGTCGGTCTCCTTGACCACCGCATACACCGCCCTGACCAGCTGGTTGACGTTTTCCCTTCTCCAGTCGGCCAGGCTCATGGTGCCGCCGCCGGTCTGGTACTGGGCATAGGAGGCCGCGTCAAAGGCCACGTCGGTGGTCGGGTAGAAGTAGTCGTCAAAGTGGATGCCGTCCACCTCATAGTTCTCCACAATCTCCCGCACCCCGTCCACAATCAGCTGCTGGGCCTTTTGGCTTGCGGGGTTATAGGTGATGGCGCCGTTGTACTGGATGGCATCGCCGGTCTTGAGCATTGCTGTCGCGGGGTTTTCAGCGCTGAGCTCGGCGTTGGTGGCGCTGTTGCGCACCCGGTAGGGGTTCAGCCACGCCTCCAGCCGCAGGCCGCGCTCATGGGCCTCCTCCACCATAATCTCCAGCGGGTCAAAGCCGGGGTCTATCCCCTCCTCCCCGCCGGCCAGATAGGACCAGGGGAACAGCTCCGATTCATACAGCGCGTCGCTGAAGGGGCGCACCTGGGCGATGACGGTGTTGAGCCCGAGGGCCTTCACATTGTCGAAGGCCTGCTCGATGTTCTTGGTAAACTGCTCCTCCCCGACGCTGCTGTCATCGCTGTTCAGCAGCATCGGCTTTAAATCGAGGTAGGACAGCCAGATGGCGCGCACCTCGTCCGGCTGCTCAGCGCGCTGGGAGGCGGCCTGCTCCTCCTTGGAGATGACCCGCACCGGCGTGGTCAGATCCCCGATGGCGGAGGGATTTTCCATCACATAATCCTGCTGGACATCGACGCTGTTGTCCACCACCCACAGCTGGCTTTGTGACTGCGCCGAAGATTGGTTCTGCGTCCCCGCGCAGCCCGCCGCCGAACAGGCCAGGATGGCCGCCGCAAGCAGCGCCAGTTTTCTCTTGTGCTGTTTCATAAACGCATCTCTCCTAAAAATATTGATGTCAAAAGGTTGCCGGGCAGGCTGTTTTCCAAATTATATGCTGCCCGCAAAAGCTGCCATTCCCCTATCGAGTGTCAACGCTTTTCTGTCGTGGGCTTTTTAACAGTCATCTTCATCATAACATATTTTTACAAAAATGACAAACTCTTTTCAAAAAGTTTGCAAAACCTTTTGCGCACTGACAAAAAAAGTTCATTTTCTGCAAAGCCGATTTGCTATTCTTGTAAAACCCACTCAGCAAAAGAGGGAAAGCGCCGCGGCGCTTTCCCTCTTGCGGGGCCCTCTGTATAAAGGCTGTTATTCCTGCGGGAGCGGATCGGCAAAGGATTCGGCTGACTGCTTCTCCTTTGGCTGTTCCTGCGTCTCCTCTTGCTGTTTGTCGGAAGTCTCCGGTTTTTCGGTGCCGGTCTGCTCGGAGGCCTGCTTTGTCTGAACGCTGATCTGGTAGGTCACTTCGGCGCTCTCGTTGCCCGCCGCGTCTACCGTCTTGATCTTAACGGTGTGGGTGCCCGCGGTCAGGGTCACCTTGGGCGCTTCGGCGGAGAGAGCGGTGTATTCGCCGCTGTCCACCTTGGCCTTGACGGTGACGGGGCTCTCTCCCTCCGCCGCCTTCTGGTAGCTGATCGCAAAGCTGGTGGCGTCGGTCTTGTAGACGCTGTCTGCTTTGCCGTTATATGCGTTGACCGGTTTGCCGCCGTTTGTCAGCAACGGCGCTGCCGGAGCGGTGGCGTCCACCATGGTGATGGTGACGCTCTGGGTGCTCTGGTTGCCCGCCTTGTCGGTGGCGGCAATCACATAGGTGCCGTTGGCGGAGGCGATAAACTGGTAGCCGCTGCTCTCGGTGTAGGCAACCGGCGCACCGTCCTTGGTCACCTGCACGGTGCTGACTCCGCTGTTTTCATCGGTGACCGAGAAGGTGACCGTCTGGGATTTCTGCCAGGTATTGTTCGCGCTCATTACCTGGATGGACGGCGGGGTCAGGTCGATGCCGCTCACCTGGACAGTGGCGGACTGCTGGTTGCCCGCTTGGTCGACCGCTACGACGGTGTAGCTGCCGTTCTGGCTAACCGAAGCCTGATAGCTTCCGCCGCTGGCGCTCATCTCGATGCCGGCGAAGGTGACGCTTGCCACGCCGCCCTCATCGGTAACGCTCAGGCTGACGGTGGCGGTTTTGCGGTCCTCGCTGTAGCTGACCGCTGGCTCGCCGATGACCGGCGGGGTATTGTCGATGCCGCTGACGGTGACGGTGGTCTGGGCGGTCTTGCCCAGCGCGTTGGTCGCGGTGACGGTGTAGGTGCCGTTAGCGCTGGTGGTCAGCAGGTAGCTGCCGTCCCCCTGTGGGGCAACGGTGCAGCCCTCGCTGCCGGTCACCGAGGTGATGGCCGCGCCGCCGTTCGGGTCGGCGGTGATGGCTGCGGTCGCGGTGCCGGCGCTTACCTGCGGCTGTCCCGCGCGGATTGCCGGCGCGATGTTGCCGATGATCTTCTCCACATAGGCATTGGCGGTGGCCTGGTTGCCGTCCTTGTCAACCGCGGTGAAGGTGTAGCTGCCGTTGGCGGTGGCGGTGAAGGTATAGCTGCCGCCCTCCCCGGTCAGGGAGCCGCCGCTGGCGGTGAGTTTGACATCCGCTGCGCTGCCATCCGGGTCGGAGACGGTGACCGGGATGGTGACTTCGGTCATCGCCGCATCGAGCTGCTGCTCGCCGAGCTGGATGACCGGCGGCTCGTTGGTCTTTTCCTCGATGCCGGTTACCTGCAGGGCCACGCTGGCGGAGAGGTTATCCGCTGTGGTGACCTCAACGGTGTAGCTGCCGTTGGCGGTTGCGGTAAACTGGTACTGGTTTTCAGCGGTCCTGGTGACCTGCGCGCCGCTCTCCTTCGGCTCAACGGCAGAAACGCTGCTGCCGTGCGGGTCGACGGTGATGGTGGTGGTTGCGGTCTGGCCGTCGGCGCTGCTGACCGTGTTGCTCGGAACGGTGACGGTCGGGGCCTGCTGCTTCTCGGTCACCGTTACCTTCTGGGTGGCGGTGTTGCCGGCCACGTCGGTGGCGGCGATGGTATAGTCTCCCGCCGGGATTCCGGTCACGCTGTAGCTGCCGTCTGCATTTGCAGCAATTGTTGTTCCGTTAAACAGAACGTTCACTGCATTTGCATCCGTCACTTTAAAGGAAATCTTGGATCCATCTTTTTCTTCCGTCTGCTCGATAGAATCGATTACCGGCTTCTCGTTGTCGATTCCTGTAACCGAAATGCTTTCTTTCTTGGTATCGAGCACCACATTGTCCTTGCTGATGGTCGCGGTCACCTCATAGGTGCCGTCCTCGCTGACCTCGACGCTGTAGTTGGTCGAGTTGCCGGACTGGGTGGCCGCGGCGTTCAGCTTGGCGCCGCCCTGCTTCTGGACGGTGACGTTTAACGTCTCGCCCGGCTGCAGGTTCTGCTCGATCTGGAAGCTGATGGTCTTGCTCTGCGCGATGCCGCTTTCATCCGAGACAGAGATTTTGCTCAGGATGATGGTACCCTGTGCAGGAGGCTGCGGGGTGGTTGTGGTATCCTGCGGAATCAAAACGCTCGTCTGCGCCGTATTGCCCGCACCGTCCATAACGGTGATGCTGTACTCGGCGCCCGCTGTGCCGGTGAAGGTGTAGCTGTCGCCGGTCGTATGTGTTACAGGCGGTTTATCATTGTCGTTGGATTTGTTGACAGCCGCAATGCTGTTGGCTACAATGCCGGAAAAACTATCGGTGACGGTAAATGTTACCTCATTTTCGTCAACAGTCATCTCCCCGATGGCTGGATTCGTTTTATCCAGATAGTAGGTAATGCTAGTCACCGCATAATTGTCAATCGCGTCTGTTGCTTTGATTGTGTATACGTTTTTGCCTTCCAGAGAAAGCTTCAGCGTATAGCTACCGTCTTCTTCTTGTTTCAGATTTCCTTGATCGACAGTTACAGACTGAATTGGACTACTATCGGTAACGATGAATTTCACTTCACCATCTGCTTTTTGCCACTTAGTCTGATCTACATTTTGACTGATGTTGATAACTGGTGGTGTATGATCGGGGTTGCCGGGATTTTGTAAACTATAAGGTCCTATGGTAACCGAGTTGCCCGCATAGTCGGTGACAACCGCCCGGTAGTAGCCTGCCGCCGCTGGCGTAAAGGTATAGATGCTGTTCGCATAGACCGGTGTATACCGGGTATTGTTGCTGTCAAGCACTACAACATTCGCCACGCCGGACAGCGCATCGGAAACCCGAAGGCTCAGGGTGTTGTTCTGGACGGAAGCGCTGTCGATAACCGGCTTCGTCTTATCAATCCTGACCGTATACACTCTTGTGGCCTCGCTGTCACCGGAGCTGCCGCGGGTGAAGAAGTAGTAGTCCTTCTGCCCTTCGGCGCTGATGGTCAGGGTGCCGTTTGCAAGCTCTCTGCGGCTGCCCCACTGGGAGGAGCTGCCGCCCGCCGGACGCTCATAGGAGTAGGCGGTCCGGCCGCTGCTGTAGCCGGTCAGGGTAAAGGTGATATTCTGGTTGCTCCAGCTGCCGTTTGTGTAGCTGGCCCCGTTGGGGTAGTTCATGTAGACAGTCGGGGCGGAGATGGTCTTTCCATTGACGTCGACATAAAAGCTGGTGGTCGCGTCGCGGTATCCGCGGCGGGAGGCGGTGACGGTGATGCGGGCTGTGCCGGTGCCGACCGCTTCGATCACCAGCGTGTCATCCCGGCGAGTGCTGACTCTGGCCACGCTTGTGTTGCTGCTGGTTGCCTTGATCGAGCTGCCGTCGGTGTTGACGTTGATGATCCGCTCGCTGCCGCGGTTCATAATCTGATCGCTGATCCTGCGGATAATCACTTTGTCCTCGCTGCCGCTGCTGTCCCCACTGACAATGACCTTAAAGGTCGTGCTCTTGGAAATCTGTCCGGAGCGGGAGGCGGTGACCTTGACGGTGGTGGTGCCGGCATTTCTGGCGCGGATCTTCAGCTGGAAGCCGTCCGCTGTCACCTCGGCCACACGGGAGTTGGAGTTGGTCAGGGTGATGCGGCTGGCGTTGGTGTTGACGTTGACATACCGCACGTCGCCCTCATCCATGTATTTGTTCGAGATGCCCGACAGCTGCACCGTCTGGGTGGTGTTGTCGCGCACGATGATGTCAAACGAGATGGTGCTGCTCTCATAACCGGTGCGGGAGGAGGTGACCTTGATGGTCGCCCGGCCCGGCTTGACGCCGGTCATGGTGATGTGGCTCTTGGCGGTGGAGTAGGTCACTTTCGCCACGCTGGCGTTGCTGGTGGTCACCCGCAGCGAGCTGCCGTTGTGGTCGATGCCGACAATCTTCTTTTCGCCGATGTCCAGATACTGGTTGGCGATGTCGTACAGCGTGACCTTCTTGGTCTGGTCGGACGAGCCGGAGCCGCCGGAGTAGATCCGCTTGGACGGTGTGGCATAGCCGCGCCCGGTCTCGATATACAGGGGCTTAGCGTCGTAGTAAACCCCGTTGCTGTAGCAGTACAGGCGGTTGATCTGCCCGTAGCCGTACAGGTCGGTGGGGGCGTAGTTGTAGACGTAGTTGATGATGGTGTCGTCGTCATACACGACGTCGCAGTCGGAGCGGGTGGTCAAAAGGTTGAGCGCCAAATTCTTCATCGTCAGGGTGGTGCCCTTCGGGGCGTTGACGGTGACGTTGGTGAAGCCCCGGCTGTTCGAGAACATGCCGCCCTCCTCCAGGATGGTCTCGCTCTTGATGCTGACGTTGGAAAGCTCGGTGTCGCGGGAAGCAAAGACGCGGGAGGTGTCCTTGCTCTCTACCTCCAGCTTGGAGGCGTTGACGTCATAGAGCTTGACCCAGTCGCTGCCGCTGTGGACATAGAGGGTGCCCTGGATGTCCACATTCTTCAGGGTGACGGTGCCGGACGGAACCTTGATGTACAGGCTGCCGACAAAGGTCTTGTTGGCGATGGTCACCGAGCCGGTGTCGATGTAGCCGTCCTGGTAGACCTTGGACTCGCTGTAGGTGCCCTTCTGCGAAAAACGCGCGCTGGGGTAGCTGGTGTTCTTCTTCGGGGTGGGCGCGCCGCCGGTGGGCTGTGCCAGCTGCTTTGCGGCGCTTTTCTCGACCGGCTTGCTGCCGACCGGCTGATAAACCGCCGTCGTGTTCTGGGAGCTTTGCTGGCGCGAGGTGGTGCCGGTGGGCTTCGTTGTGCTCGAGGTCTTGGAGGTGTTCGAGCTGCTATTTGTCTTGTTGGTGTTTGTCGGGGCGGCTGTCTGCTGCGGGGTGGTGACCACGACCGTCTGGGTGGTGGTCGTCGAACCGGAGGCAGTGCCGGTGGTCTCGGTGGTGGTTGTGTCGGGCTTGGAACCGGTGGTCGTGGTGTCCGGCTCCTCCACCACATTTTCTTCCTCGTCGCTCTGGATGGTCGGGTCCTCGTCCGCCGTCACCTCAGAGTCGTCCACAATGTCCTCTCCCGGGTCCTGGGCGTCCGGTTCGGGCGCTTCCAGCACCACCTCCTGGGAGGACTCATCCTGGCGGGAGCTGAACCAGCTGCATCCGGTGAGCGTCGTGGACGCAATCAGGATCGCCATCGCCAGTGCAATGGTTTTGGAAAACAGGTTGTGCTTTTGTTTCATGGTTTACGCTCCTTTCTCCTTGAAGCGAGGGCTTATCTGAAAACAGTCAGTCATAAATTTCTCCTCTTGTTTATAAGACGACAAACAGGGCCGATTTGTTACACCCTGCTAAAAAAATTTGCAGACAAGCTTTGTTTTGAAGGGAGCTTCGCCGCTGCGGCGGCCCCCAAATCTTCCCTCTATCATACTGGTGTCATTTTCCAGCCGGATTGATGCAGGAGAAAAAACTTTTTTTGTAAAAGAAAAAGGGCCGCCCCAGCCGGGCAGCCCTCCTGCGTTTTTCCTGATATTGGCGGGAAGTTTCGCGCTATCCTTCTTCCCACACTTCCTCCACCGCCACACATTCGCTCCCCGCAAAGGTCAGGCGCACCACCCAGGGCGTCTTTTCCCGGATGCGGCAGAAATCCGGGTAGCCAAATTTGCCTCCGCTAAAATAGTGCAGGAGCACACTGATGGCCGTCCCGTGTCCGCCGGCGGCGATGATTTTGCCCTCGCTGCGCTGCGCCAATCGCTCCAGCGCAGGCACCGCCCGCTGCTGCACCTGCCGCAGGCTCTCCCCCTGCTCCAGGCGGTAATCAAAATCATCCCACTGCCGCCGGGCAAAGGCCGGAAAATCCTCCACCCAGCTGCCGACGGTGCGCTCGCGCAGGTCCGGCTCCAGCTCAATGGGCAAACCCAGCCGCCGGGCCAGCGGCTCCAGCGTCTGCACTGCCCGCGGGTAGGGGCTGGAATAGATTTGCTCGATCCCCTTCCCCTGCAGAAAGTCCGCCAGCCGCTCGCTGTCCGCGCGGCCTTTCTCGCTCAGCGGCGCCAGCTCCGGGGTCTCCTGATACCCCTGATAGACCGGCTGTGCGTGGCGCACCAGGTAGAGCGCCGTCATCGGCTTCCTCCTCTTTGGTTAAATTTCCCCCTGCGAGGCGGCCTTGAGGTAGGCGTTGATGAACGGGTCGATCTCGCCGTCCATCACCGCGCCTATGTTGCCGGTCTCGTAGCCCGTGCGGTGGTCCTTAACCAGCGTGTACGGCATAAAGACGTAGGAGCGGATCTGGGAGCCCCAGCCGATCTGCTGCTGCTCGCCCTTGATGTCCTCGATGCGCTTGAGGTGCTCGCGCTCCTTGATCTTGACCAGCTTGGATTTGAGCATCTTCATCGCCACCTCGCGGTTCTGGTGCTGGCTGCGCTCGTTCTGGCAGGCCACAATGACGCCGGTGGGGATGTGGGTGATGCGGATGGCCGACTCGGTCTTGTTGACGTGCTGGCCGCCCGCGCCGCCGGAGCGGTAGGTGTCGATCTTCAGGTCGGCGGGGTTGATCTCGATGTCGTAGTCGTCGTCGATCTCGGGCATCACCTCCAGCGAGGCAAAGGAGGTCTGGCGGCGGCCGGAGGCGTCAAACGGCGAGATGCGCACCAGCCGGTGGACGCCGTTCTCCGACTTCAAAAAGCCGTAGGCGTTGGTGCCGGTGATGAGGATCGACGCGCTCTTGATGCCCGCCTCCTCCCCGGCCAGATAGTCCAGCACCTTGACCTTGAAGTGGTGGCGCTCTGACCAGCGGGCGTACATGCGGTAGAGCATCTGCACCCAGTCCTGGGCTTCGGTGCCGCCCGCGCCCGCGTGGAAGGTGAGGATGGCATTGTTGGAGTCAAACTCCCCGGACAGCAGCGCCGAGAGCTTCTCCTCCTCGATGCGGGCGTCGATCTCCTTGAGGTTGTCGCGGATGTCCCGCAGAAAGGCCTCCTGCTCCTCCTCGCTGCCAAATTCTTCTTCGCCTGCCAGCTCCACCATCGTCTGGGCGTCCTCGAACATGCTGACTAGGCTGTTGTAGGAATCCAGCTTTTCGTTGACCACCTTCTGCTCCTTGAGGACCCGCCTGGTGTTTTCCATGTCGTTCCAAAAGTCCGGCTTGGCGGCCTCCTCGTCCAGCTTTTTCTTCTCCTCCAGCAGCCGGTCGCATCCCAGCGCCTCGCGCAGGTCCTGGATTTTGGGCTGCTGTGCAAGCAGCGCCTGTTTTAATTCTTCTAACTGAAGCATCGTTGCTTCCTCCTGTTTTCTGTTATATTTTGTTCGATTCGCAGAGAACTTTTGGTCACACAGCGCCTCTTCCCTTCTTCCATACCGGACAGCTTTTATCTTTTATTATAGTAGACTGCGGCCAAAATGTAAAGCCCGCTCTGTCCTTTCGGCAAATTCTTTAAATTCCCGATGAATTCTTGCCCGCGCTCCTAGATTTTTCCGCCCGGCTGTAGTATACTATTATAATACAAATAACAAAACGACACTCTCTTTATTGGAAAGGTTGAATGTAATGAATTATCAAGGCGTTTGCTGTCCGGTCTGCGGCAAGCCGTTCCAGGAGGGCGACGACATCGTCGTCTGTCCGGAGTGCGGCGCACCCCACCACCGGGAATGTTATAAAAGTCTGGGCCACTGCGCCCTGCAGGATCAGCTGCACCAGGAGGGTTTGAGCTGGCAGAACCCCAACGACCAGCGCCCCCAGCATCAGGCGCAGAGGGACGGCGTGCAGCCCGACCAGAACGGCAACATCATCTGCCCCAACTGCGGGCTTTTCTGCCACGAGGAGGACCAGTTCTGCCCCAACTGCCGTTTCCCGCTGCACCAGGCCCCCCGCGCCGACCGGCCGGTGGTGGAAAATCCCTTTGAGGGGGAGGAGGTATCGGACACCGGCTTTGCGGATATGTTCGAGGCCATCTATGCCGACGACGAGCTCGACGGCATTCCTGCCAAGGACTTTATCTTCATCGTCCGTCAGAACTACATCTATTTTCTGCGGGTGTTCAAGATTTTTTCCCAGCGGGCCAAAGCAAAGATCTTCAACTGGTCCTCTTTCCTGTTCGGTTTTCTCTACTTTTTCTACCGCAAAATGTATAAAATCGGCTCGATCCTGCTGGGGATTTATCTGCTGACCAACATCCCCTCGCTCATCCTCTCGTTCCATATGCTGCGGCAGACCATCGCCGACCCGATGCTGGTGACCTCGCTGCAGTATGACTTCACCGGGCTGGAGGGGCTGCAGATCCTTTCCCAGCTGCTGACCTACGCGCGGCTGGGGCTGGCCGTCTTTGTCGGCTTCACCGCCAACCACTTCTACTACAAGCACTGCCGCCAGAAGATCGAGAAGCTGCGCGGCCTCTCCTCGGGCGGCAGTGAGAACGAGTACTACCAGACCCTCTCCTCGGTCGGCGGGGTGAGCGCGCTGGCGGTCTTTGTGGTGCTGGCGCTGCTGCTGGGCCTGACCTTCCTCTCCGGCACCGTGATGATGGTGCTGCTCTAGTTCTTTCGACACAAGGTGAATAAAATGTCTTATGAACAGGTAAAGCAATATTTTTCACAGAACCAGCTCTCCGACCGCGTGCTGCATTTTGAGCAGTCCAGCGCCACCGTCGAGCAGGCCGCCGCTGCCGTCGGCTGCGCGCCCTGTCAGATCGCCAAGACCCTCTCCTTCCGGGTGCAGGGGGAGCCGGTGCTGATCGTCGCCGCCGGGGATGCCCGCATCGACAACCCCAAATTTAAGGCTCTTTTCCACGAAAAGGCCAGGATGATCCCCGCCGCCGAGGTGGAAAAGGCGGTGGGCCACGCGCCGGGCGGGGTCTGCCCCTTTGCCCTCCTGCCGGGGGTCAAAGTCTATCTGGACATCTCGCTGCGGCGTTTTTCGGCAGTCTATCCCGCCGCCGGGGACGCCCACAGCGCCGTCCGCCTGACCCCGGACGAGCTGGCAGAGCTCTCCCACAGCCTTGCCTGGGTGGACTGCTGCAAGGACTGGGCGCAGGGCTAATTCCCAAGAAAGGCGCCTTACTTTCTCCCTGTCTTTGTCTACTTCTCCAAAAAAGGCGGGACAAGGCCCCTTTTGCCGAACCGGCCCTTGACAAAAGAAAGCTTGTTTTGGTATAATTTTCACGTTGTCCATCCGGCAAATCGGGATTTTTCCGGTTTGCGGAAAGGGGCAAACCTTGCCCTGCATAACCGGCAGGGCCTTAAGTCCAAAAGGAGGTGCTTTTACAATGGCAAAATTGAATGACAAGTATGAAACCGTCATGATCTTCAACACCAAAAACGGTGACGAAGCTGTCAAAGCCCTGGTAGAGAAATTCACCGCTTTGATCGAAAAACATGGCACACTGGAAACCGTAGAAGAGTGGGGCAAACGCAGACTGGCTTACCCGATCCAGGACGAGGTCGAGGGCTACTACGTATTCGCCACCTTCACCAGCGCTCCAGAGTTCCCGGCAGAGCTTGACCGTAACTACAAAATCACCGACGGCGTTCTTCGTTCCCTGATCGTTAAGAAAGAGGACTAAGGAGGATTTATCATGCTGAACCGTGTAATTTTAATGGGAAGGCTGACCGCGGACCCGGAGCTGAAAAAAACAAACTCCGACATTTCGGTCACTTCTTTTTCGCTTGCTGTGGACAGAAATTACGGCAAGGGCGCGGACCGTCAGACAGACTTCATCAACTGTGTTGCATGGCGTCAGACTGCGGAATTTATCAGCAGATATTTTTCCAAAGGCAGACTGATGGCCGTAGAGGGTTCCCTGCAGGTGCGCAACTATGTGGACCGCAACGAGAACAAGCGGCAGGCTGTGGAGGTCGTGGTTGACCAGGCGTACTTTGCCGACAGCAAAAACGCTTCTTCCGCTTCCGCTCCCACCGCTCCGGACGATTTTGGTCCGCCGCCACCGGCCCGTTCCTCCTATGCGGGAGGACACGCTTCCGACAGCTATTCCGCCCCAGCTTCCACCGCGTCCAGCTTTGGTTATTCCAGCGGCGCTGCGGAGGACTTTGAGGAGGTCAGCGACGACGAAGAGGATCTGCCGTTCTAACGATCCATCACCCCAACGGTATTTGTATTTATGACTTTTGAAAAAATCAAGGAGGTTAAGCTCAATGGAAAAAGAGAGAGTTGAAAGAACCGACAGACGCAACAGAAAGAGCAGAAAGAAAGTCTGCGCGTTCTGCATGGATAAAATCGAACACATCGATTACAAGGATGTACCGAGACTGAGAAGATACCTGTCCGACCGCGCAAAGATCATTCCGCGGCGCGTAACCGGTACCTGCGCTCGTCATCAGAGACAGCTGACCGTCGCTGTAAAGCGCGCCCGTCATCTGGCTTTCCTGCCATACGTCGGCGACTAATCGACTATACCAAGACCCGAAACTGTCCGGTTTCGGGTCTTTTTTATATCTTCACCGAAGGAGGAATCCCCGCATGCTGCAATCCCTTCCCCTGACTGAGCAGGACATCCCCGTCCTGACCCCCATCATGGCTGCCGCCTTCGACGACGACAGCAAAATCCACACCGGCGTCGAGCACGACGGCCCGCGCGGCTATGACGACGGCTCGCTGCTGCTGCGGCAGCTTGCCGACCCTGCCCTCACCTGCCGGAAAATTTTGCTCGATGGCAGCGTCATCGGCGCGTGGACGGTGCGCCAGCAGGCGGCCCAGTGCACGCTGGAGCTGTTCTTTCTCGACCCCGCCCTCCACAACCAGGGGCTGGGCCAGCAGGTCTGGCAGCAGATCGAGGGGGCCTTCCCGCAGGCGGAGGAGTGGCTTTTGGAAACGCCGGACTACTCGACCCGCAACCACCACTTCTACACCAAAAAGTGCGGCTTTTTCTTTGTCAAGGCAATCGACTACCCCAACGGCGGGCGGTCCTTCCTGTTCCGGAAGCTGCGCTGTCCCCAGGGATGATGCAGATGCAGACCGCCCTGTGGGAAAAGCACAGGGACAGTTGGTCCCCGATGGAACCGGAGTACGGCAAAAACTTCATCCTGTGGATGATGGAGGAGGTCGGCGAGGTCATCGCCATCATCAAGAAGAAGGGCAGCGAGGACATCATGCAGGACCCGGCTGTCCGCAGCCACTTTGTGGAGGAGCTCAGCGACGTGCTGATGTACTACTTCGACACCCTGCTGCGCTACGGCGTCACCCCGCAGGAAATCTCCGAGGCCTACTGCGCCAAGCACAGCCGCAACATGGGGCGCGACTATGAGAAGGAATATCGAAAGCTCCACTAAACTTTGAATATGCAGCAAAAAAGCGAGGGAAAATTCCCTCGCTTTTTTGGCGCCATGATTGCTGCTGCGCAGCGCAGATTTTTTTCCTGCCGGTTGCACGTTGGGGTGCAACTTTTTGTTCGTTTCGGGGTATAGGTGAAGGGGGTACTGCGGCTCCCCTCGGTTTTTTTTGCAGGGGCCGAGAGCCCCAGCACCCACCAATGCGAGGAGGGCAAAGCCCTCCTCTGCGCTCCACCTATGGGTGGGCCTACCCGGCCCACACCCGGGGTTCCTTTCGTTTCACGACGAAAGGAACCAAAGGCGTGCCGGGGCGCTGCCCCTGGACCCCGTTGGGGGGCCGACTGAAAAGTGTTCCACTTTTCAGTCCCATCCCCCCAGCGACGCTTTGCGTCGCTCCCCCCAGAAAGGGTAAGCGGCACTAGCCTAGCTGGATTTGCCACTTTGAGATTGTGCGAGCAATTGGCATTTCTTTCTCCTAGAGCTCTGTTGGGGGAACACCCACTGCTTTCAAACCGTGGCACGGGAACGGTGGCTTGATGGGAATGAGATGGGAACAGGGGATGGGAACGGAGGTTATTTTGGTAGTTGTAAAATCAATTCGGCCTTATTCTGGCAATAGATTATTCATAAATAGGCCGCTAGACAGCAGCCAGTTCCCAGCTTGTTACCATGCCTGTTCCTATCTCTGTTCCCTAGTTTGTTCCCATTTTTACGAAACCGCAAGAATCAAACAAATGGCTTTGTTGT
>JABLTR010012068.1_pt1 | contig 19142 bp, 14 predicted proteins | sample 7160071 | NCBI WGS metagenome assembly JABLTR01 (sample SAMN14651230, study PRJNA627086) | human gut metagenome | isolation source: feces | host: Homo sapiens | reverse complement strand
GAGTCAACCCATACAGGTACCGAATATATCGCTCAATATCACCTCAGCAACGATATATATGGACGAAACACTTTATTTAACGGCGAATATAATGCCGGATAACGCCGCAGATAAAACCATCACTTGGACAAGCAGTGATACATCGGTCGCTGAAGTGTCGCAGAGCGGCGTGGTTACTCCAAAAGTCATTACACCTGATGATGAGTCCAAGCATAAAACCGCCGTAATTAATGCGACAGGCGGTAATGGTATATCGGCAAGCTGTACGGTCACGGTTTTCAACCCTTACGTGTATAAAAAATATGCTGAGGAGTATGCCGAGCAGTGCGGGCTAAGGTACATAAGCACACTTCAGTCGCACAGCTCCGCTATCGCAATACGTAAAACGCTTGAGAATGATTTTATGCTTGAATATATTGAGGGGCGCATTGACATGCACGTTTTTGAAGGTCAGAAATCATATAAAGTTGAGATGGAAAGGACGCCGGACGGCTATGCTCTGACTATATATCACTAGTGAATAATAACTTAAAGCCGCACATCACTGTGCGGCTTTTTAGGAGGTTTAAAGAAAAGTTGAAAATAAAAAGATTACGAAGATGGCCGGCCGCTGTGCTGGCTATTTTTATGCTGTTTACAATGTTGCCAATATCAGCTTGGGCCGCCGCAAATGAGATAAATATAACCCTAATAGATTATCCGCGCGGCGGTGGAAGCAGCTCGACTGAATGGGGCCACGGCTCCCTTAATTTCATGAACGGTTGGAGCATGAAAGAAACGAACAAATTTCCAGCAAAGGCCGTGTCCGAGACAATGGATGTCGCCTACTGCCTCCAGCCGGGTGTATCACTATCAAACAATTCCACGCTCAGCGCGTCAGATTTTGAGAATTTCTACCGAACGTACAGCACTCCTCAGATGTCAGCCAGCTATATAGACGCATACATAGGACGAATATTTCTGTATGGCTATACCGGCAAAGTCGGACTTAACGACAGCGATGATGTGCTGGCGCATCAGCTTGCAACTCAGCTCCTAATATGGGAATGCATAACCGGAGAGCGTGACAGATATTTCAATAAAGTGGCTCCATCTGCGGGATATAACGAGGTGCGAGAGTTCATAGCCGAGGCGCACCCATTGCGTTCCCTAATATTTTCATATTACGACGGTATGGTGCAGCAGGTTCAGGAGCATATGAAACGTCCCAGCTTTATGTCAGAGGACGTGAGCATCAGCGATACTGTAAGTCTAAAATGGGATGGAAATTCATACAGCGCAGTTTTAACCGATACCAACAATGTTTTAGGCAACTATACCTTTTCCGCTTCCATTGATGGCATAAGCTTTGATGTGACGGGAAATCAGCTAAAAATATCTGCCGCAACGCCGCCAAGCGAAAGCTTTACTATTACCGCCACAAAGGGCAACAGCAACTCAAGAGCGGTGCTATACTGGGCCAACGGCGACATTACAAATAAAGATAACGAACAGGCGGTTACAGTGGCCGGAGAGCCAATTTCGGACCCCATTTATGCATTTTTAAACGCCGAGGTATCGACAGGAAATTTAGTGATTGAAAAAACGTCGGAAAACAACAACGGTATTGTTTCAGGCTTTACCTTCGATGTCTTGGATAGTAACGGCAGCCTTTATGGCAGCTACATCACACCGGAAAACGGCCGGATAATAATACAAAACATGCCCTCCGGCGTATATACGGTAAGAGAGACGAATATTTCTTCTGAATTTGTCGAGCCCGACAATAACATTGAGGTTACGGTATATGCTGGTCAGACGTCCACCGTTAACTTTAACAATATACGCAAGCAGGGCATTATATCCGTACAGAAAACAAACGGCAACCCACAAATGGGCGATTATAGCTTGGCCGGAGCTGAGTTCGCTGTATATGACTCCGATGGCCGCTTGAAAGATACGATAACAACCGACTCTTTTGGCATGGGATACTCAGACCCGCTGCCTATTGCAGACGGCGGCACGGCCTACAAGGTTATAGAAACAAAAGCGCCATATGGTTTTACTGTGAATACCGAGGAGTTCTATGTAACGCTTACCGGCTCACTCGGCAGCGAGGCGATTGTATACAGTCCTGTAATACAGGTCGTGGAAATGCCGCAAACTGGCAAGATAACCATTACCAAATACGACAGCGAGAGCGCTTCAACACCGCAGGGCAATGCCACGCTGACAGACTTAGCAGTTGACTTATACGATGCCGATTATAATCTGCTCGAAACCCTATATTTTGGTGATAATACAACGGCGACAAGCTCAGAACTTCCGCTCGGCGACTACTATTACAAAGAACGCATTCCTCCAAATGGATACTTACTTGATAATGAATATCATCCAATATCTCTTACTTATGCAGGGCAGGAAGTAAGCATAACATCAAGCAGCGGCACAATAGAAAACGATGTAATAAAGGGCAGAATTTATTTAACTAAGCATACAGACGGATTAGATACAAATGTTGAACCGCCTAACTCCGGCATTGAAAAGCCCTTGCCAGATGTTCAGTTTCGTATATATCTGAAATCAGCCGGAAACTATGAAAGCGCAAAAATGTCAGAAAGGGATATCATTACAACCGGCTTAAACGGAATTGCCGTTTCAAAGCTGCTTCCATTTGGCACTTATGTGGTTGAAGAAATGGAATGCGAGGCCAATGAAAGCAAACTGTTGGTCGCACCGTTTGATGTAACAATATCCGAGCATGAGCGTACATATTACTACATTCTAAACGACAGCAGTATAGTCCAGCCGCTTAAAATTATAAAGACGGACGGCGAAAACAATATTCCTATTCCCGATGAGGCCGCCTTTAAAATATACGATATCGATAACGATTGCTTCGTAGAGCAAGAAATATACTACCCTAATCCCGAAAAGATAAGCGTATTTAAAACGGAAAATGGGTTTGTGCAGCTGCCAGAAAAATTGAATTATGGCCGCTATGCATTAATCGAAGTCGAAGCTCCGACTGGATATGCTATTAACAGTGAGCCTGTTTATTTTGAGGTGAATAATCAAACCGGCGAGCTTATAACCATCACCGTCCCCAATATGCCGGTAAAGGGCCGTGTCGAAATATATAAAGAGGGTCCTATCCTAACTGGTGCAGAACTAACCGAAACAGAGTACGGCACGCTTTATACACCTGTATATGAAAATGGTCCGCTGTCGGGCGCAAGATTTGACGTTTACGCAGCCCAGGATATACGGACGGCAACAGAGCTTAAATATTCTAAAGACGAATATGTCGGCAGCCTCATAACAGAGAACGGAGTTGCATCTTTTGACGGATTATACCTTGGAAAATATTATTTAATTGAAGCCAGTCCGCCGGACGAATACCTGCAAAGTCCTGACAAATACTATTTCGAACTAACCTATGAGGGACAGACAATAAGTGAAGTGTCCGCCGAGCTTAGGATAGAAAACGAAAGACAGCCGATTTGTATTGAAATAAATAAAACATTTGAAACGCCAGCTAATGCGCCTGAAGGGTTTAATCCTTACAGCGATGTATTATTTGGCGTTTTTTCGCGCAGTGACATACTTGATGCAAGCGGCAAGGTAATCATACCTACCGACAGCCTTTTAACCACCATTTCCATAGACGGTACGGGCTTTGGTTATGTATGCCAGCAGCTTCCGTTTGCCGATATGTATGTCAAAGAGCTTACTACAAATGAGGCATATATCTTAGACGATAATGAGTATGACATAAGCCCTGTGTATTCAAATGGCGAAAGTCAGCACACCGTAAAGGTGAATAAGGGCGACACCATAGTAAACAGGCTTATTAAAGGACGTCTTGAATTATTAAAGATTGATGAAAACGGCACGCCTCTTTCGGGAGCCGTTTTTGCTGTCTATCAATACATAAATGACGATACCGATTATAGTCTGCTCGAGCCGTTGTATACCATAACGACAGATGCTTCAGGTATGGCATACGCCGAATTTGATTATGGCAGATATCGAATTGTAGAGGTAAAGGCTCCAAATAGTTTTGAACTGGACAGTACCCCCTACGATTTTGATATACAGGAAGATGGTCAAATAATCACATTGACTTTCACAAACAAAATTAAGGAGGTGACGGAAAATCCGAAAACCGGCACAGGTGAAAGCAATGTAATTATGACAATCACTGCTCTGGCATGCGGTTCCCTATCCGTAATGCTTATCTCTCAAATAATTAGCAGGAGGAAAAGAAAAAATGGAAAATAACAAAAAAAGAAGCAAAAAATTTCTAATACCTGTAATCCTTATTGCAATTTTAATATTAATAGGTTTTACGTTTAAAAGATGCAGTTCAGAAAAAGCAATTACAGCAAATATGCCAGCAATAGGGGACGCAAGTGAAGGTCATCTTCCCGGCATGAGCACAGAAGAAATAATGTCGCAGATGCAGAAGTCAGCAGACGCGTCATACTTTTCATTTAAAATCAATGCCGAGCCGGTATTCAGCAGTCCGGAAAGTGAGGGAAACTTAGAAATTGAAAACCCAAGCTACAATACATATCCCATGGTAGTCAAAATATACCGAGACGACACATCGGAGATGATATACAATTCCGGGCTAATACCGCCTAACTATCATATCCAAAACGCCAGATTGGATGTGGTGCTGCCTTCGGGCACATATAAGTGTACGGCAGAGCTTTTGGCCTATAACTCCGAAACTGCTGAATATTTAGGGAAAAGCCAAGCCGGCATAACAATTACCATCTTATAATTAAGGAGTGTCAATTATGAAAAAGTTTTTATCCATTCTTTTAGTACCGGCATTTGCAATATTGCTGGCAGTTCCCGCTTTTGCGACCAGCAGCTTTGACGAAAGCACGGCGCAGACAGATAATGCATTAACAGGAGACTCACCCACAACCGCCAATATACCAATTTACGGCTATATAGGCCAGAACGCCGATATATCTGATACCGACCCGTCTAATCCTGATACGGCTCCTATCATAACGCCTAACGGGACATCAATAAGCGTAACCGTACCCACTAAGGTTATATTTGCGGCCTTTGCTGAAAACGGAGGCGAAATATCAAGTCCAGATTACGTTATAACCAATAATTCAAAAACCAGCAGTGTAACGGTAACTCTTGCTTCGTTTACGGCCAATTCAGGAGAAGATAATTCAGCCGTCGACCCAAGTCTTAGCCTAAATCTTAAATACTCATATGATGCGGAAAAGGAAGAGTCAATATTTGCAAATGGTACTGGCACCACAAGCCCTATTGAAATTGTAAGGTGTCTTGAGTCAGACCAGACAGGGTCTTCCGTTTTTCGCAACTCCATGGCCTTCAGTTTATCAGGAGAGTATTCTGGAAGTTTTTCAGCTGACAGAACGCCAAGCTATGAAATGGTGTTCAGGTTTGACCTATATTAATAGATAAGGATATGAGGGGCTATGAGAAAACACATTACTTTTTTTACAAGCTTTTTCATTCTCAGTTTCTTTTCTGGCCTTACCTCAAACGCATCGACAACTAATAGTCAAAGCGTTGCTGTGAGTGATTACCGAAGTTTGGAAGATGCAATTAATTTTGCGCCTACTGATGGCAGCACATATGTTATTGAAATAGATACACCTATAAATATGAATAAGACAATAACCATACCATCAGGCGCAAATATCAAAATAACCGCAACGTATAATATCACCCTATATACTAGCGGCAGGAGGCATTTTATAATGTCTCCTGCTTCCGCCTTAACATTTGAGAATATATATCTATACGGCGAGAACACGGGCGGGGGTATTGTTATTCAAGGCGACGCGAAATTAAGCGGTGCAAAGTTCAGGTTTTGTTATTCCCAAAATGGAGGCGCCATTGAAATTCAGAGCGGCAGCGTTATGTTGGAAGATATTACAGTAGAAGCAAGCAGCGCGGTAAATGGAGGTGGCGTATATATTGGGAGCGATACGCAGAGCCTTGCTATGATTAATTCAAAATTCACTTCAAACAGCGCTGTTACAGGCGGTGCAATATATTGCATTGGTCCTGTAATAATTGATAACTGTGATATAACGCAGAACACAGGCAGCGGCATATATAACAACAGTGAGCTTTCGATAGCCAATTCAAGAATAACTAACAATGAAGCCGACCATGGAGGAGGCATATATAATGACATAAACGCGTCTATCAACATAAGCAATTCGACGATTAATCAGAACTCTGCTACATATATGGGAGGAGGAATAATGGTCTATGGAACGCAAAATCACATAACCGTAAATAATTGCATTGTTACTAATAACCATGCTTCTTCCGGCGGCGGAATATGGGTCCGTTCCCATGATGATTTAGAGATATCAGCCGACACAATATTTGATGGCAACAGCGCAGATTATAGCTATAAACCGCATCAGGGCATAGTAAATAAATATCCGAAAATTGCTACCTTTTCAGCGTCTGGTGATTACAGATATCCAATCAATAATTATGACATAAATTACACAGATGCACCTAAAATAATCAGTATATCAATACCAGTTAAAATGATGTGGGCGGCTTTTGCCGAGGATAAAGGGCAGATAAAATCGCCCTTGTACTATATAAAGAATGATACGATTGACGATTATGAAGTGTCGGTTAATATAAGTCCCACGGGCTATGACAGCATCATTATAGACAGCAACGTTGAATTGTTATTAGACTCCGACGACACTGCTATCACAAAAGACGATAGCGTCACAGCAGCGTTATACAACACGGAATTGGTATATAACAGCAGTATGCGTATGTTCTTTACAGGAACCTACACTGGCAGTTTTAGCAATACCTACTATCCTGAATATGACGCTGTATTCAAATTTCAAATAAAGGATTAACTGCGTTTAGCAGTAAAGAGAGGGTTAATTATGATTAGAAACAGATATACAAGTCTTATAAACAGCCGCGAATATCAGGCGGCAACATGTAATGAAGAAGCAAGGCAGTCCGCTAATAACCGTCTTGCCGAAATTGGAGCAATAGACGGCAAGGGAAAGCCGAACGAAGAATTTATAACAGAACACGCCCAAAACAACGGGCAGTCGTTTATAAGAAGATACATAGCTTACTTTGGCGGCACTGATGAAGCTCTGACGGCTGTAAATACGCTGCTTGATATGTACGATAATGAGCAGTACATTGCTATGTACTTTTATCTTGCAATACTTTATGGGCAAATTGATTGGCGTGTACCCGGCCTGCTTTCCTGCCTTCCCGTAAATATGGACGGCCTTATAATATATCTTGATATATTTTTAAACACTGCAAAAGGATGTATTGACGAACAGGAAGACATAAGCGAATAAAAAACTTTGACGTAGGAGTAAGAATGTCGGTTGGCATTCTTACTCCTAATTTGTTTTAGGAGGTTATATGCTGAAAAGTGAGAAATTGGAACCAATCAGAATAAAGGCAAAAATAATACGTCATAAAAAGTTGTTATATATTGCCTTTGCCGTTTGTTTCCTTTTTATTTTTCAAATAACAGCCTTTGCCGAAGGTACGAGCGATATGTTTACACTTGCAAACGATATAATAAATGACATATATGAGAAGATTGTCGGCATATCAACAGTTTTGGCCGGTCTCATAAGTTCCGTAGCGGTAATAGGAGCAAAGCTTAGCAATAATCAGCATAAGGTGGACCAAGCATGGGATTGGCTCAAGCGAGTATGGATAGCATGGGCGGTTATAAATGGCATAGGCGCGTTTATTGCATACATAGTACCTCTGTTTGACGGCTGGAGCACACTTAATCCCAATGGCTAAGGCTTACAGCCTGACAGGAGGTGAGAATAAATGCTGAACAGTATACTGCAAGGCTTGTTTGAGTGGCTGTATGGGCTGTATCTTGATATGATAGCATACTGCGCCAATTCGTTGCTGGGGTTAATGAGCACAGACATGACCTTTTTTGAAGAAAGCATACCGGCAGTATCGACGATGTGGTCGGTTTTCCTCGGCGTTGGCTGGGCGTTGCTGATAGGCAACTTGGTATTTCAGGCCATGAAAGCCATGCTTTCCGGCTTGGGCTTTGAGGCGGATAATCCTACAATATTATTTGCGCGCACCTTTATTTTTTCATTTCTGCTCATAGTATCTCGTCAGATATGCGAGCTGGGCTTATCCATCACGGGACGAGTGATTGAATTTGTAGGCATTCCCAGCGAAGTGAAAATAACGTCACCTGATGAAAGCTTTTTCGAGGGCGGTTTCAGCTGGGTACTTGTAATAATTATCGGTGTTATTCTCGGTTTCCAGCTTTTTAAACTCTTTTTAGAGCTAGGCGAGAGATATGTTATCCTATGCATCTTATCGCTGCTGTCACCCATAGGCTTTGCTATGGGCGGGAGCAAGTCAACCAAGGATATTTTTACCGGATATATTCGTATGTTTGTATCTATGCTGCTTATGATGGTAATGAATGTCGTGTTTTTAAAACTTATTCTTTCAGCCCTTTCCAATATGCCGTCAGGTCTTTATGTTTTCCCTTGGTGCGTGCTCATAATCGGACTGACAAAAACAGCGCGAAAGATAGACAATGTAATATCAAGGATAGGGCTTAACCCTGCTGCAACAGGCGACGGCGGCCGCAGCGGCATGGTCTCGTTTATGATAGCAAGGCAGGCCGTTAATTCTATAATGCATATGGCGGGCTCAAAATCGAACACAACCAATAAAAGCCGCTCGTCAAGTAGCACGAGCACAAGGAGCTCAACGCATACTGGAAAATCCGCAGGAACGGTTCATAATACTTCGTCAAAGTTCAGCGAAGCGTCGTCTTCAAAAGGCAGCGCCACCAGTAACTCCACCTCCAATTCTAAGGGCACCAGTAATTCATCGCTAAATACAAAGCTTGATAATAACAGCGTATCGTCAAGCTCTGTAAGTTCACAGCCGAGCAGCACACATTTATCAAGCTCTCAAAGTCGGCAGGGCGGTACACAAATTAGCAGTGGAAGCAGCAATCGTACAAGCTACAGCCGTTTTGGAAGCGCAGGATATGTTAAACCAAACGGCCCAGCAACCACTGCTCAAAATGGTGGCAAGCAAATGCAAAGTAACAATGTTCGGAGCCAGAACAGCAATGGCCCAACATCCGGTGCGGCTGCAAAATCAAACAGGGCAGTACAGAACAATAAGCCGGTTGCCGCTGCCGACACAAATAAAAAATCTCCATTTTTCAAACAGCACCAAGCTAATAATATCAGCGTCAACAAGGTTAACGGCATTGGCAATAAAAAGAGTGAAAGATTCGGCAGTATGCAACCACAGGGATTTAAAAAAGCCGATACAAAAAGCAATATATCTAATATGAAATCGCCTAAAAAGGTTAATATAGATATTTTTGTTGACGATGCTGACAGCAACGAACCTTTAAATAAAAATGATGCAACTCCGCCGGGTGGTGGTTCGGATGGATAAGGCCATGAACGCTGCTCAGGCAGTGCAAAACATAATCAATATCATTAAAGCAGGACTTAACGGCGGCTGGGCCGGCGCAGCGGTTGCGGCGCTTAAAGCCTACTGGCCAAAAATAGTTCCTATCGTAATAGTGATATTAATGCTTCCCATATTGCTTCTGTTGTCAATTCCAATGCTTCTGTTTGGTTTTGGCGGAGTAATTGAAGATAAAGCGGCGTATATGGAACGGCTATATGATAAATACGATATGTATCGTGATGAAGCACTTAACCCAATTATTGAAAACACCGTCGGCCGGTATAATCTTGACTACGAGGTACAGTATATGAACGGCTCTTTAGACCGCAACTGGCTCGTAGCTTTGCACGCTGTAATTACGGATAATGACCTGGATATAATGAGCGAAAGCAATTTAAGAGATTTAATTGCCAAGACATTTAGGTATGAGATTACCGTGGTTGAGAACAGTGAGGAGGATGAAGCTGAAAGCGAAAACCCTTGGGATGATACTACTCACGAGCCTCAAACCCCCGAAGAGGATGAAAATGATAAAGCAGGAATGACGCTTATACAAGTATATACGCTTTCCCCTGCTGCAATTATGGATAAGCTCAACTTTGACGGCGAGCATCGTGACTGGGCGGTGCAGTTATATGAGTCATATTTAAACTATACTCTTTACGGTATAGACGGAAATACAAGCGGCGACAACAATACGTCATATATTAAGCCAGGCTATATAAGCCCGTTTCCAGATATACGTTGGCAGGAATATGTCACCTCGGAGTTTGGAACACGGGAAGACCCATTTGCAGGTGGGATTAAAGAGCATAAAGGAATGGATTTAGCACAACCGCTCGGCACAGAAATACACGCAGTAGCGGATGGTACGGCAATCTATGTCGGATATGATGAAAACGGATATGGGAATTACCTACAATTAAACCACAGCGGCAATATAGTGCCACTTTATGCGCATTGCAGTGAGATATTAGTAAAAGAGGGAGACGTTATAAAGCAAGGCGATGTTATAGCCTTAGTTGGCTCTACCGGCAGCAGCACAGGTTCCCATTTGCATTTAGAGTTAATGACAATATTGCCGAAAACCCACGCTTTTATTTGCCTATACAGGAAGGAAGTGAAACGGAAAATGGTTGATGATTTTCAGGTGCCTATACCTACAAACTATACCGACGCCGGGAAAATACTCGGCCTGTTCGATATTCGCAATGTAGTTGAAACACTGCTGCTAACCGCCCCATTTATATATATAAGTTTTGCATGGATACCTGTGAGCCTGACATTGAAGATAATAATATGCGCGGTGTTTGCCGTGCCCATAGGCGGCTTTGCATTAATGGGTATACATGATTACAGCCTTTTGACCTTTATAAAAATATATTTTGAGTGGCGCAGAAATCGCAGAACAATGCTTTATGGAGGATACGTTAAAGGAGTGAATAATTCTGAGTAAAAGAAAGAAAAATATTAAATCTATTTTTTTCGGCAATCATGAACAGCTTGATATACCTACTCTCACTCACAACCCCAACAGCACTCAGGATTTTTTGCCATTCGTCGATATCAAAAGCGGAATAATTATTACCCGTGACAGCAGGTATTTAAAGCTCGTGGAGATTTTGCCTATCAATTTTGATTTAAAGGGCATATCGGAGCAGATAGGTATAATTATGAATTTTGCAGCCTATTTAAAGGTTGCTCCCGATAATATAAAAATTATAGTGCAGACATACCGAGCCGATATAGACGAATACTGTAACAATATGGAGCAGTATTATAACGAAGAAACAAATGAAAACTGCAAAGCCATGATATATGAAAATGCGGAGTTAGTTAATTATCTCGCAGCCAACGAAGCATATTCCCGAAGATTTTTCATGGTTTTTGAATATGAAAACACAAACCGCAAAGTTTCATTTGAAGAGATAGCCGCTGACCTGAACAATACTGAGAGCATAGCATTCAATTATTTAGCCTCCTGCGGGCTGCAATGTGTTTTCCATCAGGACGAAAATAAATTCCTATTGGAAACGCTGTATACCATAACCAACAAACGCGATATTAGAGAATTGGAAAATAAAACGTCCGAAATAGTGCTTTCTGACAAATACGCACTTCTGCCGGAACTGCTGGCACCCGACGTCATTGATACAAGTAATAAAAATTATATCAAAGTCAACGACACGTATCATTCATATCTCTATATAACTGGCGACGGATACAACACACGGGTCGGACCGGCATGGCTTTCACGGCTTATTGAAGCCGGTGACGGGATAAGCATAATTTTTACACTGCGCCGGCAGAACAGGGACAAAATTATTTCCAAGATAACAAGCCGCACGATGATAAACCGTTCTCGCATGAAAGACGTGGATGAGCTGCGTGCTGACTTTGATAATTTGGACTCAGCCATTGACAGCGGCATATATTTAAAATCCGAGATGAATAGAAACAACGAAGATTTTTATTACATGTGTACCCTGATTGAAATAACCTCAAAAGACGATAAAGAGCTTGAAAAAAAGGTCTCCGATATGAAAACTTTGTGTGCATCAATGGATATTACCGCTCATTCTGCCGACTATATGAATGAGCAGGCATACCTGTCCGCACTTCCTACAATGTATATAAATTCAAGGCTATATCAGAAATCCAAGCGGAATATATTGACTACATCGGCAGCGGCTGCTTTTCCCTTTTCGTCTTATGAGTTATGCGACCAATCAGGTGTTTTTATAGGCATAAACATGATAAACAAGTCTCCGGTAATAATAGACTTTTTCGATGCCGATAAGTATATTAACGCCAACATATCCGTGCGAGGCGTTACGGGAGCCGGAAAAACAATGCTAATACAAGCCCTTGCGCTCAGAATGAGAATGCAGCAAATACGTACCTTTATCGTTACGCCGGTTAAGAGCCATGAATACCGAGAAGCCTGCGATAATATTGCTGGAAATTTCGTGAGATTTGCTCCCGGCTCGCCGGATAACTTCAATATTATGGAAATACGTAAAACTGCAAAGCTTAACGACTATAAAGCCGGCGTCTCCAAAAGAAAAGAGTCTGTACTCAGTGAAAAAATTTCATGGCTTTTAGTGTGGTTTTCACTTGCTTGCCCTGATTTGACAAACGAAGAAACGCAGTATTTGGATATGGCCATAATCGATGCGTATAATGATTTTGGTATCACATTCGATAATGACAGCCTTTTTGATAAAGTGGGATTTCCAAACAAATTTCCTACTCTTACATATCTAAAGGAAAAAATTGCAAACAATCCAAATCTGCAAAAAGTGAATATTGCCTTAACTCACTGGGTATCGGGCAGCTCATCTAACCTGAGCCGCACAACCAACGTCGATTTTAAAAACGGATACAATGTCATTGATATATCGGATAACAGCTCAAAGGACTTACCGGCCTACATGTTTGCGGCAATGGGTATTATTGAAGATGAAGCCAAAAGCTCGCTGCTTGAAAGAGTATCTATTATATGTGATGAGCTATGGGAAATAATCGGCACGACCGGCAATGAGCTGGCCGCTGAATTTATAGTACGCATTTTCAAAACCATCCGCGCTTTCAGCGGTCAAGGTATAGCCGCTACTCAGGATTTATCCGAAAAGCTCGGCGATGGCGAGGATAAGCACGGAAACGCCATACTTCACGCCTGCCACTTCAAAATCATTTTGAGAGTAGAAGAGGAAGAAGCGAAAAGAATGCAGGAATATTTTAATCTGAGTGATGCGGAAGCCTTACAGATAACCAATTTGCAGCAGGGCCAAGGACTGTTTTGCGTCGGCAACAACAGAATACTCGTTGATTTCAGGGTAACGCAGAGTGAATATAACATGATAACTACCAAACGCAAAGATTTATTTAACCGGCTGGAGGTATAAGGATGGATAATGTCGAGGACCTAGTTACGATTAAGAAAAGAATATTTATGTCTCAAAAAGCAATAGAGCGATTATTAAGTGACTCAGAACTCAAAAACGATAAAGCAAATTCTATGCTTGAAGTGATTGCCATACAATTTGAGCTAATTACAATCGAGCTGCGTCGTTTATGTGAAAAGAACAAAGTATATATTCCACACACAGATATAATGCCAAACACCGTAAACAGTCATGCAAAGACTGTCTACGGAACTATAGAAATAACCGAACTTGGCTGGCTGCATATTTTGCTTGATACTGTTTTACCAAGCAGCAGGCATATGGAAAGCTCAGGGTATATTTCAGACAGCATCAGCAGACTTCTTAATAGTTATAAGCAGCATGATAAACTGCCTTTCTATGACAAAGCTGGAATAATTATAATTGAAAAAACTGATATAAAAAAAGAAAGTGTATTTGATAATGACAATAAAGCTTTCCACACAGTTATAAATGCCGTTAAAGGCAGACTTTTCCCAGACGATAATCAATTTGAGCTATCACTCAGCCTTATTAGTGAATACAGTGATGAAAATGTCTGCCACATATATGTAATGCCGGAAAATGACATGGCTGATTTCTATTATTTAAGGCAGGAAGGGGATATGTAAGCAGGCTTGTTAACGCAAAGTATTGCGTATTTTTCAGGGCAAAAATATTTGCTTGAATAATCCCTGTGTAAATGCCCGAATATAAAGGCTTTCAGAGCACAATACAAAAATAAAGCAAGCCGACTACCCAGAAAGGGGGCTTGTCCTTGTATCTTGATACAGTAGAGGGATTGTATTTAAGGGCCACGGGTTACTATAAAGATATTCCGAATGGCAGCTGCAAAATATATCATATATCAAAGCTTAGCAGGCTTTTAAGAGAAGGGCTAATACGGCAAAGCAAATCAGGATTAAGCTGCCGCCTGACAGATAAAGGATACCTTGCGCTTGAGAATAATGGATATAAATATGAAAGGGACAAATTTGCCGTAGGATTAAGCGACAAGCTATACCGTCGTTTAGAAATATCGGAATTTGCGCTTATGGCTTCTGACATAGCCGATATATTTTTAAGCAAACCCTCAGACTATAACAATGGTGACATAGCATTTTTACCTGCATTTGCTCTTCGACGCGATAAAATGTCGCGCGTTTTAGGTAATTCCAAAATGTTAGGATTCTTATACACTGAGGCGCATGTTTTTATTCCTTATTACCTATCAGCAAGGAATAAGGGGCTGTATCCGCATATAGAGCAGATGTTGTTTACATCCGAAGCTATTTCGCTGAATAAAGCACCCATTGTAATATATACCGGCCAGGCAGACTATAGCGAGCTTTTCTATCAAATACATACAGAGCTTCCTAAAAAAGCGCGGCTCTCTTCATTTGACAAATCAATAAACGATTTTAGCTGTCCTGTATGTTTACTTCCTCTTTCGTTAAACGGCGCAAAGCAGCTTAATATCATGTGTCAACAAAACTACAGGACAAAGATAGCAAAAGCTGTCCTGCTCAATAATTACAAAGCAAGCAAATATATGTGGTTTGATGCCATGAAAAATGATGAGCCGGTCATAATATCCGTTGACTTGGATATAAAGCGCATAAAAGAAGCAATATCAAAGGCAAAAGCAGTGCTTAATATTTTTGTTCTGGATTTTCAGGCGTCGGCGTTGATAGATTATATAGTCAGCCTTTACGGCCGAAAAAAGATAAATATATACAGCATAGATTATGAACATGTAAGTTCTGTGCTTAATATTCAGAACTGCATCAAAATGGAGGAAGGGGGACTTTTATACGTTGAATAAGCCTTCAAAATTGCTTGAAAGGCTCGAAAACAAAATACACAGCTGCTACTTAAAGCATAAAAAAAGGATACCCGCCTACATTTTTGCAGCGATTGGTATTCTTTATTTTTATGGTATGTTTGTAAATTCATTCAGAAATGGTATATCAAATACTTTTAGTGAAACGACTTTACCGTTACTCGTTTTGTCCCCCATAAAAAACATATCCGCCGTCTTTTCATCAGAGAGCGCAGGAATATTGTTTTTTGCCATCGTAATGTATATCCTCATATCAAAGAAAGGACAGCATTTAATAAGTGGTCACAGAGTAATAAAGGACAAAGCAAGAAATATAGAGATATTACCCGATGACGGTACATACGGCACATCAAGCTGGCTTACACGCAAAGAGCTCACACCGGAATTATTTGAAATAGGTTCACCAAAAAATATGAATGTACCACTTATCGGCAGACTGGGTGACGGCAATGACGACTTTATAGGAATAAAAAGCATCAGGGGCATGAATGGAAATTTTTTGGTATATGGTGCACCCGGCTCGGGCAAAAGCTCAGGCTTGGTTATTCCATATGTGATACAAGCCGTAAAACGGCGTGAGAGCTGTATATTGGTAGACCCAAAGGCAAATTTGTATGAAACACTTGCTCCTTATCTAAAATCACAAGGCTATACAGTAAAGTGCTTTAATCTCTTGGATATGGAAAATTCCGATGGATGGAATGTTTTAAACGATACATGTGAAAACACAAACCTGGTTCAAACAGTGGCCGAAGTAATAATACGCAATACTTCCAATGCATCTGAAAAACAGGATTTCTGGGAAAAATCAGAAAAGAACCTACTTATGGCGCTTATGCTTTACGTCCAAAGTCTGACAGAACCCGGCACTAACAGGCTGCTTCCCGTCGAGCAGCGGTCGTTAGGCGCAATTTATAAAATCATGACCAGTACATCCTTTACAGCGCTCGATGCGATGTTTAAGGCCCTTCCAATGGGTCACCCCGCTTTAAGTCCTTACGGTATATTCAAACAGGCCGCCCGACAGCTATGGGGCAACATTGCAATCGGACTTGGTTCAAGGCTCAATGTCTTTCAAAATCCGCTTGTAGACACTATTACAAGGTATAACGAAATAGATTTGGAGCTGCCCGGGAAGCAACCATGCGCCTATTTTTGCATAATATCCGACCAAGAAAGCTCAATGGAATTTCTGTCGTCGCTTTTCTTTTCCGTGCTGTTTATGCGGCTGTCCGACTATGCCCGTAAGTGTGGGAATAACGGCCGGTTGCCGGTTACGGTTAACTGTGTCCTTGATGAGTTTGCCAACGTCGGTAAGCTGATGGACTTCAAAAAGTTTATTTCCGTCAGCCGTTCGCGCGGCATAAACTGTCAGCTGATTTTACAATCAGCGGCTCAGTTTGCCGACAGATATCCGGGCAAAGAATGGGAAGAAATCTCCGGCGACTGCGATATACAAATATGCCTTGGCTGCAATGATATGATGACGGCTGAGCTTATTTCTAAAAAGTGCGGAACAATGAGTGTCAGGGTCAATAATGCAAGCATGCCCATGCAACCACTCTTTTCCCCCGTTATATCGTCAAATAGGACATATACGGAACAAAAGCATGCGGTACAGAGAGCCCTGATTTTGCCGGATGAAATTATGCGTATGCCCAGAGACGAATGTATTGCTCTTATACGCGGTGTAAGGCCCATGAAACTCAATAAAATTATGCCGGAACAGCTGCCAGAATACTCAAAGCTTACGCCCTGCAAAATCAGCGAGTATATACCAAAATGGCGGCAGGACAAAGATATAAAGCAGAAAGATACCATATATGAGGATATATTTGAAGCAAAAAAAGATGAGCAGATGGAATTTAAAACGCTTCAGGATGATGCTGATACGGGCGTGCCACACGCCATACCGGCAGTAAAAGTATCCAGTCTTGAAGAAATATCAACAGACGATGTGTGATACGGTCAGGAGGTCAATATGCAGACTATATATAAATTAAGCGACGTTGTTGACAGCGATTTCATAAAGCTTCCACTTACCCTGCTGGCAGATAAAAAATACCGTGAAATGTCAATAGAAGCCAAGGTTATATACTCACTGCTTTTAAACCGTTTGTCATTATCACAGAAAAACAACTGGGTCAACAAAAACAATGAGGTATATATAATTTATACCCGTGATGAGGCGGCTGATATGCTGAACATATCGTATAAAAAGGCTATATCAGGATTTAAGGAGCTTATATCTAACCACCTCATAATCGAGCAGAGGCGCGGACGCGGGTTTCCAAACCTAATTTATCTTATCAAGGCCGAAACAAGCGACGAAGATGCTGAACAATTTTCAAACTTTTTTAATAGTGAACCTGAGCAGAGCTTAGACATGCGGTTATCGGATATCAAGACATGCAAAAACGGCATATCAAGATATTCCGATTTGACAGCTGAAGATATGCCGCATTTGCATACGACTAAGAATAATAAGATAAATACTGATAAAAGTCAGTCGGTCTGTCAGAGCGGCCGCAGCAATTACGACAGTGAAATTTTAGACGCGATATACGAAAAATGCGAGCTTGACCGTTTTGATGAGCAGACGGAAGCCGTTTACCGCAACGCTATTGACCGCTTGTATTTTGCAAAGTCATACCGGCTGTGTAATTCAGAAATCCCAAGCTTTAAAATACGGGAATATCTTGATTATCTTGACAGCGATACCTTTACCGAGGTAAACGACATTCTCATCCGAAATGATAGCAGGGTACAAAACACAACTGGGTATATCATGTCGGTCATATTAAACGCCATTTTTGAAAAGCAGAGCGATATAATCGTAAACCTGCCGCATAGTTACTTAATCAGAAAGGAGTAGGCGGCAAATGCAAGATACCGTTTACAGCCTGTTTCAGAAGTATAACTGCCTCAGAATGTCACAGGTTAAGGGCCTGATAAAGGACATAATGTCGAGCGATGAAGCGGAAGTTAAAGTGAGTGATTTACTATTGCAGGGTAAAATCATATGCGTCGATAACAAGTATTTCGGCCTTACCGGAAATGTGGACACAGCTTTGGTAAAGGCAATCGACATTATGCTAATATTAAGCCGGCCATATAAGCTGATATTTCATAACAATGGGTTTCCGCACTGCACACTGTATTACAAAACACAGTCTCAAGCCGGCATAAAAAGCTACTGCATAATATCCGTCAGAAAGAAGCATGAGTGGCAGGATACTCGCAAGCTCGACTTTTTAGCGCAAAGCAATATCCTGATTTTTATGCTGGAGGATATGCGGCAGATGGTACATATGCAAAGATATAAAAACAGCGTATACGCTGTTAAATCAGACGGGAAGTATAAATTCTATGTTGATAAGGGAGGTAAAAATGAGCTTTAACGATTTAGATTTGCGCGAGCTGGACAAAGACCTTTCGCCAAAGGAAAAAGAGGAATGGAACGACATTTATTCCTCATACCGCGGCAGCTCAATACTGACAAAGAGGGTATCGGGTGTGGACAGTATAAAATACGAAGGAAACAGCGTAAGCTGCCTTGTAAGCATTGATTACCGCGTAAAGGTGCTCATCCCCGCAGGGGAGGTTTGGTACGATAAAAGTGCTCAGCGGCCGGACTATGTCTTAAAATCCATGAGCGGCGCAGAGATAGACTATGTGATAATAGGCATAGACAGGATAGGAGAATGCGCCATAGCATCAAGGCGGCTGGCGCTTGAAAGTCGGCGGCGCGCATTCAAAAAGCAGAGGCACAATGTGGGCGATATTGTACCATGCCGCATGATAGCCAGCGGCCGGTCAAGATGCATAGTTGAGGTGTCGGGCTACGATTTCACCCTCTCGCAAAGGGATATGTCCTACTGCAT
>JABLTR010046327.1_pt1 | contig 19149 bp, 18 predicted proteins | sample 7160071 | NCBI WGS metagenome assembly JABLTR01 (sample SAMN14651230, study PRJNA627086) | human gut metagenome | isolation source: feces | host: Homo sapiens | reverse complement strand
GGGCTGAGCGTCCGGGCCGGCGGCGCGCCGGGCGGCGACGACGCCCTGGCCATGAGCATTTCCAAGCTCACCCGCTGGGACATCCAGTGGGCCTACCTCATCAGCGACCTGGTGGTGCTGGCCCTGTCCGCCACCTACATCGACCTGAGCCGGCTGGGCTGCTCCCTGCTGACCGTGATTCTGTCCGGTCAGATCATCGGCCTGGTGCAGCGAGTGGGCCGACGAGAAGATGCTCCAGTGAAGGCGGAAGCCGCCGTTGAAGAACAGCTGTAACTGATATCGCGCGGGGCGTGTAAAAACTTCCACGCCATGCCAGGTCTCAAATTTCCGCTTTGGGCGGACCCCGCGCAGGCAACCAGAAACACGCGGCCCCTTAAGGGGTCCGGAGGGGAGAAACATCCGCTTCGGACGGCCTTAAGGGGCCTTTTTCTATATTCTGTTATGCAAACATGGCGGAGGACAGGTACCGGTCCCCGGAGTCGGGCAGAACCACCACGATGGTCTTTCCGGCATACTCCGGCTTCTTGGCCAGCTCGCCTGCCGCCCACAGGGCGGCTCCCGAGGAGATGCCCACCAGAATACCCTCGGTCCGGACGATCTCCCGGCCGGCGGCCAGGGCGTCCTGGTCCGTCACCCGGATCACCTGATCATAGATGGAGCGGTCCAGGGTGTCCGGGATGAAGTTGGCCCCGATGCCCTGGATCTGGTGGGGGCCCGCCTGCCCGCCGGAGAGGAGCGGGGATGCGTCGGGCTCCACCGCCGCCACCTGGAGGGCGGGGTTCTGCTCCTTCAAGTACCGGGCGGTACCGGAAAGGGTGCCCCCGGTGCCCACCGCGGCCACAAACACATCCACCTGACCGTCCGTATCTGCCCAGATCTCCGGACCGGTGGTACGGTAGTGGGCCTCCGGGTTGGCGGGGTTGCCGAACTGGTCGGGGATGAAGCTGCCGGGCAGCTCCCGGGCCAGCTCCTGGGCCTTGTCCACCGCCCCCTGCATGCCCTGGGCCCCGGGGGTAAGGACCAGCTCCGCCCCATAGGCGGCCAGCATAGCCCGGCGCTCGGCGCTCATGGTGTCGGGCATGGTGAGGATCACCCGGTACCCCCGGGCGGCCGCCACACTGGCCAGACCGATGCCCGTGTTGCCGGAGGTGGGCTCGATGATGACCCCGCCGGGCTTCAGGAGCCCCTTCTCCTCCGCGTCCAGGATCATGGACAGCCCCACCCGGTCCTTGGCGGAACCGGCGGGATTCAAATATTCCAGCTTGGCCAGCACCCGGGCCTGAAACTGGTGCTTGGCGCCGTAGCGGTTCAGCTCCAGCAGGGGGGTGTGGCCGATCAGTTCTTCCAGATTGTGCGCAATGGCAGGCATAGCAGTTCCCTCCTATGGAATGTCTGACCTGATCATACTACTGAAACGATAGGTTGTCAACGGTTCCCCCTTGCAAAGGCGGCTGGATTCCGTATAATAGTATCAGATCAAAATACAGGGCGGCCAAAGGCCGCCTCTTCCGGGAAACGAAAAGGAGGACCAAAGCATGAAAGTCGGACTGGTGCTGGAGGGCGGGGCCCTCCGGACCATTTTTTCCACCGGCGTCTTTGACGCCCTGCTGGAGAAGAACGTGATGGCGGACTATGTGGTGGGGGTGTCCGCCGGGATCGCCTACGGGGTGAGCTATGTCTCCAAACAGCCCCGGCGGAACCTGGAGATCCTGACCCGGTTTGTGAACGACCGGCGGTACATGGGCCTGAATAACCTGGTGGACCGGCACAACCGCAGCTACTTTGGCCTGGAGTTCTCCTACTGCACCATCCCCAACGAGCTGGTGCCCTTCGACTACCAGACCTTTGAGGCGTTCCCCGGACACGTGGAGGCCGGGGTGACCAACCTGGAGACCGGCGAGGCCGAATACAAGGAGGTCACCACCGAGGACAAGCACTTCCGCCTCCTCCAGGCCACCTGCGCCATGCCCCTTATGTTCCCGGTATTCCATCTGGACGGCAAGCCCTATCTGGACGGGGGCGCGGCCGACGCGGTGCCCTACCGCCGGGCCTTTGTGCAGGGGTGCGACCGGGTGGTGGTCATCCTCACCAAGCCCCGGAGCTTTGTCCGAAAGCCGGAAAAGCTTCTCCCCTTGATCCAGCGCCGCTACCGGGAGTACCCCAACTTCTGCCGCACCATGGAGGAGCGGCCGGAGCGGGACAACCGGAGCCGTGCGGAACTGTTTCAGCTGGAGAAGGAGGGCAAGGCCCTGGTCATCGCCCCCAATACCCTCCACGGGGTGGGGCGCATCGAGCACAACGTGGACAAGCTGCGCATGCTGTGGGCCGAGGGCTATCAGCAGGGCATGGAGAACATGGAGCAGATCCGCTCCTTCATGGATCGATGACCGGCCCCTCCCCGGGGGCGTCCAGAGCAAAGGCGTCCAGCATCTCCCCCAGCAGGGAGAAGAAGGCGGCCATCCGTTCCAGCTCCTCCCGGGAGCGGCCCTGAGCCAGCGCGGCGGCTGCGGCAGCCGCGCCGGAGATCAGCGGGCCGGAGGGCAGAGAAAAGGATATGGCAAACACCTCCCCGTGAAATCTATGCGGACAGGTCTGTTTTTGATGCACGATGCCCCGGCACAGAAAAAGAAATCAGAAATAAGCGGAGGGATTTAATATGGCAAAAATTGTGGTGATCGACGGCCAGGGCGGCCGGCTTGGAAAGCTGCTGGTGGAGGAAGTAAAGGCCCGCCTGCCCCAGGCGGAGCTGCTGGCCATCGGCACCAACGGCATCGCCTCCTCCGCCATGCAGAAGGCGGGGGCTTCCCAGGTGGCCACGGGAGAAAACCCGGTGGTCCGGGGCGTCATGGACGCAGACGTGGTGCTGGGCCCCCTTGGCATCGTGGTGGCCCACGCCATTCTGGGCGAGGTGACCCCTAAAATGGCCGAAGCGGTAGGGGGCTGCCGGGCCAAGAAGTTCCTCGTCCCCATGAACAGCTGCGGCGTGGTGGTGGCCGGAGTGCAGGAACTGAGCCTGTCCGCCCACGTGCGCCAGGCGGTGGACCGGGCGGTGGAATTTTTGGAGGGCGCATCATAAAAAAGGAAATCCCCTGTGGAATACCACAGGGGATTTAACTTGCCATATACCGATCACACAGCGCGGGTGACCTTACCGGAACGGAGGCATCTGGTGCAGACGTACACGTGAGTGGGAGTTCCCTTCACGATCGCCTTCACGCGCTTCACGTTGGGCTTCCAGGTGCGGTTGGAACGGCGGTGGGAGTGGGAGACCTGGATGCCGAAGGTGACGCCCTTGTCGCAGAATTCGCATTTGGCCATGTTGCTTACCTCCTCGCTATGAGAGTACGCTTTCCAATGAAGCATCGAATGTTATATTACCAGATATTTTAGGGAAATGCAAGGATTTTTTTCAAAGGGACCGAAATTTTTTTGCCGTGTCCCAGGCGAAAGAAGCGGCAGAAAACGCCGGGAGCCCTTGCGAAATGGAAGGAGATAGGATATACTAAGCAAAAGCGCCAAGTGACGAAGCGAAGGAGGACGATCCAATGGCAGAACATACGAAAAGCGTAAAGCTGGGAGAGATCATCCGGGAATTTGATCTGGAGATCCTCCATAAGGGGCCCGACTATGAGGACACCCCCCTGACCACACTGGATGTAAACCGGCCCGGCCTGCCCCTGAGCGGCTTTTTTGAGCACTTTGACACCCGGCGGCTGCTGGTCATCGGCCTGACGGAGCACACCTTCCTGAACCAGATGACCCCGGAGGAGCGGCGGACCAGCTTTGACAAGCTGCTGTCCTATCCGGTTCCGGCCCTGATCCTCACCCGTGCTCTGGAGCCCTACCCCGAGTGTATGGAGATGGCCATTAAGCATGACCGCACCGTGCTGCGCACGGCGGAGCACACCTCCGCCTTTATGAGCCGCCTCATCGGCAGCCTGTTCAACCACCTGGCCCCCCAGATCACCCGCTCCGGCGTGCTCATGGAGATCTACGGCGAAGGAGTGCTCATCCAGGGGGAGTCCGGCGTGGGCAAGAGCGAGGTGGCCATTGAGCTCATCCAGCGGGGCCACCGGATCATCGCCGACGACGCGGTGGAGATCAAGGTGACCAACCACAATACCCTTATGGGCAGCGCCCCGGATCTGATCCGCCACTACATGGAGCTGCGGGGCATCGGCGTGGTGGATGTGCGCAGCCTGTTCGGCATGCGGGTCACCAAAATGGAGCAGGAAATCGAGCTGGTGGTCACTCTGGAGCCCTGGGATGACCACGCGGTGTACGACCGGTTCGGCCTGGAGGGGGCCACCACCGAAATTTTGGATGTGGAGGTCCCGGCCGTCACCATCCCGGTGAAGCCCGGCCGAAACCTGGCCAGCATCCTGGAGGTTGCAGCCATCAACAACCGCAGCCGGAAACTGGGCCACAACGCCGCCCTGGAGCTGACACAGCGGATGGACGAGCACTTCAAAAAGCTCATGGACGAGGAGGGCTGACCGTGTATATTGGAATTGATGTGGGAGGCACCAATCTGGTGGCCGGTCTGGTGGATCAGGAGGGGACCATTCTCCACAAATCCGCCTGCCCTGTGAATCGGAGCTGGTCCGCAGAGGAGCTGGTATCCCAGCTGGCCCAGCTGTCCGTCCGTGCCGCTCAGGAGGGCGGTGTCTCTCTGGAGGACGTGGAGGGCGCAGGCGCAGGCATCCCCGGTCTGGTGGACAATGAGGCGGGCATTGTGGTGAAAACGCCCAACATGCCCTTTCGGGACACCCCCTTCCGGGAGCTGTTTCAGCGGGAGCTGAATATTCCTGTTCACCTGGGCAACGACGCCGACTGCGCCGCCGCAGGGGAATACTGGGCCGGAGCCGCCAAGGGCTGCGACCCGGTGGTCATGGTCACCCTGGGCACCGGCATTGGAACCGGACTGGTGCGGGGTGGAAAGCTCTATACCGGCCTGGGCGGCGCGGGCATGGAGGCAGGCCATCTGATGACACACCCCAACGGCCTGCCCTGCGGCTGCGGCGGCCTGGGCTGCTGGGAGCAGTACGGCTCGGCCACCGCTCTTATCCGCATGACCCGGTCAGCCATGGAGTCCTCCCCCAAGAGCCTGCTCTGGGAGGTGTGCGGCGGCAGTCTGGACCGGGTCGAGGGCCGCACCCCCTTCCAGGCAGCCCGGGCCGGGGATGAGACCGCCCTCCAGGTGCTGGAGGAATATCAAAAGGAGCTCTCCTACGGGCTGATCAGCCTGAGCAATATTCTCTTTCCCGAAGTCATCTGCCTGGGCGGCGGAGTGAGCAGCGCGGACAGCGACCTGCTGCTGGACCCTGTGCGGGAACTGGTCCATAAGGGATGCTTTGACAAGGACCGTCTGCCCAAGGTGGTGCGGGCCAGCCTGGGCAACGACGCCGGCGTGGTGGGCGCCGCCATGCTGTGCCGGATGGTATAACCACCCAGGAAAACACACCCCCGGTGCAGGCCGGCCCAGCATCTTTTCCGCATGTGCGGCTGTAAAAGCAGCCCAGGCAGGTAACGGAACCTTTTCCCCTTTTCTCTGATCACAAACAAACGGAAGACACATCTGAGTGTGTCTTCCGTTTTTCACTGAATGGCGGAAGATCGTCTCCGCCGCCCTGAGCCTTCCAATACCGAAGGGGGGGAGTGCCGCCCCCCTTCTGCTCGTGGTCACCGGCATGATGATTCTCAAAGCTGGAACGACTTATCTTGACTCTGCTCCGGTCCACGCCCATAATGCTCCAGCGCTTCTCGATGCTTATGCGCACGTTTTGAATTACTGCCGTCCTGCCGCTGCCTTGGACTGCAAAGCCCCGTTCGGTTCAAACACAAACAGGGCTTCTGACAAATACTCCTTTTTAATGTCACTTTCTCTTGACAGATGCACCACATTCTGTGCAGTTCTCCATATTTTATTTGCAGTTTAAGAATAGCGGAGAAAAATGTGCTATGATACCAGGTGCAGGAAGGGGCGGTGGGAATGACCATCAAAAAGCGTCTGTTCTGTTCCAATATCCTGATGATCGTGGTTCCCGCGGTAATCGTGGCTTTTGTCGGCCTGCTGTGCATGGCCCTGCTCTGGATCACGTTTCAAGGCGGGAGCGGTATGCACCTGGAAGATGGAGAGGACCTCAGGTATATCGGTCGGGACATGGCAGACCAAATTGAAGGTTTTATGACCGATACCCGAGCTTTGCTTCAATGACACACACACAGAAACAGGCATCTACCATTGCATCAGATATTGCCGCGCTTCTTCATCTTGCACTGATAAAAATGATGCCTGAATTCAGGGATCCTCATGTGACGCGGAGTCCAAAGCCCGCCATTTACACGTTTGTATTTCAGTTTTCCCCTGCTTATATTTGGCCGGTAACATAGCCTGCGTGAAAAATCCTGAACCCATTGTGGCGCAGCGAGTTCAGAAACAAAATGACCCTGCCCATCCAGGACACTTTGTCCAGGATAGGCAGGGTCATTCAGATGGGACAATTATGCCGCCCCGAACCAACCCATGGGGACCTCCACCAGGAAGGGGAAAATCGCCAGGGCGAAGCAGAGAATTGTCTGAGAAATGAAATAGGGCATTGTGGGACCAATGATCTTGTCCATCTTCACATTGCCCGCGGCGCAGGCAACGTTCAGAACCGGTCCCACAGGGGGAGAGGTCAGACCCAGCACGTTCATCAGCACGAAGCACACGCCGAAGTAAACCTTGTTGATGCCGGCCGCTTCCACCAAGGGGATCATAATGGGGGTCAGAATCAGGATGCTGGGGGTCACGTCCATAGCCAGGCCCACCACGATGACGATGAGCATGAGGACAATCATCAACAGGGTACGGTTCTCCACCAGGCCCTCCAGGCCGCCGGTGAGGATCTGAGGGATACGGGAGACCGTCATGTAGTAGGCCGCCACGTTGGCCGCCGCCGCCAGGAACATAACCACAGCGGAGGTCTTGGCCGCGTTGACAAAGACCTTGCCCAGATTCTTGATCTTCAGCTCCCGGTACACCAGCAGGCCGATGAGCAGCGCATAGACACAGGCAATGACGCCGGCCTCAGTGGCGGTGAACTTGCCGGAGTGCAGGCCCACCAGGATGATGACCGGCAGAAGCAGGGCCCAGATGCCGCCGCCGAAGATCCGCAGAGCCTCCTTGGGCGTGGGGGGCACGAAGTGCTCAGTGGTGGGCACCACACCTTTCCGGTGGCTGCGGAAGAACCACACTACACAGGCCACGATGGTCAGATACACGGCAGGGGCGATACCGGCCATGAACATGGAGTTGATGGACACACCTGCGGACACGCCGTACACGATCATGGGCACGGAGGGGGGCATGATGGGGGCCACCAGGTTGGCGCTGGCCACCAGGGCGGAGGACTCCTCACGGTTGTAGCCGGAGTTGACCATCATAGGGATCAGCATGGCGCCCAGAGCCGCGCAGGCGGCCACAGCAGAGCCCACCAGAGCGGCAAAGATCAGGCAGGCGAAGATGGTCACGTAGCCCAGGCCGCCGCGGATGCGCCCCAGGAAGATGTTGCAGAAATTGATGATACGCTTGGTCAGGCCGCCCTGATTCATGATCTCACCGGCGAGGATGAAGAAGGGCAGAGCCATCATGGTCACCGAGTCGGAGCCCTGCATCAGGGTCCGGGCGATGATGGTGGGGTTGGCAACGCCGCCGCCCATGGCCATGGCGGTGCAGATGGCGCACAGCAGCAGGGCCATGGCAATGGGAAGGCCGATGGCAATGCCGGCCAACATGGAAACAATAAAGACGCCGATAATCACTGCAGGCCGCCTCCTTCCGCCGCCGTGGGATCATCCGAGTCGGGATGGCTGCCGAACAGCTCCAGAACCGGCTCTTTCTTGATGATCAGACGGTACAAATTCACAATAGAAATGATGATGATGGACACACCCATCAGGAACCCAGCGAAGTGGACAAAGAAGATGGGGAAATGGGTGGCAACCCAGAAGTCGTTGCGGTTGTTCCAGGCATTGGTGATGGAGCCGTTTGCCAAGGTGGCCATCAGCCAGATAATAATCAGCTGAATGATGGCGTACAGGATCTTCTGTCCCTTCTCAGGCAGCTTGAGCATCAGGGTGTCGAACATCAGGTGCTGGTTCTCACGGGCGGCAATGATAGCGCCTAAGTAAATCAGATAGATAAAGCAGATCCGGGAAATCTCCTCCGTCTGGGCAAAGCCCATGCCGAACTGCCGCAGCACCACGTTCAGGAACGTGAAAAAGATCATCACACCCAGGAAAATGGCGATGAGGATCTCAATGGCGCGGAACAGCTTGTCGACCGCCGAACCCAGTCCGCTCTTGTGACGGTTGTCGGACATAAATGAACCTCCTCTTCTGCATTTTTAAGCGGGCCGCGCCCCGGATTGGGGCGCGGTCCTGCGCAGATCAACTGTAAGTCTTACTGCACCGCGTCGATCTTCGCGATCAGATCGGGAGCCCAGTCGGCGTTCTGCTCCAGCAGCTCATCAATCGTGGGCTGGATGGCGGCAATCATCTTCTCCCGCTCCTCGTCGGTGAGCTGGGTCACGGTGACGCCGGCCTCCTCGATGGTGGCGCGGTCCTCGTCAATGGAGGCAATGTAGTCGTCCCAAGCTTGAACAGCGGCAGCCTTAGCGGCATTGCGGACGATGGTCTGCTGCTCTTCGGTCAGAGAGTCCATGGTAGCCTTGTTCGCAATAATTTCAAGAGTTGCAATGATATGATTGGTCTCATAGAGGTAGCTCTGGACCTCCTGGAAGCTCTGGTCCACGATGGTGACCATGCCGTTGTCCTGGCCGTCCACGGTGCCGGTCTCCAGAGCGGTGAACAGCTCACCCAGGCCGATAACCTGAGCGGAAGCGCCCAGGTCCTCCACAATGCCGATGTGGATGGGGTTGTTGGGCATACGGAACTTCTGGCCGGCAAAGTCATCCACACAGGTCAGAGGCTTGCTGGAGGAGAAGGTACGGGCGGAGTTGGGACCCCAGGAGAGCAGCTCCACCTCGGGGAAAAACTCGTTGAAGTCGGCGGTCACCTCGTCGGCCACCTCGCCGGTCCACACATTCTTGGCGTGCTCCAGGTCGCGGTACAGGAAGGGCCAGTCGGAGATGAGCATCTCAGAGAACTCCTGGTTCATGGGGGTGCCCACCACCACAAAGTCCACAGCACCGTCACGGACGCTCTGCCACAGGTTGGTCTCGTCGCCCAGCAGGCCGTCGTGGTAGACCTCCACAGTGAGCTCGCCGTTGGTCTGCTCCTCGATCTGGGTCTTGAACACATTGTCCAGCGCCGCGGCCATGGGGTGGCTGGAACCCCAGTTGTCGCCAATGCGCAGGGTCTTGGCGCCGCCGCTGCCGCCCTCGCCGCCGCTGCCGCCGCAGCCGGCCGCCACAGTGGCAATCATGCCGGCAGCCAAGAGAACAGAGATCAACTTTTTCACTTTCATGTTACATCCTCCTAATCCTTTGCTTTTCTCACAGAAGTATTTCTTTAACGGCTTCACACCGGCCGCTAAATTCAAACACGGGAAACGGGTGCAGCGCTTACTCCTCGTCAAAGACAATGACCATCTTCTTCATATCCTTGGGGGGATGGATAATGTTCTCAAAGACCTGCCCCACCTGGCTGAAGGGGATATAGTGGCTCACCATGCCGTCCAGCTGGTACTCGTGCTTGGCAAAGCGCTCGATGGTGGGCTGGAACTGGTTGCAGGACATGCGGGTGCCGATGATGGACAGCTCCCGGGTGTTGATCATGGCCTGAGTGATGCCCTCCTGGGCGGTACAGAAGCCCATGGGGACGATGGTGGCACCGTTGGCGGGGATGCCCATCTCCAGCACGGCGGTGAGAGAGCCGGGGTAGCAGGCGGAGTCGAAGATCACATCCACACCGGCGCCGTCGGTGAACTTCTGAACTGCGTCCTTCAGATTCTCCGTCTTGGTATTGACAATGGCGTCGGCCCCGTACTCCTTGGCCCGGGCCAGAGAGGCGTCGTTGATGTCCGCGCAGATCACCCGGCAGCCCTTCAGCTTCAGAGTCTGGAGGATGACGGCGCCGATGGTGCCGCTGCCCAGGACCAGCACGGACTCGCCGCCCTGGATGCCGGCGCGGGTGGTGCAGTGTCCGCCGATGGCAAAGGGCTCGATCAGGGCCGCGTCCTTGAAGGGCATGTCCTGAGGCAGGAGGTACACCTCATGCTCGGGCACAGCAAAATACTCCCGCCAGCCGCCGTCGATGGCGGAGCCGCGGGCCTTGACGGTGCGGCACACATTGCGGCGACCCTTCTTGCACTGGGGGCACTCCCCGCAGGCCACCACCAGGTCCACTACCACGTGGTCGCCTACCTTGATGTTCTTCACATCCTTGCCCACCGCCACGATGACGCCGGCGTTCTCATGGCCGGGGACCCGGGGAAACACGGCGTTGGGGTTCTCCCCCAGGAACTGATGGACGTCTGAGCCGCACACACCGGCCGCCTTCATCTGAATCAGCACCTCGCCGTCGCCCGGCTTGGGCACCGGGACTTCACGGATCTCGTACTGCTTAGGGCCGGTAATGACGACTTCCTTCATGGTCTCTTTCATTGCTGTTTACCACCTTTATTTAAAAATTTTCGTTTCCGTGCTTCTGTGACCAGCGCCGGCTCCTGGCGGCTGATAAAATCTCCTCGCTCGACTCCTCAGATCAGCTTGTCCCGCAGATGCATCTGCGGGACAAGGGGGTACCCCCTTGTCAAAGACTTGCATTTTGCCTTGCTCTACCGGCTGGGTCCTTTTCAATCTACCCATATTCTACAATACTTGTATACTAGAAAACAAGACGCATTTATAAACAAATCTGCCCGCCTATTTTTATACAAATCATAAAATTCCGGTCTGATTTTTTCCTCCGCTCCGTGATTTTGAAGGGATGATCCCGGCGCTGTCCGCCGTTAAAACACAAACAGCGGCTCTCTGTATCCTTAACAGAGAGCCGCTGTCAATCCTTCTCTCCCCAGCCGCACCGCGCCGCCATTGGGCATCAACTATAATTTTATTATTTAAAATACTGCGGGTAAGCGGCCCGGATTTCCGCCGCATCAATTTTGTACCGGTTCAGGTGCTTTTCCATCAGTGCCCGCGCCTGCTGTGCCTGTCCGCTCTCAATACAGCGGATCAGACCCTCATGGTCCTCCACAATCTTCTGGTTTTTTACTGTCGCCAAGGCCATGCTCCGCACCCGGTCAAAGTGGATGGAGATGCTCTGGATCAGGGTATAAACCTGAGACTTCCGGGCGATGTCAAACAAAATGCCGTGAAACTCATTGTCCAGCTTCAGCAGGTTTTCCGGATAGTAGCTGTTGAGATAGAACTTCTGCAGCTGTAGATTGTCCTCCAGACGGCGGATATCCTGGGGAGTAGCCATCTCACAATCCAATTCCGCCACCGCACACTCCAGCAGATTCCGCATGAAGCGGGACTCCTCCACCAGTTCATAGTCGATCAGGGAAACTATACTTTTTCTCTGGGGGTAGATCTCGATGATTTTTACCTTGGACAGCTCGATCAGCGCTTCCCGCACCGGAGTACGGGACAAATCCATCTCTGCCGCCAGCTCATTCTCGCTGATCTGGCTGCCCGGCTCCAGCTTCAAGGTGATAATATTATCCCGAATTGTACGCAGAGCATAGTCCCGCCCTGTCTCTCGGGGCAGTCGTTCCAAAATTTGCATGAGAGAGCCTCCCGCTTGACCTATCGTTAAACGTACAAAATTCAGACCAGGCAATCCCGGCCATACCGAATTCCATACCATTTGTGAATACTAGTATATCAGTATTTTGAACATATGACAAGAGGATTGGCGGAAAGTTTTCACCATTTTCACAAAAGAATTGCATTTTTCCCGGTTCCCTGCCTCGAGGTGCAGGATACAAATGGATCCATCTTTTCGTATACTAGTATACTAGCACAAAAATTCATTCCCTCCTTTGTATATTTCTCTGAAAAACACTTTTCCCCCTTGCGCAATCTTATTTTGAATGTAAAATAGGGATTGAAAGTGAGCAATCCATTACTTTTCCGCCGCACGAGGCCACACCTCGTGTTCTTGCCCGCCGTCCCGCAGATGTTGCGAGGACGTTTCTTTTCTTGGTATCTTGTTTTCTAGTATGCAAGTGTACATGTTGATCCGGACACAGCATCCAGTGTGTGGGTGCAGAAATAAATTTGAAGGAGCGTGCGCAATATGAACGAAGTTCTTCAGCGAGTGTATCAAATCGGCATCATCCCGGTCATCGCCATCGACGACGCCGACAAGGCTGTCCCCCTGGCCCAGGCCCTGGTGAAGGGCGGCCTGCCCGCCGCCGAGGTCACCTTCCGCACCGCCGCCGGCGAGGAGGCCATCCGCCGCATCGCCACGGAGGTCCCCGACATGCTGGTGGGCGCCGGCACGGTTCTCACCACCGAACAGGCTGACCGGGCCATTGCGGCCGGAGCCCAGTTCATCGTCAGCCCCGGCTTCAACCCCGCAGTGACCCGCTATGTCATTGACAAGGGCGTGCCCATGATGCCCGGAACCGCCACCCCCGGCGAGATGGAGCAGGCCATGAGCATGGGCCTGGACGTGGTGAAGTTCTTCCCCGCCGAGCAGAACGGCGGCGTGGCCAAGCTGAAGGCGGTGGCCGGCCCCTACACCACCCTGCGGTGGATGCCCACCGGCGGTGTGAACACCAAGAACATGATGGACTACCTGAGCTTCGATAAGATCATCGCCTGCGGCGGCACCTGGATGGTGAAAAAGGATCTGATCGAGGGGGAGAAGTGGGACGAGATCACCCGCATCTGCCAGGACGCGGTGAAGACCATGATGGGCTTCACTCTGGCCCACGTGGGCATCAACTGCGCCAACGCAGACGAGGCCGCTCAGACCGCCAAGACCCTGTGCGCCCTGTTTGGCCTGGAGTACAAGGCGGGCAACTCCTCCGACTTCGCCGGCTCCATGGTGGAGTGCAACAAGGCCCCCGGCCGGGGCGCCAACGGCCACATCGCTATCGGCACCTACAACGTGGACCGTGCGGTGTACCACCTGGGCCTCCAGGGCGTCCGCTTCGATGAGTCCAGCCGCAAGACCGACGCCAAGGGCAATACCAAGGCCATCTACCTCCAGGACGAGGTGGGCGGCTTCGCCATCCACCTGGTAAAGCGCTGATTTTTCTTTGGAACCTATAAATTTTACAATATCTAAGGAGTGCTGAACATGAAAGTCGTTACCTTCGGCGAGCTGATGATCCGGCTCCAGCCCTACAACTATGAGCGCTTTGTCCAGGCGGACCACCTGGAGTTCACCTTCGGCGGCGGCGAGGCCAACGTGGCCGTCTCCCTGGCCAACTACGGCCTGGACGCCGCCTACGTCACCAAGCTGCCCGCCCACGCCATCGGCCAGGCGGCGGTGAACTCCCTGCGCCGCTACGGCGTGGACACCTCCATGATCGTCCGGGGCGGCGACCGTGTGGGCATCTACTTCAACGAGAAGGGCGCCTCCCAGCGGGGCAGCGTGTGCATCTATGACCGGGCCCACTCCGCCATTCAGGAGTCCCAGCCCTCCGACTTCGACTGGGACAAAATCTTTGAGGGTGTGGATTGGTTCCACTTCACCGGCATCACTCCGGCCCTGGGTCCCAATCTGGTGGAAACCTGCAAGGAGGCCTGCAAGGCCGCCAAGGCCCACGGCGTGAAGATCTCCTGCGACCTGAACTACCGGGGCAAGCTGTGGACCCGCCAGCAGGCCCGGGAGGCCATGACCGAGCTGTGCCAGTACGTGGACGTGTGCATCTCCAACGAGGAGGATGCCAAGGACGTGTTCGGCATCGAGGCCGAGGCCACCGACATCTACGCCGGCGAGATCAACCATGAGGGCTACAAGTCCGTGGCCAAGCAGCTGGCTGACAAGTTTGGCTTTGAAAAGGTGGCCATCACCCTGCGCGAGTCCCACTCCGCCTCCGACAACGGCTGGAGCGCCATGCTCTACGACGCAGCCTCCAACGAGTACTGCTTCTCCAAAAAGTACGAGCTGCGCATCATCGACCGGGTGGGCGGCGGCGACAGCTTCGGCGGCGGCCTGATTTACGCTCTGCTCAACGGCAAGAGCACCCAGGAGGCCGTGGAGTTCGCCGTGGCGGCCTCCGCTCTCAAGCACACCATCGAGGGCGACTACAACATGGTCACCGTGGCCGAGGTGGAGAAGCTGGCCGGCGGCGACGGCTCCGGCCGCATCCAGCGATAATTCTGCAATCTTCCCATATCTATACTCCTGAAACAAGGACCGGTCCCCTGGCGATCGGTCCTTGTTTCACATCCCGTCCCATGTTTCCATCTCAACAAGGAGGGTCGTTTTATGGAGCACTTCAATCCGCTGCTTCGGGGGGCGGTCTCCCCCCAGAAGTTCATCACCATCGGAGAGATCATGCTGCGCCTCACCCCGCCGGACTATGAGAAGATCCGCATGGCCACCAGCTTCCAGGCCAGCTACGGCGGCAGCGAGGCCAACATCGCCCTGGCCCTGGCCAATCTGGGCGTGGACAGCACCTTCTTCAGCGTGGTCCCCAACAACAGCCTGGGCAAGAGCGCGGTGCGCATGCTGCGCAGCAACGACGTGCACTGCACCCCGGTCATCCTCACCACCCCGGAGGAGACCCCCACCCACCGCCTGGGCACCTACTACCTGGAGACCGGCTACGGCATCCGCCCCAGCAAGGTCACCTACGACCGGGCCCACTCCGCCTTTGTGGAGTACGACTACAGCCAGGTGGACCTGGAGGCCCTACTGGACGGCTTTGACTGGCTCCACCTCAGCGGGATCACCCCCGCCCTGGGCCCCAACTGCGCCAAGCTCACCCTGGACTGCCTGAAGACCGCCCAAAAGAAGGGGATGACCGTCAGCTTTGACGGCAACTTCCGCTCCGCCCTGTGGACCTGGGAGGAGGCCCGGGACTTCTGCACCCAGTGCCTGCCCTACGTCACCGTCCTGCTGGGCATCGAGCCCTACCACCTGTGGAAGGACGAGGGAGACCACAGCAAGGGGGACTGGAAGGACGGCGTCCCCCTCCAGCCCAGCTACGAGCAGCAGGAGGAGATCTTCCAGGCCTTCGTGGACCGCTACCCCAACCTCAAGTGCATCGCCCGCCACGTGCGCTATGCCCACAGCGGCAGCGAGAACAGCCTGAAGGCCTTCATGTGGTATGAGGGCCACACCTTTGAGAGCCGCCTGTTCACCTTCACCATTCTGGACCGAGTGGGGGGCGGCGACGCCTTCGCCAGCGGCCTCATCTACGCCATGATGCACCAGTATAAGCCCATGGATATGCTCAACTTTGCCGTGGCCAGCAGCGCTATCAAGCACACCATCCACGGGGACGGCAACATCACCGACGATGCGGAGACCATCCGCAGCCTGATGAACATGAACTACGACATCAAGCGGTGAGTTCCCTCTCCCCTCTGTTCCAGAATCCCGTCGCTTTGGGGCCGCACAGCGGCGCAAAGGTCCTCGCTTCGCTCGCCAGAAGCCTTGCGCCGCAGAGTTCCCGAGGAATTCGATCCCATTCCAGGCGGGCCGCTGCCCCCTCCCGCACCCCGCTCATACTCGGACGGATTGGGCGCAGCGGGGATTTTTCCATAAACCGTGCCGGGGCCTCCAGAATGGAGGCCCCGGTCTTTACCCTCTGGGCAGCGCACAAAAATCCCCGGATCATCAGATCCGGGGATTTTCTGAAAAGCCGAGAGGCAGAAAGGAATGAAAGACTCCCAGGTCTTCTCAGCGTGCGGAGACATACTTATGCAGGGTCTTGCGCACAGCGCCGGGGCCGTCATACAGCTCGGCCACCATGCCCTCGATGCGCTCGCCCAGGCCGGCGGCATACAGATCCACGCCGAACACATCCTGACGGCTGTAAAGCTGCTTCAGGCAGCTCATATCCTGGGCGCCCTCTTTCACCTCCAGAGACGCCACGATGGCCTGCAGCTCCTCCAGCAGGGGGTCGGGAGAGGGCTCAAAGGGCTTCCCAGCGTCGTCCACACCCTTGAGATAGCGGGCGTAGCCGGCCAGCACCAGGGGGATGAGCACCAGGTCGTCCATATTCAGGCCCTTGGCCTGATAGGCCTTGATGGTCTCGCCGAAGCGGATGGGCAGTTTTTGGGAGGTGTCGGTGGCGATGCGCTGGGGGGCGTCAGGCATGAAGGGGTTGGGCAGACGCTTGGTGAGCACAGCGTCAATGAAATCGGCGGGCTTGAGCACTCCGGGGTCCACCACCACAGGCATGGCCTCGATATACCCCATCTTGGTGATAAGGCCGCAGATGTCCTCGTCCTTCATCTCCGCGGAGATGAGGGTGTAGTCCAGCATGCAGCCATAGATGGACATGGCGGTATGCAGGGGGTTGAGGCAGGTGCACACCTTCATCTTCTCCACCTTGTCCACCGTCTCCCGGTCGGCGTAAAGCACCCCGCCCTTTTCCAGAGGGGGACGGCCGTTGGTATACTTGTCCTCAATGACCAGATACTCAGTCTCCTCCGCGTTGACGAAGGGGGCGGTATAAGTATGCTTCTCGGTGACAATGGTGTAATTGTCCTCGAATCCGTCGGCCTTGAGCATATCCTGTACCTTGGCGTCGGGCCGGGGGGTAATCTTGTCGATCATGCTCCAGGGGAAGGACACCTTGGTCTCATCCTGGAGGTAGTCCAGGAATCCCTGGGGCACCAGGCCGGCCTTCACCCATGCCTGGGCATAGGCCATAACAGCGCTCTTCACCTTATCCCCGTTGTGGGAGCAGTTATCCATACTCTGCACGGTGATGGGCAGCTCGCCCGCCTGATAGCGCTGATAGAGCAGGGCGGTGACCTTGCCCATGATCAGCTGGGGCTCCGCCCCCCGCTCCAGGTCGGCGGGAGAGATGGAGTAGCCCTTCTCGGTGATGGTGAAGCTCACCATCTGCAGGGAGGGGTTCTTGAAGATCTCCTCCAGCCGCTCCCAGTCCTCGTGGAACTGGGGATCAGCCTTCAGGCTCTCGGTGACCGAGGCCACCACCCGCTTCTCAATGGAGCCGTCGGACTTGAGCAGCACGGACAGGCTCAGATTGTCATAGGGCTGGTAGGCCTTGTCAATGATCTCATAGTCAAAGCCCTCGGCCACGATGACGCCCCGGTCGTACTCCCCCGCGTCCAGCACCCGCTGAAGCAGGGCGGCCGGGAAGGCCCGGAAGATGTTGCCGGCCCCGAAGTGAATCCAGGTGGGCTGGTCGTGGGTCTTGGCCCGGACGGCCTTCAGGTCGAATTTGGGCAGTTCATAGCCCTTGTCCGCCCACTCCTGGGCGTTGAGGGCACCAGTTTCAATATCAGAAAGCTTCATTTCAGATATCCCTCTTTACTTTGATTCCTTTTGTTCCGCGTCCAGCTTGTCCAGCATGTCCCAGACGCCCCACATGTACATGATGCCCAGAGCGCGGTCGTACAGGCCGTAGCCGGGGCGGCAGCTGCCGGGGCCCTCGCCCCACAGGTGACGGCCGTGGTCGGGGCGGATATAGCCCTCAAACCCGCAGTCGTGATAGGCCTTCAGAATGTCCAGAATCCCGGTGTCGCCGTCGCAGTCCCGGTGGGAGGTCTCAGAGAAGTCCCCGTTGGGGAAGTGCTTCACATTGCGGATGTGGGCAAAGGCGATGCGGTCGCAGTGCTTGCGGACGATGTCGGCCACATTGTTCTTGGGGTTGGCGTTCAGGCTGCCGGAGCACAGGGTCAGGCAGTTGTAGGGGTCGTCCACCATGGACAGGAAGCGGTCAATGGCCTCGGCATCCACCAGCAGGCGGGGCAGGCCGAAGATGTCCCAGGGGGGATCGTCCATGTGAATGGCCATCTTGATGTCGCACTCGTGGCACACGGGCATCAGCTTCTCCAGGAAGTACTTCAGGTTCTCCCACAGCTTCTCCTTTGTCACAGGGCGGTACATCTCAAACAGCTCGTCCAGGCGGGCCATCCGCTCCGGCTCCCAGCCGGGGAAGGTCATGCCGTTCAAATTTTTGAGAATATAGTCGGCCATGGCCCGGGGGTCGTCCTGGATCAGATCCTTTTCATAATACAGGGCGGTGGAGCCGTCGGGCAGGGGGTGGAACAGGTCAGTACGAGTCCAGTCAAAGACGGGCATGAAGTTGTAGCAGATCACCTTCACCCCGAACTCCTTCAGGTTCCGCATGGTCTGAATGTAGTTGTCGATGTACATGTCCCGGGTGGGCAGACCCACCTTGATGTCGTCGTGGACGTTCACCGACTCCACCACGTCCATGTTGAAGCCGTAAGGCTCCAGCTGCTTCTGGACCTGAGCGATCTCCTCCTTCTCCCAGATCTCGCCGGGCTGCTTGTGGTGCAGGGCCCAGACGATGCTGGTCACGCCGGGGATCTGTTTGATGTCGGACAGTTTGATGCTGTCGTTGCCCTCGCCGTACCAGCGGAATCCCATCTGCATGGGCATATGCATGCGCCTCCTTAAAAAATAATAAATTGTCACTCCCTGCGGGCCGCCTCCGGAACGCAGGGCGCCGCGTTTTGGACGTCTCAGGGTCTCCACTCCCCGATCCGCCCCTCTGTTTGATATTCTAATATACTAGTATGCTAATTTCAACTGGCAGTTCCTCCTTTTTTCGCGGAACATTTTTGTATAGAATGCCAGTTTTCCACCGTCTGTTCCTAGATTGCCCCCATCTAACCTACCTCAGAGTCCTCCCGTTACCGCTTTCCGCGCTTTCGGGCCGTCAGGATAGTGCTCACCATAATCATAGCCCAAGTCATGGGGCCCACACCTCCCGAGGACAAGGGTGGTGTAGGAGGCTTTCTTCGTGGCGGCGGCAGCCGCCAGGATGTCCACTCCCCAGGTACTCTACTTTTTTCAAGTCAGGCGTTTTGGTGCGGCACACCTTGGCCTGGAGCATGAGCATAGCCTGGGGCTCGCCCAAATTTGTATTATGGTGGGCCCAATTTTATACGTATATTTCCCTCTTTGTTAATCTCTAGGCCGTGTTTGAAAAATGTCAATATACCCAAACGGCGGGTCTTTTTCCGCTATGCTGCGTTAATTTTCCTTGCAATCCACCAAGGATTGCTG
>JABLTR010026077.1_pt1 | contig 19149 bp, 17 predicted proteins | sample 7160071 | NCBI WGS metagenome assembly JABLTR01 (sample SAMN14651230, study PRJNA627086) | human gut metagenome | isolation source: feces | host: Homo sapiens | reverse complement strand
GTCAAGCACACAGGATACCGGAATAGCTCTGGAAAATCCATCACAGAATGTACCAAATCCTCCGCCTTAGAATAGGTGAATTGTGATATAAGGCCGAGGGAACGAACATGCTCCAGCAGGACACTGACTACCTCTCTCTGTGTGCTCTCCAATTTACATCACCTCATTTCTATGCCTATGAATCAGCGTTTTGAAACATGATTGTATTGCGGAATCTGTCACAGCGCTGTGGTTTTGAGTCGGACAAGTTTTCCCATGTGTCCATCCGCTGCCGTCCAGACCTCAACACCATGTCGCTCAAAAAAGGCCGCAGCAGCGCTGCATTCCACTGGGACGCGTCCGATACGATCGAACTCAGAAACCAGTAAAATTTGAAATTGGGCTTGCTCTGCACCGGCACGTAATTCCAGAAGCGGGTCCTCGTTTATCGGGTGCCCGTCTTCTTCTGAACACCAGAACTCTCTGATCGGAAGCCAGCCCTGTTCCTGGGCAAACTGCAGACAAACGCCCCTCTGGCGTTCCATCTCTGCTTGATCTTTCTGTTCTGTCGTCTTCGTTCGGTATAGTAAGCAAGCGTATTTCTGTTCCATATAAGTTCTCCTTTCTCATATAAGCAAAAAAGTGGCGGAAGATCATTGGTCGATCTTCCGCCACTTTTTTGTTTGATCTATTTGTAAGCGCATGCCATTCGAGCGCTCTCCCGCGCAAGCGATCCCCCCTGCTTACAGTACGACGCCTATGTCGCTGATTTCCAGTTCCAACCGATAGCCGCGATAGACATGGATTTTAGGGATCAGATGGCAGACAATCATCTTTTTCACCTCTATAGGACTGGCGCGGTAGATGTCTACCCAAAAGATTTTCTTCTCATCCTGTTGTGCCATATCTTTTTTGCGCAGCAATGACAGTTGACTTTGCAGTGATGTAAGATAAGTGACCGCTGATGCCGCATTTCTTTCGGCTTCGCACAGCATTTCCGCCAATATTTCCGCTGGGTACGGACTGGAACCGTGCAGCGATTTTTGCAGTTCCTGTTTCAAAAGCTGATAATCTTGCTTTTTTCTCTCCGCCTCGTGAGCAGCATCCCGTATTTTCCTCCGAAGCTGCTTTTCTTCACAAAGCAGATACCCCTGAAGCAGAAAGCTTTCCTCAACTGCGCCTAACTGTTCCAAAAGCCGGCAAATTACATGTTCCACCTTTTCATCCAAAATGTGCGCTGTGTATCCTGTCTGTCCATCGCACACACAGCGATGGCGCGTTTTCTGATAGCAGACATATCGGGTACGGCGGTGTTTTACTTTGTTTCCGTCTGCGGTCACATAACTTTTGCAGTTTGAGGTCAGAACCAGTCTTCCGCCACAGTGTCCGCAATAAATATTTCCTGACAACAAAGAATTCCCTGTTACATTCACAGGAACTGTACGCTCCCCATCGGCCTCATTTTGCCGTGCTTTTTGCAGCGCCTGTGCCTGCTCAAAGAGTTCCGGGGTCAGAATCATCAGATGTTCAAATCTTTGTGATATGGCATCTCCACTCCGGAGCACCCCGGTATAGCAAGGATTATGAAGAATGTGGCCTATGGAGGCCTCGTGCCAGTTTTCTCCCTTGCGGTTACGGATACCTTGCCGGTTCAGCTCGGTGGCGATCCGGCATCGTCCATAGCCATGGACGATGCAGAGATCAAAGATCTTCCGTACCACCATCGCTTCATCCGAATCAATTGCCAGTTCCGATATTTCTTTATTCCGCTTATTCAGTCTCCCGGTTGCTACCAATCGATATCCGTATGGTACGCCTCCGCCGCGATAGCCGCCGTCCAAAACCAATTGCCGCAGGCCCTCTTTGGTGCGCACAGAGGTCTTTCGGCTTTCTCCGTCAGCCTGCCAGAATCGGATATAGTTGAGCAGGGTATCGATGTGGTGGTCAAATCGCTGTTCTCCCTCCTTGACGCTCCAAACACGAATTCCATGCCTTACGAACCACTCCACAACGAAGGGGCTTTCATCCGCTTTGCGGCCAATGCGGTCAAACATGAACACAAGCAGAATATCAAATTTTCTTTGGAGGGCGTACTCTTTAATCATCTGCAGAACATCCCGGTCTTTTTCGCTCACCTTGAACCCGGATACGCCAGCTTCCTGGCCTTCGTAAAGGATTTCCCATCCCATTTGCCCGGCAAATTCCCGGCAAGCCTTTCTCTGCATAGGAATATCAGCCTGATTTTCCGCCTTGAAGTCCGCCTGCTTTCTCGTGGATACACGATATAAGCAATAAACCCGATTTTCCATATCACCCCTCCTTTCTTTCCAGTTGCTCTATATATGCGCTTTTCAGCGCCAGTTGAATCGCAGTACGCAGCTGATCCGCCTGGCAGGGAACATACCGGATGGAAATCGAGGAGTCCTCCGACCATATCGCAAATTCCTTCATCTGCTTGTTTTCCTGTAGATTCATTACAATCTCCTTTCTGTTAAAAAGGGAGAGCGTACTTGAATGGCACTATAAACTATATAGGAGCGTTGGTCCGTTCACAATCCTTCAAAGAACTTGATTCACCGCCCCACTATCTATTAGTCGTTTTGTAAAATGAGTTTACATGTCTAAAAGTCGTTTGATTTTTCGATAATATGTGGTATAATACAGTTAAGATTTCTGAGGAGTGATGGAATGTATCGCACTGTCATGGAGCAGCTTCAAAAATGGAAGGCCAAAAAGCATCGCAAACCGCTGGTTATCCGCGGTGCCCGTCAGGTGGGAAAAACCTGGATCATGAAGGCGTTCGGCGCCGCTGAATATGAATCTGTTGTTTATATCAACTTTGACAACAACGAACGGATGCGCAATTTATTTGAAGGAAGCCTTGCGGTAGAGCGGTTGGTAACAGGTTTAGAGCTCTACGCAGGGCATAAAATCGACCCAGCAAATACCCTTCTGATTTTTGATGAGGTACAGGAAGTACCGACTGCATTGACCAGCCTCAAATATTTCAATGAGGACGCTCCTCAATATCAAATCATCTGTGCCGGGAGCCTTTTGGGCGTGGCACTGCATCAAGGGACCTCTTTCCCAGTTGGAAAAGTAGAGTTTCTTGATCTTTATCCGCTTTCTTTCTCCGAGTTTCTCATGGCTATGGGAAAAGACCGATATGTGGAACTGCTAAACCAGGGCGATTTTGATATGGCTACCATGTTCAAGCAGGATTATTCCGATCTGCTGAAGCAGTACTACTATGTGGGCGGTATGCCGGAGGTTGTCCAAGCCTTTGTGGACAATCATGACTTCAATGAGGTTCGGGAAATTCAACAGCGCATTCTGTCCGCTTATGAGCAGGACTTTTCCAAGCACGCCCCCAATGAGACAGTACCCCGTATTCGGATGCTTTGGAGCAGCATCCCCGCCCAGCTTGCAAAGGAGAACCGAAAGTTTATCTATGGCCTTATCAAAGAGGGGGCCCGCGCCAAGGAATATGAGCTGGCCATACTCTGGCTGACCGATTGCGGCTTGGTCCATAAGATCCACCGGGTGTCTGCTCCCAGCTTGCCATTAAAAGCCTACGAGGATTTGAAAGCGTTCAAACTGTTTTTGCTGGATGTAGGCCTCCTGTCTTGTATGGTTGGACTCCGGCAGGATGTGCTGCTAGACGGCAATGAATTGTTCAAAGAGTTTAAGGGCGCTCTAACAGAGCAGTATGTCCTACAGCAATTAAAAACGATCAAAGGTCTGAATATCTACTATTGGACTGCAGATCGCGGAACCGCAGAAGTAGATTTTGTCATCGACAACGGTAAAGATGTGATACCAGTCGAAGTCAAAGCTGAGGTGAATCTCCAGGCCAAGAGTTTGAAAGTATATCGAGAGAAGTTCCAGCCTCAGCTATCTATCCGGACATCCATGGCAGACTATAAGAAAGAAGATTGGTTACTGAATCTTCCGCTGTGGGCGGTAGAAGTTATTTAAAAAATACCATTTATGTAAGAGTAGAGGAAATTTGATATGGATAGATATAAAGATAGCTTACTTTGGAAAAAAACATTGGGTTCAACACACAGCAACCCAAAAATTCAAGAAGAAATAAATAAATTAAAAAAATCTTATATGGATATTCGTGAAAAATCCTCTTATTTGGCTGGAGAAATCTCCAGATTTATGCCAAATTATACCGTACACGACATTGAGCATATTGATGCACTATGGGAGGCAGCAGATATTATGCTGCCAGCTGAATATGACTTCAATCCAGTAGAGGGCTATATCTTAGGCGTCGCCTTTTTAATTCATGATCTTGGAATGGGATTGGCCGCATACCTCAAAGGCAGAGTTGAATTAGAAAATAGTAGTATATGGCGTGACATTGCAGCAACAGAATTCTACAAGACTTATGGCAGAAAAATTGAAAGGTCAGATTGGAATAATCTTGATACTACCATTAAACTCGTTGCTGACGAAAATGCCTTGCGAAAATTGCATGCTGAACAGGCAAGTAAGTTACCTTTTATAGAGTGGGAGTTTGAAGGCAAACGGGAACAATTAATTGACGATATTATTTTAAAAGATGCATTCGGTGAAGCCATCGGACAAGTTGCTTACAGCCATTGGTGGAATATTGAAAAAGTTAATAAAGAATTTTCGAATAAGTATTTAGGTGCAGTTGGAACACACCCAAATGAATGGACTGTAGACTTAATTAAATTAGCATGTGTTTTACGGATCGCTGATGCGATTCAAATTGATGATAGAAGAGCTCCGGCTTTTTTAATGAAGTTACGTAGGCCGCAGGATCTCTCAAAATATCATTGGACATTTCAGAATAAACTTTACAAGCCTATTATTAAGTATGACCAACTGCTATTTACATCCAAATCATCGTTTTCCATTGAAGAAGTAGATGCGTGGTGGACATGTTATGATACGTTAAAAATGATTGACCGAGAAATAAAAACAGTTAATGCGTTGTTACTGGAAACTAATCACAAGAAATTAAATGCAAGTGGAGTTAGAGGGTTATCAAGTATAAAATCATTGTCAGAATACATATCTGTCGATGGTTGGAGGCCAGTAGACACGCGTATACGCGTAGGAAATGTTGCAAGATTGGTTTCCAATTTGGGGGGGTCGCAATTATATGGCAACAATCTATTAGTGCCTATGCGAGAGTTAATTCAAAATGCTGGAGATGCTATTAGAGCCAGAAAAGTATTGGAAGATGACGAAGACTATAAGGGCAATATAATAATCTCATTCCATGAGGATAACGACAAAAAAATACTTGAAATACAAGATAATGGGGTAGGCATGTCTGAAAATGTTTTGTTAGGACCATTTTTAGATTTTGGCCAGTCTTTTTGGAATACTGAATTAATGTATGAAGAACTACCCGAATTATCTTCAAAAGGCTATACTTCTGCTGGACAATATGGAATAGGCTTCTTCTCTGTCTTTATGTGGTCTAAGGAAATCACGGTCATAACAAGAAGATTTGACGCAGCAAGAGAAGATACCTTGGTGTTAGAATTTAAAGATGGTGTAAACAGCAGACCCCTCTTAAGAAAGGCCGAGAAGAGCGAGTATATTAAACTCGGCGGAACAAAAATAAGAATTAGGACAGATAAAAATATTTTTGAACAGCTCATTCACTCTGAAAGAATTGAGGAATCAATTGATAGCATCATTGCCAAAGCCTGTCCTTGCTTAGATTGCAATTTGTATATAGATGATGGTGAAAAGCGACTGGTGGAAAAAGAAAACGACTGGTTAAGCATTCCTCCGATTGATCTCATAAAAAGATTATCAGGGCCACATCACTACGCTAAACTATCACAAGAATACCGTGATCTAATAGAGCAAATGGCGGATAATATGGAAATCCTCAAAAAAGATGATACGATTTATGGTAGAGCAATGATATTTGAACGGTCCATATTACGCAATCATCTTAATGGTTGTGTAACTTTAGGTGGATTTAATAGTACGGCATTGTCAGGTATTTTGGGGGTGTTAATTGGAAAAAGTATTAGAGCTTCACGAGATGCTGCAATACCTATAATCGATCATATGACTTTGTTCAAATGGGCTAATAGTCAACACCAAAAAGTTGTATCCATGAATCTTGAATCGGAACTACAATTAAATATTGCAGCTACAATTTGCGCTTTAGGCGGACATCCATCACAATTATTTATTGCAGAGAATCGTGAGGGATACTTGACATACAATGATATATACAATTTAGCCAAAAAAAGTAGTGAAAACGAATTTATCATAATTCAAGATGCTGCAGTAAATAACGAAAGATTTGATAAAAAAAGTATAGAGTTTAATGACAATGTAATATGGTGTGACGTTGGGTATCCCTGCGTTTTACAAAACCAAGTCCACTTTACACCATGGCCCTTTGATAGCTTTAAGGAAATGATAACAGCTGGAATTAAAGAAATGGTTGTTGATGCAATAATGAAAGCATGGGAAATAAATCGTGACAATGCAGAAAATCATATCATAAAGTCAACCGACGAGATATCGTATTCATCTATTGTAGGAACTGTTGATGGTCAAAATTATGAAATGAGAATTTCCGCAAAAATCCAAAAATAGTATTTTTATTATAATTTAGCCGTCCAGTAGATGAGCACATATCTGTTATAATCCCTAAACCGGGCTTGTCCGCTGCCGCGCCAGAGAGTTTTTCCTTTTGCTTTATCCCATAGTAAATCCCGCAAAGCCGCGTCGCCGCTGGCTTTGCGGGATTTCTTTCCTTCCGCATCAACCGTTCTTCACGATATGGGCCACCAGCCTTAAATTATGTTCCACCAGGACGTTGCGGGCCTCCAGATCCCCCTGGGCGCAGCGCTCCAGGTATTCCCGCTCCTCCGCCGCCTTCAGAGGGCGCGGGAAGGAGCCCCCTCCTCCGGACAGGCGGAGGGTGAAAAAAAGGCTGTGGAGCATCAGGTAAATGACTGGGGAAAGCATGGGCAGACACCTCCTGCCCCACTGTATTCTCCTCCAGCTCGTCCCTATGTTCCATTTTGAAAAAATATGCTATACTGTACCAAATAGTTTAAGCTTGTCCGGCCTGAGGCGGAGGAATTGACCATGGACCAATATGAGATTTTAAAGCATTATTTCGGCTATGACCGCTTCCGTCCGGGGCAGGAGCGGCTGATCGGGGCGATCCTCTCCGGGCGGGACGTTCTGGGGATCATGCCCACCGGGGGCGGAAAATCCCTGTGTTACCAGGTCCCCGCTCTGATGCTGCCCGGGATCACTCTGGTGGTCTCCCCCCTCATCTCTCTGATGAAGGACCAGGTGACCGCCCTGCGGAAGGCTGGGGTGGACGCCGCCTACCTCAACAGTACGCTGTCCCCGGACCAGATCCGGCTGGTGTACCGCCGGGCTTATCAGGGGGCCTACAAGCTGCTGTATATCGCGCCGGAGCGCCTGAACGGCGAGGGGTTCGCCGCTCTGACCCAGGAAATGCCCGTCTCTCTGGTGGCGGTGGACGAGGCCCACTGCATTTCCCAGTGGGGACAGGACTTCCGCCCCAGCTATCTGAAGATCTCCGAGTTCCTGCACACTCTCCCCCGCCGCCCGGTGGTGGCCGCCTTCACCGCCACCGCCACAGCACAGGTGCGGGACGACATTGCGCAGCGCCTGGAGCTGGAGAATCCCCTGTGCGAGGTCACCGGTTTCGACCGCCCCAACCTGTTCCTGGACGTGCGGAGTCCCCAGCGCAAACTGCCCGCTCTGCTGGAACTGGTTCAGGAGCGGCGCGGGAAGAGCGGCATCATCTACTGCGCCACCCGCTCCGGCGTGGAGAAGGTCTGCGCCGCCCTGTGCCAGCGGGGCATCCCCGCCACCCGCTATCACGCCGGGCTGGACGAGGAGGAGCGCCAGGCAAATCAGGACGACTTTCAATTCGACCGCAGGCCGGTCATGGTGGCCACCAACGCCTTCGGCATGGGCATTGACAAATCCAATGTGAGCTATGTCATCCACTACAACATGCCCAAGAGCCTGGAGGCCTACTACCAGGAGGCGGGACGGGCTGGACGGGACGGGGAGCCGGCGGACTGCATCCTCCTCTACTCCGCTGGCGACATCACCACCGCCAAATTTCTGCTGGAGAACAGCGGCAATGATGAGCTGGATGAGGAGGAGCAGGAACAGGTCCGCCGCCAGGACCAGGCCCGGCTCCAGGCCATGATCGGCTACTGCCGGACCTCCGGCTGCCTCCGGTGCCGCCTTCTGGACTACTTCGGGCAGGAACACGGCCCGGCCTGCGGAAACTGCGGCAACTGCCGCGGGGAGTACCAGCTCCAGGACATCACCGTCCCCGCCCAGATGATCCTCTCCTGTGTGCACCGGGTGAAGGGCCGGCTGGGCTACTACGTGGGAAAAACGCTCCTCGTCCAGGTCCTGCGGGGCAGCCGAAACCAGCGGGTGACAGATCTGGGCCTGGACCAGCTCTCCACCTACGGTCTTATGAGGCAGCTCCCGGCGGAACAGGTCCGGACGCTCATGGAATTTCTGGAGTCGGAGGGCTATCTTCGCACCAACCCGCTCCACGCCACGCTGGAACCCACCCCAGCCGCCGCCAAGATCCTGTTTCAGGGGGAAAACCTCTCCATGCCGGTGCGGAAGGACCGGGCCGGGGAGGCGCGGCGGGCGGGCCGCAAAAAAACAGCCGCCCCCTCCCCCGCCCCGGAGGCGGAGGACCTGTTCTCCGCCCTCCGGGCCGTCCGGACCCGGCTGGCGCAGGAGGAAAACGTCCCGGCCTATGTGGTGTTCTCCAACGCCACTCTGGCGGACATGGCGGAGAAGGCCCCCCGTACGATGGATGAATTTCTGGACGTGACGGGGGTTGGAGAAGTCAAGGCCGCCCGGTACGGGGAAGAATTTCTCCGGGCCATCGCAGAGTATCAGGACCAGGAGCGCCCATAGGACGCCCCTGGTCCCAATGCATGTGGGCCGAAGCGGCTCCCCGGATCACCGGAGAAGCTCCGGGACCGCTCCCCGCTCCAACAGCTCGGAAAAGGGGACCACCTCCGGGGGGCGCTCCGGGTGGCCCCCAGAATTTTCTCCATCCAGACCATGTCGTACCACCGGCCGAATTTATAGCCGCACTTGTGGAACCGCCCCACCAGCTGATAGCCCATCCTGGCGTGGAATGCGGCGCTGGCCCCGGTGAGGTAGGGGTCCCCCGCCTGGGCGGGGTCGGCGATGCAGGCGTTGAGATTCTGGATGTGCTGGGCGGCCAGACAGCGCTCCAACGCCTGATACAGGGCCCGGCCAAGGCCGCGGCCCCGCTGGTCCTGCCGCAGGTAGATGGTGGTCTCCACCGACCAGTCGTAGGCGGCCCGCTCCTTGAAGGCTCCGGCGCAGGCGTACCCCAGCACCTCGCCCCCGGACTGGGCGGCCAAATAGGGGTACCGCTTTAGAATGCGGCGGATGCGCCCGGCGAACTCCTCCGGGGTGGGGATTTCATATTCAAAGGTGACGGCGGTCTCCCGCACATAGGGGGCGTAGATGGCCAGCAGGGCGGGGGCGTCCTCCGGGACGGCGGGACGGATGGTGACAGCTTCCATGTTCTCTTCCTCCAGTCACATCAGATTGATCCCATTGTAGCACCTGCTCTGCCCCCGACACAAGGGAGTTGGGAAAAAGTCCTTGTTTCCCTTGCCCTGGCCGGGGGTTTATTGTATAATGGCACCAGTATGACAGCATCCATTCCATTTACATAACGACAGAACTCAAAAGGAGGAACTTTCCCATGGCTTTTGTAGACTTTGAACAGCGCGGCCCCATCGGGGTCATCACCATGAACCGTCCCGAGGCCCTGAACGCCCTGAACGACCAGGTGCTGAAGGATCTGGACGCCGTCCTGGACGCGGCGGAGGCCAACGACGAGGTGCTGGTGCTCATCCTCACCGGCGCGGGCCGCTCCTTTGTGGCCGGGGCCGACATCGGCCAGATGAAGGATTTTACTCCCGTGCAGGCCAAGCAGTTCGGCATGTACGGCAACAGCGTGTTCCTGAAGCTGGAGAACTTCCCCAAGCCCGTCATCGCCGCGGTGAACGGCTTCGCCCTGGGCGGCGGCTGTGAGCTGTCCATGGCCTGTGACATCCGTCTGGCCAGCGAGAAGGCCAAGTTCGGCCAGCCCGAGGTGGGCCTGGGCATCACCCCCGGCTTCGGCGGCACCCAGCGCCTGGCCCGCATCGTGGGGGTGTCCAACGCCATGGAGCTCATCCTCACCGCCAAGAACATCAATGCCCAGCAGGCCAAGGAGATCGGCCTGGTCAGCCACGTCTATCCCCCCGAGGAGCTGATGGACAAGGCCATGGAGCTGGCCCAGGCCATCGCCGCCAACGCCCAGGTGGCCGTGCGCCAGTCCAAGGCCGCCATCCGCCGGGGCCAGCAGACCGATATGTACACCGGCGCCGCCTATGAGGCGGAGGCCTTCGCGGTGTGCTTCGCCACCGAGGACCAGAAGGACGCCATGACCGCTTTTGTGAACAAGGAGAAGGTCGCCTCCTTTAAAAACCGCTGAATTCAAAGCCCCAAGCCGCTGTTCAGGCGGCTTGGGGCTTTTTGTCCCCATCCGGCCCACTGTTTGTGGATAACTTTCCCCTTCCAATACAGTGCAATCCGCGAGGCCGCTTTATTTTCATCAAAATAGGCCCGTTAGTTCAGGTTAAATGTTGGAAAATATCTTGCAAGCGCTGACTAAATGTGAAATAATGAGGGTACACGACCCGGCAAATACAAAGGAGGCAATGGAATGAAGCGGAAAAAGACGTTTTCTCAGGAAGAACTGCGCTATTTGAAGCTCCTGGCCCAGCAGTACCCCACGGTACAGGCGGCCAGCAGCGAGATCATCAACCTCCAGGCCATTCTGAACCTGCCCAAGGGCACGGAGCACTTCATCTCCGACCTCCACGGGGAGTATGAGGCCTTTCTCCACATTCTGAACTCCTGCTCCGGCGTCATCAAGGAGAAGGTGGACGACCTGTACGCCGCCACCATCTCCAAGGCGGACCGGGACGAGCTGTGCACCCTCATCTACTACCCGGAGGACAAGCTGGAGCAGCTCCACGAAACATATGAGGATATGGACGAGTGGTACCGCATCACCCTCCACCGCCTCATTGAGATCTGCCGGTGGGTGTCCTCCAAGTACACCCGGTCCAAGGTGCGCAAGGCCCTCCCCAAGGACTACGCCTACATCATCGACGAGCTGCTGCACACCCACTACGACGAGACGGACAAGCGGGACTACTACGAGAACATCATCTCCACCATCATCGACTTGGGCCAGGCCGACCGGTTTATCGAGGCGGTGTCCGCCGTCATCAAGCGCATGGCGGTGGACCATATGCACATCGTGGGGGATATCTTCGACCGGGGCCCCCGGGCGGACATCATCATGGACTCCCTGCTGGACTACCACAGCGTGGACATCCAGTGGGGCAACCACGACATTTTGTGGATGGGGGCGGCCTCCGGCTCCCGCACCCTGGTAGCCACCGTGCTGGCCAACTCCATCCACTACAACAACCTGGAGGTCATCGAGACGGGCTACGGCATCTCCCTGCGCCCCCTGTCCGTCTTTGCCAACGAGGTCTACCGGGACTGCGACGTTCACCGCTTCGCCGTGAAGCTCACCGGCCCCGACGCCGACCAGTACAGCGAGAAGGATAAACTGCTCTCCGCCCGGATGCACAAGGCCATCACCGTCATCCTCTTCAAGCTGGAGGGACAGAAGCTGCTGCGCCACCCGGAGTACGGCATGGCCGACCGGCTGCTGCTGGACAAGATCGACTACGAAAATAAGTGCATCACCATCGACGGGGTCACCTATCCCCTGGAGGACACCGACTTCCCCACCGTGGACCCCCAGGACCCCTACATCCTCACCCCGGAGGAGAACAGCGTCATCGACCAGCTCACCGCCTCCTTCCAGCGCAGCGAGAAGCTCCAGAAGCACGTGCGCTTCCTGTACTCCAAGGGGAGCCTCTACAAGGTGTTCAATGGGAATCTGCTCTTCCACGGCTGCATCCCCATGACCGAGGACGGGCAGCTGCTCACCTTCACCCTGGGGGGCAAGGAGCGGAAGGGCAAGGAGTTCTTCGACTATGTGGACACCGCTGCCCGGCAGGCCTACTACTTAAAGCCCGGCTCCAATGAGCGCAGGCTGGGCATGGACCTGCTGTGGTTTTTGTGGGCGGGGCGGAACAGCCCCATCTTCGGCCGGGACCGGATGACCACCTTCGAGCGGCGGCTCATCAAGGACGAGTCCGCCTGGACCGAGCCCAAGAACGCCTACTACACACACTACCAGGACCCCGCCGTGTGCGACCTGCTCCTCAAGGAGTTCGGCCTGGAGGGGCCCCACTGCCACATCATCAACGGCCACATCCCGGTGAAGTCCAAGAAGGGGGAGAGCCCCATCAAGGGGGGCGGCAAGCTGCTGGTCATCGACGGCGGCTTCTGCCGGGCCTATCAGCCCACCACCGGCATCGCCGGCTACACCCTCATCTATAACTCCTGGGTCATGCGCATCGTCTCCCACCAGCCTTTCTGCGGCCGGAAGGAGGCCATTGAGGAGAACAAGGACATCGCCAACAGCTCCCAGGTGTTCGAGCGGATGGAGAGCCGCCTGAAAATCGCCCAGACGGACATCGGCCGGAAGCTCCAGGCCCAGTCCGACGACCTGCGGAACCTGGTGGATGCCTTCAAGGCCGGCGCGGTGCTGGAGGATCACAGAGAATAACGGAAAAAAGTGCGGGCCTGTGGCCCGCACTTTCAGTTTGCCGAAAAACCTCTATTAAGAGGAATCCGCCCGAGTTATGGCGGGGGAGCTCGAGGGGGCGGCAGCCCGCCTCGAGTGGGATCGAATGCTCCGAACGCCTTGCACGGCAAGGTGTTCGGCGAGCACAGCGAGGACTTTTGCGCCGCACAGCGGCGCAAAAGTAACAGCATTTTTTAAAAACTTGGGAACCATTTCTCTCTCAAACCCATCTATATAGTGTCCGGACAAATGAGAGGAGGCGGTGGACGATGAAGGAAGACCATGGGGAGCGGCAGGAATTTGCCGCCCTGGTCCAGGCCCACAGCCGCGCCCTGTTTCGGGCGGCCCGGGCGCTTCTGGACAGCGACGCGGCCGCCGAGGACGCGGTGGGGGAGGCCGTCCTGCTGGCCTGGCAGGCCTTTCCCAGGCTGCGGCGGCGGGAGTCGGCCCGGGCCTGGCTGCTGAAAATCACGGTGAACTGCGCCTATGACCAGCGCCGCCGGGTGCGGCCCACCATTCCACTGGAGGAGGCGGCCTGTGCCGCGGCCCCCGCCCAGGAGCCCCTGGGGCTGTGGGAGCTGGTCCAGGCCCTGCCGGAGGAGCAGCGTCTGGCGGTGACGCTCTACTACTACGACGGCCTGTCGGTGGGGGAGATCGCCCAGGTGCTGGGGGCGCCCCAGGGGACCGTCAAATCCCGCCTGTCCCGGGGCCGGGACAAGCTGCGGGAGCGTTTGCGAGAGGAGGGTATCTATGAACTTTGATCCATGGGACCGGGAGCTGCGGGAGCGGGCCCAGAGGGAGGACTGCCCCATCCCGGAGGGATTTTCGGCGCGGCTGGAGGAGCAGCTGGAGCAGCTGCCGGAGCGGAACGGGGGCCGGAAGTGGGGAAGGCGGCGGATTCTGGTGCTGCTGGCGGCCGCCCTGGCCCTGACGGCCTGCACAGCCGGGACGGTGGGCATAGCCCTGCGGCAGAATACCATCCGGCAGGTGAAGAACGAGGGGGCCGGCCGCTGGGAGGTCATCAAGGCGGAGGAGGCCGGAGAGCCCACCCCGGAGGTGCACGTGCGGGAAAATCTGCCCAGAGACTATGAACCTGTACCTCTGGAGCAGGTGTTGGAGAATATGTCCCAGCTTGGATATTCGCTGGTGAGCCGCGAGCAGGGCGGCCCGGAGGACGACTGGAGGGAGCGCTGCATTTGGGAGGACGGCCAGACCGAGACCCAGACCGTCTTTTACTGGGCGGACTCCATGGCCGATCTGGAGTCCTTCTGGCCGGAAGTGGTCCCCCACGCCTTCTGGCTGGACGGCCAGTACACCCCGTCCCCCATGGGTATGTCCTATGGCTATGACGCGGACCTGGCTACCGGGGAGGTCTGGGGCCGTTATTTCAGCGGAGAGTATACGGGGGAGGATGGGACGGCCTTTGAATTTGGCTTTACCTATAACGCCCGGTATACCTGGCCGGACTGGTACTCGGTGGACCTGACGGGACAGGAGTACCAGGAGCAGTACGAGACCAAGGACGGGGCGGTGGTGTCCATTGAGATCATTCCGTCGGTCACGGGAAAATCTGTCTTTTATACCGCCATCAGCACAGAGCACACGATCTGCACGCTCCACGGCACCCAGATGGAGCTGGAGGAGATCCGGGACATCCTGGACCACCTGGAGCTGTCCCAGTTGCTCACCTACCAGCCGGAACCAACCGAATAGACGCAAAAGCAGGCCCCCCGGAACGCCGGGGGGCCTGCTTTGATAAAATCGAATTTGGGTTTGATTACCGGATCACCTTGGTGCGCACGTCCTCGGCGATGATGGCCTCGAAGTCGGCCAGGGACATGGCGCCCTGGTCCTCGCCGGAGCGCAGGCGCAGGGAGACGGTCTGATTCTCCATATCCCGGTCGCCCACCACCAGCATATAGGGGACCTTCTCCAGCTGGGCCTCCCGGATCTTCTTGCCGATCTTCTCGCTGCGGTGGTCCACCTCCACCCGGTAGCCGTCGCCGTCCAGCTTCTGGGCGATCTGGTCGGCGTACTGGGCGGCCCGGTCGGTGACGGGCAGGATCTTCACCTGGACGGGGGCCAGCCAGGCGGGGAAGGCGCCGGCGAAGTGCTCGGTGATGACGCCGATGAAGCGCTCGATGCTTCCCAGCACCACCCGGTGGATCATGACGGGGCGGTGCTTCTGGCCGTCCTCGCCGGTGTACTCCAGCTCGAAGCGCTCAGGCAGCTGGCTGTCCAGCTGGATGGTGCCGCACTGCCAGGTGCGGCCCAGGGAGTCGGCCAGATGGAAGTCCAGCTTGGGGCCGTAGAAGGCGCCGTCGCCCTCGTTGATGACGAAGTCCTTGCCCATGTCGGTGATGGCGTCCTTCAGAATGTCCTGGTTGTGCTCCCACTGCTCCACGGTGCCGATGTGATCTTCGGGCATGGTGCTGAGCTCGATGGTGTAGCTCAGGCCGAAGGTGGAGTACACCTCGTCAAACAGGCGGACGGTCTCCTGGATCACGTCCTTGAGCTGGTCTTGGGTCATGAAGATGTGGGCGTCGTCCTGGCTGAAGCAGCGCACCCGGAACAGGCCGTGGAGGGCGCCGGACAGCTCGTGGCGGTGGACCAGGCCGATCTCACCCACCCGCAGGGGCAGATCCCGGTAGGAGTGGGGCTCGCTGGCGTAGACCAGCATGCCGCCGGGGCAGTTCATGGGCTTGATGGCGTAATCCTCGCCGTCGATGACGGTGGTGTACATGTTCTGCTTGTAGTGGTCCCAGTGGCCGGAGCGCTCCCACAGCTGGCGGTTCAGGATAATGGGGGTGGAGATCTCCACATAGCCGTACTTCTTGTGGACCTGCCGCCAGTAATCCAGCAGGGTGTTCTTCAGCACCATGCCCTTGGGCAGGAAGAAGGGGAAGCCGGGGCCCTCGTCCCGGAGCATGAACAGGCCCAGCTCCTTGCCCAGACGGCGGTGGTCCCGCTTCTTGGCCTCCTCAATGCGCTGCAGGTAGGCGTCCAGCTCGTCCTTCTTGGGGAAGGCGATGCCGTAGATGCGCTGCAGGGTCTCCCGGTTGGAGTCGCCCCGCCAGTAGGCGGCGTTGCAGGCGGTGAGTTTTAATGCGTTGCCCTTCACCCGGCCGGTGGAGTCCAGGTGGGGGCCGGCGCACAGGTCGGTGAACTCGCCCTGCTTGTAGAAGGAGATGTGGGCGTCCTCGGGCAGGTCGTTGATGAGCTCCACCTTGAAGGGCTCGCCCTTCTCCTCCATGAACTTCAGGGCCTCAGCCCGGGGCAGCTCGAACCGCTCCAGCTTCAGCTTCTCTTTACAGATTTTCCGCATCTCCGCCTCGATCTTCTCCAGGTGCTCGGGGGTGAAGGCGAAGGGGGCGTCCATGTCGTAGTACCAGCCCTCGTCGATGGAGGGGCCGATGGCCAGCTTCACCTCGGGCCACAGGCGCTTCACCGCCTGGGCCATGATGTGGGAGCAGGTGTGCCAGTAGGTCTGGCGGTACTCGGGATTTTCAAAGGTAAATTCGTTGTTTTTCACTTCTTCGGACATTGAAATAACCTCCTCATAAGCCTTCCCCTTCAGGGGAAGGTGGCATTTGCGGAGCAAATGACGGATGAGGCGGTCCTGTATCCGGCCTCATCAGTCTCGCTTCGCTCGACAGCTTCCCCTAAAGGGGAAGCCTGTGTTTCGGGGCAAAACAAAACGCCTCACCCCTGAGTGTGTCAGGGGTGAGGCGTAAATAATCCAATACGTCCCACGGTTCCACCCTGCTTACGGCCCCAAAACAGGCCGTCGCTTGTGACCGCTGTAACGGGCGGGCCCGGCATAGCTTTCTGCCGAACAGAACGCGAGGGCAGAGTGGAGGTCCATTCTGCATTCTGCATTCTGCATTCTGCATTCGCCAGCGGCTCTGGAGTGGTACCGGCTGCAAAAGCTCGCAGGACGCTTCCAGCCTCTGCGTCCCTCTCTGGGCGGATTTTGCGGCTTCTTCTCCATCGTTGCCGATTTGACAGGGGTACTATATCACCGGGGAGGAGAATTGTCAAGGTGGGAAATTGAAACATCGGACATCCCCGTGGGGAAAAGAGGCACTTTGCCTGAAATCCAGGGAATTTTCTTGACCCCCTACCGGCGGAATGATACAATGGGGGCAAGATATCCGGTCCTGAACAGCACATTGGCCGGAGGAGGAAACTGCCATGGCAAAGCATGTAAAGCGTTCGGTAATCCCCATCTATCTGGTGGGGTTGGTGTGGCTGGTGTTCGGGCTGGGCCTGCGCCTGTACCAGCCGGTGGATTATATCCTGTGCGCCCTGGTCTCGGTGGCCGCGCTTGTGGTGGGAAAGGCCATTTTCCCGGATAAGAGCTACCAGATCGCCGGCAGGGAGGACGAGGAGGAGAAGAAGCAGGCGGAGCAGGAGGCCCAGAAGCGCGCCGAGGAGGCCCACGCCGCCCGGGAGAAGGCCCAGGCGGAGCGGGAAGAGCGGCAGCGCCGGGAGCAGGAGGAGAAGGCCCGCCAGGCCCAGCAGGCCAAGAGCACCGGCAATCCGGAGATCGACAAGCTGATCCTGGAGCGGGAGCGGGCTTTAAGTGAAATGCGCCGCCTCAACGACAGCATCGAGGACGAGACCATCTCCGCCCAGATCGACCACCTGGAGGAGGTCACCCGGCAGATCATCGACCAGGTGATCCAGGAGCCCAAAAAGCTCCCCCAGATCCGCCGCTTTTTGAACTACTTCCTGCCCACCACCTTGAAAATTCTCAACGCCTATGACCGGATGGACGCCGTGGGCATCTCTGGGGAGAATATCGACGCCACCAAGGCCAAGGTGGAGGCCATGATGGGCACCATTGTGAAGGCATTCGACAAACAGCTGGACTCCCTCTTTGGGGCGGAGGCCATGGACATCTCCACCGACATCACCGTCATGGAGAACCTGCTGGCCCAGGAGGGGCTGAGCGGACCGGAGCGGCCCAAGACCTCCGGAGAGGGGACTGCCCTGGAGTTATAATAAGGAGAAATCCCATGAAAGTTCAAAGGGACACCACCTCCAAAAGCAGCTGGCGGCCTCTGGGATCGGCCCTGCTGTTTGCCGCGATGGCAGTCATTTTGATTTGGCTGTCTGCTGGAGACGGGGAGCATTTTTCCAACGGCCTCATATTAGCCGCGGGCGCCGTTTTGTGCGCCCTGCTGGAACTGTCCCGCTGGTTTGGCAGAGAAATGGGGCAAGGAATGCGGCTTTTTCGTGCGCTCCTTGTTACTGGTCTGCTGATTCTCAGTGGAGCGACCGGAAATCTTGTGATGCCGGAGCAGTGGATTATCCTGGGGCTTTGTTCCATATGGACGCTGACCCTGTGGTATGAGTTTTTTTACCACCTTCGAAGAGACGACTGACTGGAAACAATTTTAGATATTCTTTCAAAATCCTCAACGCCTATGCCCGGATGGACACTATGGACATCTCCATCCTGGAACTGTAACAGGAACGCTGTATGGCTCTTTAGATTCTGAGGCGAAGCGGGAGGGATTCAAATGCGGCAAGGTTCTGAAGTGCGGTGGATTTTACTCGCGTGTGCAGTGCTTAACTGCCTGGTCATCCTGCTCAGTGTGGGGGAATACCGGGGAATGGTCTCCGACGGCATATACGACGCCCTGATTTCTGCCGGGTCAGACCCCAATATTCAGCTGGAGAGCCTGCGGGGCTATCAGTTCCGCTGGCTGATTCAGGGACACGGCGCGGTGGTCTTTTTCCTCGGCTTTTTGTGGGGAAACCGGGCGGTGACCCGCGTGCCCTGTCTGGCGTTTTCCGCCCTGGGCGCACTGTGGCTCAGTACGCCCCTGTGGTTTCCCGTGCAGGGGGTGCAGATCTCCGTGTGGTTCCTGATTGCAGCTGCATATCTGGGGGGCGCTGCCTATCTGTGGTGGAAATACCGCAAAAACCGGCGGGAGCAGTCCGATTTCCTTTCAAAGATTTTTCCATAAAACTATGATGTTTCAAGGAGGAACTGCAGGAATGAAACCGGAAAAGCACCCTCCAAAGGAAATGGGAAAGCCTGGACGGCTGGTACAGGCGATCATTTGGACCATCTGCGCAGTGCTGTTCGGTGTGCAGCTGCGGCAGGCGCTGCTGTATGGGACCGCGTCTAACGCCCCGGGCTGGCCCTTGTGTGCCCTGGCAATCGCGGGAAGCGCACTGTGCGCAGTTTGCTGGCTGATCAGCTGGCTGCGGTATGATAAAAACCATTCAAAAGAATCAAATCAGGATATTTAGGAGGAACACGACAATGAGCGATAATCTGGATATGACCCCGCACCTGACTCTGACGCCCGAGGCGGACGCGGCTGCGGCCGCCGCCCCCGCCGCCCCGG
>JABLTR010075930.1_pt1 | contig 19167 bp, 9 predicted proteins | sample 7160071 | NCBI WGS metagenome assembly JABLTR01 (sample SAMN14651230, study PRJNA627086) | human gut metagenome | isolation source: feces | host: Homo sapiens | reverse complement strand
GGACTGATCGCCGGATTCGTTCCCATAGACAGGATAGCGGAGCTGTGCAACATAGGTACATTGTGGGCCTTTTTCATGGTTTCACTTACGGTTATAGTACTGAGAAAAAGTCAACCGGGACTGAGAAGGGACTTCAGGACGCCATTGGTACCTTTCGTACCGGTGATGTCCATGGCGCTGTGCGCTTTCCTGGCGTCCCAGCTGGATCCAGTGACATGGGTGGTCTTCGTCATATGGTCTTGCTGCGGAATGATAGTCTATTTCCTCTACGGCAGGAAACACAGTAAGCTGGGCGATAGATGAGAAAAAAAGGGGAGGGGATATGAGACACCACGAGCTGTCTGACGATATCGGGGAACGATAGTAGAAAGTGTGAAAAAATGCGTGGCAATAAGTTGAATAAGTACGGCATATTTAGAAAAAGAAAAATGCTAGCGATGGATAAACCAGTCGTGTTTCTTGACCTGGAAATAGGCGCTGAGAGTGGGCAGATCCTGGATATAGGAGCGGTCAGGTCTGATGGGGAGAAGTTACATTCTCCTTCTAAAAGAGATCTGCAACGATTTTTGCCCGGGACAGGATATATCTGCGGGCATAACATCGTAAATCATGATTTGAAATACTTGGAAAACATTCTCAGTAAAACTCTGGATCTTCGTGCGATCGATACCTTATATCTCTCTCCTCTACTTTTTCCGGAAAGATTATCACATGCGTTATTCAAAGACGAAAAGCTGCAGGATGGAGAATGGAACAATCCTGTAAATGATTGCAGGAAAGCGGAGAAACTATTTAGAGATGAGATAAATGCTTTTTTTCTATTGCCGTCTGATATCAGGAGAATTTTTGCGGCGTTGCTCTATGACCACGAAGAATTCAAAGGCTTTTTTCAGTATATTGATTTCATACCGTCGGATCAGGATACGGAAACCTTGATCAAATCAGTTTTTTCAGGTAAGATCTGCGAGAATTCGGATCTACAGCGGCTCATCTTGGAATATCCTGTCGAGCTGGCCTATGCGCTGGCGTTGATCAATTGCGGTGATCGTATTGCTATTCCCTCGTGGGTCGTTAACACTTATCCCGAAACTGGACATATGATGGAGATGTTGTGCAATACGCCTTGTGAGGCTGGATGTGATTACTGCAGACAGCATTTCAATGTCCGGAAAGAATTGAAAAAAATCTTTGGTTACGATGGCTTCAGGACATATGGGGGTAAAGCTCTGCAGGAGGAGGCAGTTCGGGCGGCAGTGGATGGAAAATCGCTGTTAGCGGTATTCCCTACGGGAGGGGGAAAGTCGCTTACATTTCAGCTCCCTGCTCTTATGGCAGGAAATACGGTACATGGCCTTACTGTCGTCATTTCTCCTCTACAGTCACTGATGAAAGACCAGGTGGATAATCTCAATGCACAGGGGATCGTGGAAGCAGTGACGATCAATGGGTTGCTGAATGAGATAGAACGCGCTGACGCTTTCCGGCGTATAGGTGACGGATCGGCTGTCCTTTTATATATTTCGCCGGAGCAGCTTAGGTCCAGGACGATAGAACGGCTTCTGATTTCCAGAAATGTTGTCCGGTTCGTAATCGATGAAGCCCACTGCTTTTCCGCATGGGGACAGGATTTTCGCGTGGATTATCTGTATATAGGGGATTTTATAAAACGTTTGATGAAAGAGAAAGGTTCGAAGAGCGTTATTCCTGTATCCTGTTTTACCGCTACAGCCAAGCAGAAGGTCATCAGTGATATTTGCGATTACTTCAGGAAAAAGTTGAACTTGGATATCAAAGTATTCGCTGCTGAAGCTACCCGTGAAAACCTGCGTTATAAAGTTATTCATGAAGAAACAGACGCGGAAAAATATAATACACTCAGGAACCTGATTTCCGCGAAAGATTGTCCGACGATCGTTTATGTATCGAGAACCAGGCAGACTCGTGAAATCGCTCAGAAGCTGACGGCTGACGGATTTCCTGCCTGCCCTTTTAATGGGCAGATGGATCCGGAGGAAAAAGTAAAGAATCAGGACTCTTTTATCAGAAATGAGATAAATATCATCGTTGCTACGTCAGCATTTGGAATGGGCGTCGATAAAAAGGATGTGGGGCTGGTGATCCATTATGATATCTCAGGCTCACTGGAGGATTATATTCAGGAAGCCGGACGTGCGGGACGGGACCCTTCCATGGAAGCGGATTGTTTTGTTCTGTATAATGATAATGATCTGGATAATCATTTCTCTATGCTCAATCGATCGAAGCTCAGCATCAATGAGATACAGCAGGTGTGGAAAGCGATCAAAGATATGACCGGGGTGCGAAAACGTGTATGCTGTTCACCTCTCGAAATAGCGAGGCAGGCAGGATGGGACGATTCTGTCAGAGAAATCGAAACGAGAGTGAAGACAGCGATATCGGCCCTTGAGAATGCCGGTTATGTTAAGCGTGAGAGAAACATGCCTCAGGTGTACGCGACGAGCATCTCTGTAAACAATATGGCGGAAGCGGTAAGCAGGATAAATACGTCTCCGCTGTTTTCAGAACGCCAGAGAGTAGACGCGAAACGCATCATCAGTTCTCTGATTTCCAGCAAGTACATAAGCAAGGCGTCGGGAGACGAGGGAGAATCGAGAGTAGACTATATGGCGGATATGCTGGGGATAGAAAGAAAAGATGTGATCAATGCGATCAATCTCATGCGTCAGGAAGGTTTGCTAAACGATGAGAGGGATATGTCTGCGTATATTTTCGATACAGATACAGAAAAGAGATCCAAGATGATCCTTGACCGTTTCTCGAAACTGGAGAAATTTATGCTCTCTCAGTCGGCGGAGGAGTGGCATACGCTCAATTTCAAGGAGCTGAACGAGGACGCGCAGGCAGATGGGTTAAAGACGTCAAGTGTTAAAAATATACGTACTATTTTGTACTATCACATCATTAATAATTACGTACAGAAAAGGATGGACCAGGATACGGGAATCACGGAGTTTTCGGCGACGATGCCGACGGCGCAGCTGCTGGAAAGGTATAGCCGGAGAATAGATATATGCAGGTTCATTATCGATTTTTTGTATAAAAAGACAGGCGACGAGATCATTGGTTATGGAAGAGACGGGAAGAAAGTCCTGTTTTCCATCGTAGAACTTTACAAGGAGTATAACGATATTCCCCGCATAGATACATATAAGGAAAGGATCGCGTTGAAAGATGTTGAAGACGCGCTTCTTTATTTATCTAAGATCGGCGCATTGAGACTGGAAGGTGGTTTTCTCGTTCTCTACAACAGGATGGAGATAAAACGACTCGTCGTAGATAATAGAATAAAGTACAAAGTGGACGATTACAGGTTCCTAGATGATTTTTACAAGCATAAGATCCAGCAGATCCATATTGTAGGTGAATATGCGAATATGATGGTAAGGGATTATAATGCCGCATTACAATTTGTGCATGACTATTTTCAGATGGATTTTAGGAAATTTATCGCGAAATACTTTAAAGGTGAGCGCGTTAATGAGATCAATAGGAATATCACGTTAAAAAAGTATAACAGGATATTTGGAGAGCTGTCTGATACGCAGTTGAATATCATCAATGATGCCGAATCAAAGTATATCGTAGTTGCTGCGGGACCGGGAAGCGGGAAAACCCGTGTACTGGTACATAAATTGGCTTCTCTGCTGATGTTGGAGGATGTAAAGAATGAACAGCTCCTGATGTTGACGTTTTCCCGCGCGGCAGCGGTGGAATTCAAGAAGCGGCTTATTTCATTGATCGGACGCGCGGCTTACTTTGTGGAAATCAAGACTTTTCATTCGTATTGCTTCGATCTGATTGGCAAGACGGGGAATCTTGAGGACATCAAAGATGTCGTGAAAAACGCGGCGGTAATGATCGAGCGTGGAGAAGTAGAGCAGGGTAAGATCACAAAGAATGTACTCGTCATCGATGAAGCACAGGATATGGATGAGAACGAGTTTCGATTGCTGGAAGCGCTGATGCGTAAAAACGATGATATGAGAGTTATTGCTGTCGGTGACGATGATCAGAACATCTATCAGTTCCGTGGCTCTGATTCGAAATATCTGCGTTCTTTAATAGATGAACATGGAGCTGTTAAATATGAAATGACGGAAAATCATCGCAGTAAGGCAGATATAGTGAAGTTGAGTAACGCTTTCGCCGGTTTGATCAGCCATAGGATGAAAGAGTCGGCAGTCAGAGCGGTTCGGCAGGAGCGCGGCAACGTTGTGATCGTCCAGCACTGTTGCAGCTTTATGGAGGAACCATTGGTCCATGATATCGTCGACAGACACAGCAGCGGAAGGGTCTGTGTTCTAACTAATACCAATGACGAAGCGCTGCGGATCATGGGGCTTTTAAAGCGACAAGGCGTAAGGACAAAATTGATCCAATCCCTGGATGACAGCGTTTCTCTGTATAATCTGGTAGAGGTAAGATATTTCCTGAAAGTGATAGACAGGAATTTGCAGACACCGGCTATACCGGACGCAGTATGGGAAGAAGCAAAAATGAGCTTGATGAGAGTGTATTCAGAAAGCGAATGTCTTGAGAATTGTAAAAATATGATCCGGGATTTCGAGATGGTATATCCGATGAAATACCGTAATGATCTTGAAGAATTCATAAGACAGTCCAGGTATGAGGATTTTTATGATGACAAAAGAGAGGCGGTCTATGTTTCGACGATCCATAAGTCTAAGGGAAGAGAATTCGATGTAGTATATATGATGCTCAAGGGGATATCAGCTATCACAGATGAAGAAAAGCGGAAAATATATGTTGGGATGACGAGAGCGAAGGATGAGTTGTATATCCATTGTGATACGGGGATGTTCAAAGACATGATCCCGGATGGGATAGAATATACTGTAGATCGTGAAATGTATACGGAAAGCGGAGAGGTCACGATCCAGCTGGGTTACAGGGATGTAGTCCTTGATTTTTTCAAAGGGAGGAAACGGGACATTTTCAGGATGCGCAGTGGAAATGAGTTGTTCGTATCAGGTGATCATATTTATGCTGATATTGACGGGAGACGAATCAAAGTGGTGAAATTTTCAAAAGGTTTCCGTGAGAGGCTGGAAAAGTTGTATAATAAGGGATATCATCTGGTTTCCTCAAAAGTCAGGTTTATAGTAGCATGGAAAGGTAAAACTGATGAAGAAGAAACCGCGGTGTTGTTACCAGACATAAGTTTCAGAAGATAAGTGAGTATGAGACAATCAGAAAAAGGAGAGACATCATGAAAGAAAAACGTGAAGTAATAAGTCAGATAGCCGAATTCCTGTCATATAAGATCCGTTCGGGCGCTGTTTCCCAGGAGGGCGGCGACAAGATATGGCGAGTAGCGCTGGAGCATCCGGAAAAGGTCGACGCCATCACTGATATCCTCGATATGGATCTGCCTGAAGACGAGACGCTGGCAAAGGTGGAGAGGCTCGTATCATGAAGGGTCTTGAGATAAAGACTGCCGGTATGAAGGCGCTGGAGGAAAGCGTCCTGTTCCGCACTATGACGAAAGAGGAGATATTGGATGTCATCGACGCGATGGATCCGAGGGCGAGAAGGTTTCAGAAAAAAGATATGATCCTTCAGGATGGTGAACTTGTCGGGAGCATGATGATCGTCTTGTCGGGTAAAATACATCTTTTCCATATAGACCCCAACGGGAACAGCAATCTGCTGGAGGTGCCGGGACCGGGAGATACCGTGGGGATGCTCAATGCCGTAGGCAAATATAGGCTTCACGTATCAGCGATGGCGCTGGAGGAGACGGAACTGCTGCTGATCGATGTAGATCCGCTCCTGAGGGGAGATTCGCCGATAACGCCTTTGCAGCTCCGGTTCCTTCGGAATCTTACCGTGGCATTGGCTCAGAAAGCACACGATCTGACGGTGAAGCTGGAGGACAGTGTCAGACGGTCGACGCGTGAAAAACTTCAGGATTACCTGTCCGCGCGGTATCATGAGGAAAAGAGCCGCACTTTTTCCATACCGTTAAACAGACAGGAACTGGCGGATTTTCTCTTCGCGGATCGCAGCGCGATGTCGAAAGAACTCTGCAAGATGCGTGATGAAGGATTGTTGAAGTTTGAAAAAAGCAAATTCGAGCTTCTCATCAAGATGCCCATGACCGATGAGGAGATGGATCCCAATGAGAAGCTCTGATCTATGTGAAAGGTCTGCTTCGTGAGAAGCAGCCTTTATTTTTTGGGCATATGAGCCCTCCGCCGGTCAGGCGGCGTGGTATCGGGTACTGTTTCCGACGAAAGACTCGGTCAGCAGTACGATACCGGACATGGTCAGGTAAAGCCCCCATATCACGCTGAGACCAAACCAGCCCAGAAGAGGGTTGATAAGTATTATCAACGTCAGAAACAGGTTCATGATACCGCTGGTCAACATCAGTCCGGCTCCGGGAACAGAAGCTTTTCGCAGGGCGCTGAAGGCCTGTATCTGCTCTATCCCACTCAGCAGGGTGAAGAAACCGATAGCGAATGTCAGTGTGCTCAGCAATTCTACAGAGCCGTAGGGATTCCCGAGGGCGGTCCACAGCATCAGCCCTGACAGCAGTGTCAGTACGATACCGTTGGCAAGAGACCAGCCGCTTCTGTAGGAAGCTTTGGATCTGAAGTAGGTTATGATGCTGGAGATGCCGTATATGCCCAGGCCTGCCGTTACTATGTAAGAGATCCCGAGTCCCAGGGCGAGAGGGTCGAAGAAGGCTAACAGCCCCAGCCCTATCATGACTATTGAAATGATTATTCCTGTTTTTTTATTCATCGTATACATATCTTAATTATCCTCCTTTTTCATATGTTTTATTGATTGTCTCAATGATACTGTTTATTGCCGCGTAAAGCGGTGGTTTATGCAACGTAAAAACAGATATAATATATATTGATGTAATGTTCAATTTTATGAGAAGTCGAAAGGGGAAATGAACATGTATGAACAACTTGAAAGCTACATTGGTTATCTCACGAGAAAAGAACGGTCCAGAGCGACCGTGAATCAGTATCGCAGGGATATCTCGGCATTTATCATCGAAATGAGCAGAGCGGCGGCAGATGGATGCGTAACGAAGGAAGCGGTCATAAAATATAAGAGGCAGCTTTGCGAAAGGTACAGGATCTCCAGTGTGAATACGAAGCTGGCGGCTATAAACGGATTCCTTGAATACACAGGCAGAAGAGATCTGAGGGTGAAGACTATGAGAATACAACGGCGTGCGTACTGCCCCGGAGAAAAGGAGCTGACTAAGCGTGAATATCTCAGCATGATCGATCAGGCGATAGCTCAGGGAGATGAGCGGATGAGTCTGTTGATGCAGACCCTCGGCGGTACGGGCATAAGAGTGTCGGAGCTGAGATATATAACGGTGGAGGCTGTGGAAAAGGGAGAAGCCAGTATATGGCTCAAGGGAAAGAACAGGACTGTCCTTATCGCAGGAAGGCTGAAAAAACGCCTCCAGAGCTATATACGCAGGGAAAAACTCACCGGCGGCCCGGTTTTCGTGACCAGCGGCAGGAAACCGCTGGACAGGTCAAACATATGGAAGATGATGAAAAGGCTCGGCGAAAAAGCAGGAGTAGGGAAAGAAAAGGTATTCCCGCACAATGTACGTCATCTTTTTGCCAGATGTTTCTATGAAAACGATAAGGACATAGCGAAACTGGCTGATGTGCTGGGGCACAGCAATATAGACACGACCAGGATATATATAATGACCTCAGGGTACGAACATCGCAGAAAGATCGATGCGCTGGGATTGGTGCTGTGACGGCATAATTCGTCTTATGTGGTACATAGATATACATTTTAAAATATGATTAGATATATACAGTATAGTATGTAACACCAGCGCATGTCAATTGAACTTTAATACCAATTTAACATTCTTTTCACAAAAAATCACCCTTATGCTTGAAAAAGCCAATTAAGGGTTACTTTAGATGACTGACATGTCTTCTTTTTTATCATCGTTTCGATGATCGTTAACCTGATCTTTACGAAAAATCCTTTATATCCCTTTTTTGTTTGGCAATGGTACAAACTGTCGGAGATCCATACAACATAAGACGAATTATGTGGTATGGAGCCTATGGCTGCACGGAAGAGCTGCGCGTCTTTCTGCAAAATGCATATCGTTTAGAGGAGGGAGAAAAGTGGGACGAGGAAAGCTTACGCAGGAGGAGATCGAAGAACTCAGGCGCAATCCGTACGTCGTATCGGTAGATTCTGCGCGGATAAAATATTCCGATGACTTCAAGAAGTTGTTCATGTGCAAATATCTGAATGGAGAACGACCTGGAAATATATTCAGGAATGCGGGATTCGATACGACAGTGCTTGGATCGAAAAGGGTCGAGAGAGCATGTTCGAGGTGGAGAGCGATGTATTGCTCAGGCGCCCTTGACATCGACATCCCCGATTCCGGAGCGGATGGCGATACTCGTCATATGACCGATAAGCGCAGGGATCCCGGAGCGGACGGCAGATTTGAAGCCGCGGAGCATATAAAGCTGCTGCAGGAGTTGATAAGGAAACAGGAGCATGTCATAAAAAGACAGCGTGCTGAGCTGGAGGAGATGAAGAAGAGGGTATCCGGGAAACTCTGAAAGCGTGTGGATGTATTGTTTTTCGAAAGTGAGGAGAAAGCTGTATGAGAGTGAGTGCAGGGAAGAAGTTCATGGTCATGATGATGACGCTGGTCATGATAGTGACGATGATGCCGGGTACGATAAGTGCTGCATACGAGGGGGGACGGGATAAAGAAGACTCCGGGACGGAAGGCGGAGCCGACGGCCGTATGATCACGCTGTCCTGGAAGCCTGAGAAGGCGTACGACAACGCTGAGAGGGAAAAGGTGAAGGTTTCCCTCGAGGCTGCCTATGATCCTGAAAAGAGCGGGGCGGACTCCGTGGATATGGAGATAAGGCTGGAGGAAGACGAGGCTCAGCTTCTCATGCAGTTTCGAGATCCCGGATCGGAGCTGGACGAGACCATAACGGTCAAACCTTCCGCAGGGAATGATATTTCTATCAGACACGGAGATGATGGGGCGCTTTTCCTCGAATTCACGTTGGATCGCCAGGAGCCTGTATTGAAAGCGGATCTTGACTTTGGAAAGGCTGAGGGAGCCGCGACGGAGCCGGGAGCACATGACGTGACTGTGGAGGCCGGAGATGTCCTGGCCGGGGCGCGATATGGAGAAGGAAATGAGGCGGAGCCTGTAGATGCGGAAAATATAGCCGTGGACGCGGAGAGATTCACAGTCGTGATATCCGATGAGAAGGATCTGCCGGGTCTTTTCGGAACAGATAGTTTATCCGGGAAGAACAGCCTCTCCGGGAAGATGACAGCAAGGAGCCTGTCTTCCCGGGAGCGTGTCGATATAGACGAGAGGCAGGACGTCCAGTCCTTCGATATCTTCTGGGTGGACAACAATGACGAAATGAGCATCAGGCCCGTGAATGCGGAGATGGTTCCTGTGCTTCGCTTTTCCCTGGAAGGAAACGGCAGCTTCACCGAGCTTACTGCGGATAACATGGCGACTATTGGCCTTACCCAGATGCCTGAGGTGAATATCACTGAAAACGGCATAGGCAGATGGAACGTCCAGGTCCCTCAGCTCCCGAGCAAGGTGACATATTACGATGCATATGGGGATGCTACAGTTTACGATGATATCCAGTGGGAAGTAGTTCCGGCGGCAGCGAACGGTTATCAGCTTACGGAGGTCACCCGGGAGGACATAGGATCAGGTGAAAGTATTTATGCCGGTCTGACAGAGCCCGGATGGTACTATGTCCTTACGGAGGACATAGTGTTCGATCTCGCTTTCAGAAAGGGCGGGAATGCTGTGGATGAGACTGTTGCGGAGGATGTGATAAAGAAGAATTTCTATTTCAATGTCGAATATCGTCAGGGCGTGAGGGAATCCATCGATCTGACGGACGAGGAGCACAGCGGCAGATTCGATATAGATGTGGAGGTCGACAGCGAGAACAAGAACGGCAAGTGCAGCATGACAGGTGTGCCGAAGTACAACCTGGACGGTACGAGAATAACCTACAGCATGGAGGATAAGTTTGAAGATGAGGACAAGATCCTGGTTGATGATTTTGAAGACGTTCCCGGATTTGAAAAGGGGGATTACTACTCGATAATCTATGATAACACGGCTGTTCCGGGATTTTCAGCTCAGACTGACCAGCTTTACGATGGCGGCACCATGTATCTTACTCTGGCAGGAACGAGAGATTATGAAGCTGCCAAGATATGGCTCGATGACGGCGAAGACGAGACTGTCGATAACCGGCCTACGGGAGAATTCCAGCTCTGGAGGTACAGGGAAGGCAGCAGCTATACGACCGCAGCGCCTGTCAGAGACGGAACAGGCGATATAATGAGCATAGAGCTGGACAGCAGCGGATCGAAGGATCCGGTCGAGGGAGAAGATGGATTCGATTCCCAGAAGCTCCAGTTCGAGGACCTTCCGAAGTACGATACGGAAGGGTACAGTTATTACTACGTCCTCAGGGAATATCTGGATACGACTGATAAAGATAACGAAGCAGCACAGAATTATATTCAGGTGTTCGGAGGAGTCAATGGATATCATGATACGGTAGAAGGTGTGGAGATCACCGGGGAGGATCCTGATAACGAGCCTCGCCGCCAGGAAGGCAATACCTTCCTCTACAACGGCGGGATCATCCTCAACAGGATAGATGAAAGCACCAGCGTGTCCGTGTCAAAGATATGGAATGCCGCCGCCTTCCAGGCAGCATTCGATGGGGTGAAAATAGAGATGACCCTTTATTCGAAGTCCGAAGATGATGAACGATGGGAATCGACAGGGAAGACCCGGACCATGGAGGACTTCTCGGCTGAGATATCTGTGGACGATATAAGCGAGACCGTGCCGAAGTACGATGAGTTCGGCCAGCAGCTCCAGTATATCTGGCGGGAGACAGGCGTATATCAGGGGGATGAAAAGATCGAGCTGACGGTCGATGAGGAGAATTTTCTGAAGGCCTTCTTTGTTCTCCGTCAGGATGGCAGGGATGTGGAGTACACTTCGCTGTCGGAGACAGATGAGGAGACAGGCGATACTGTCATAACTAACAGTATCGCCAACACCGTCAAGTATACGGTGGATAAGAAGTGGTACGATGAAGATGGCAAGGAGACGGACCCGCCTGAAGATGCGTCCGTGAAATTTGCCATATACAGGGTCATCAACGGTGAAGATATAACGAGTGATAAGAAGGTGGCGGAGTTTACCATGGATGGCGAGGCCGACGAGGAGGCCGAGAAGGTAAATGAAGAGCTGGGAATATCCGTCAGGGAGGAGAGTCCATGGAATGCCGTCGTCAGTCCGTTGGTGGAATTTGACGAGAACGGGAATCAGTACGAGTATGTGCTGCTGGAAATGGCGGGAGAACAGGCGTATATCCCTGAATACGAGGTGACGAAGGATCAGGATGGGGATTATTACGCGACTGTTATCAACAAACCGGGCTCCGGCCAGCGGATCATGGTCAGGAAGAACTGGAACGACAACAGCGACATCGCCCACAGGGAGCCGGTGACCATAACGGCTTATGATAAGACAAATCCTGACGAGCCTTTAGGAAGCGTAACGTTGGGGCAGACTGACGGGGATGGTTCTCAGGGAGCATGGTACGACTGGCTGAGCATTCCGGCCGACGTAGATCAGGACGATGTGTACATACTGGAGACGCAGGTCGGGGATACGGACATTCCTGCTGATAAGGATTTATACGATTCATGGACCGGCGACGCCCCTGTCCTGGATACAGGCAGCAACAACGATTACTCCACCCTCCAGTATCAGGCCGAAAATCACAAGTACGAGGTCAGCTACAGCGTGGAAACGGTGGAAGGTCTTAAGTTTTACACGGCTGAGAACAGGCGGCTGGGTAATGTGGATCTCACCGTGACCAAGGAATGGACCGACGGAGACGGGAGCCAGAGACAGGCGATAGCGGAGGAGCTGAAACGAATCAAAAAAGAAAGTAGTGTTGACATCCGGCTCGCCATTGAGCTTGATTTCCACGACAGCGCTCAGTACAACGCCAACCACGGCGATTACAAAGTGGGTAATGACAAAGACGGCAACGGTTACGTGTCCATCGGACGAAAGGAAAGCGATGTCGCTATATACGACAATGAGGGAAACCGTGTTTCCTACAGGCAGACCGTGGATTTTAAGGATGATCAGAAGATATATTTCTACAACCTGCCTAAGTATGACGCCAACAGCGATATCGTCCGTTACGACATACGGGAGGTGTGGATCGAAGACGGCAAGGAGATATCGCGAGGTGACATCGAGAAAAAGTATGAAAACCTCTACAGCCTCATCGCCGACTACAGCACCAGGTACGCGGAGGGCGAGTATCAGATCGTCGATAACCACGGCAAACCGGACGTACAGACCATCGGTGTGGAAAACTATCTTTCCGGAGCGAAAGATATCAAATGGAAGAAGCTGTGGCACGATCTGTATAATTATGAAAACAGCCTGCGTCCCGACATATATCTTGACATCTACAGTGTTTCCCACTATGAGGAAGACGGGGCGATAAAGGAGCAGACGCAGGTATATCAGCGGGATTACAGATGGACCTTTGACGATGAGCTGACGGATCAGGGCGGACAGTACAGCAGGGAGCATTACTGGCTGGCTCAGATAGAGGGTGTTCCAAAGTACGACGCCCTGGGATATGAGATGACCTATTATGCCATCGAGAAGACCATTGTGGACAGAGGTTCATTCGACTACACCGACGTATACTATCTCGATCCGAATCACGATGGGACAGACGAAGATGTTACATCGGAGGATTATATCGGCTCGGAATACGAGGTAACAGAGGCTGCGATAGAAAATGGATACGTTCAGAACGTCAGCGATGTGGAGTCGGGAGATGGATACGGGACTTCTCACTATGCCCTCATCGAGGAAGGAACATTCAACAATCATCTGGACAGGTACGTGGAGGTGACGGCGGAAAAGCTGTGGAGCTCCCTGCCGGCAGGTTATGATATGAAAGATCTGCCTACGGCGACCTTCACCCTTTACAGGCAGCTGGCAAGCGATTCTTCCGGCGATCCGGCCACCGATGGAAAGAAGATTGCCGAGATCACCATAAAGGGGAGCGATTGGGCGGATATATCGAGGAATGGCAGTTACAGATTCCAGTTCCTGTATGAAGGTGTGAATGAATATAACTTCGGAGAGGATGGAGAAATGGTGATAACGCCTGAAGACGAAAATGCTTCCAGACTCCAGAAGTACGATGAGGACGGCAATCTGTGGAGGTACACCGTAGTGGAGACCTCCATGGCTACTGATATTCAGGGCAGCGGCGGCAACATCACAGGCCCGGATTTTTCCAAGGTGTTCGATCAGGCCGGCAGCAGCTCCGGCGTGGTCATCGAGAATACTTATGATAACGAGGAGAACCTGGGGTCACTTTCCGTAAAGAAGCTTCTGTACCTTCCGATGGCAAAAGATGGAGAACGGTGGGCTCCGGAGGCATATCCTGCCGTCACCTTTGAACTGACCAGGACCTATACGAAAAACGATGGGACCACCTCGCCTGCTGAGACAGTGGACACAATGACATGGAGTTCGGAAGCTGTACGGGACGAGTATGAGAGCCAGGCCGGAGGCCTGCTTTCGAAGATAGCGTCCTTCTTCACAGGAGATCCTGTGACCGTGAACGGGTCGCAGGTCGATGAGAACGGCGATTTCGAGCCGCTGGAGAATGTCATCACCTTTGAAGCCCTGGAGATATACGCTCCCAACGGTTCACCGTACGTCTATACCGTCAAGGAGGTGAAGAGCAGCCTCAACGGTTACGATACGTGGGCCGTGGAGGGGGATGTGGCTATTGAAGATGCTGAGACGGAGATGACGGGAGAGCCTGTTCCCGGCGATCCGGCGACAGGAGAGATGACTCCTGCGGCTGACAGCGAAGACGGCACGGAAGAGGAAAGGACGATCGCCGCCACCTTCATCAACAGACAGGATACTGAAAGGGAGACTGTGACCGTCTCAGGGCAGAAAAACTGGAACGATTACGATGACGTGTTCGGAACAAGGCCGGATGAAATAACGCTGACGCTTTACAGGCAGGCCGACTCACAGCCGGGACAGAGCAATTCCATAGGGAAAACCGAGGTGTCGGATGGGTTGTATAGTGTGATATGGGATGAGACGACGAGCGGCAACGTCTGGACTTATACCATAACCGACAAGCAGGTCGCCGTCGAGCTTGAAAAGTATGCGCCTAACGGCATGCCGTGGAAATATTCCGTCAGGGAGACATTAGCGGATACAGACGGCGGAGCGGCTGAGATATACGATATGACGCCTGCGGGAGGCGAGACTTCCGCGAAAGGCGCGGCGGGAGACAGCGGCGAGATAACTCTCGGCCATCTGACCAACAGCATGATGACCTCGACCTCTTTCAGCAAGACGTGGGTCGACAGCGACGGTGATGTGATAGACGAGGATCTGCTGGGCGTGGAACTTTCCGTAGATTTCACCCTCCAGGTAGCCGAGGTGACGAAAGGAGAGGACAGTCAGGAGCAGATATCTGAATGGAGCGATGCGGAAACGTATTTCCGGACAAATCTTGGCTGGACTGACGATAATGGCCGGAGTGCGTACAAGAATGTATTCGGTGAAGATGGCGAATATCAGTTCACCCAGACTAAAACAGGCCATATAGACGACGATGAGGTATGGGGAAAGGATAACAGAGGCTCATTCTCCGGTCTTCCGGGATATATAAAGAAAAATAGTTCTTTGGCGGAAACGACGCAGCTGACATATCGGGTGGTAGAGAGGAAGATAAGATATGAGGCTGGAGAAAATACCGTGATCCAGAACGTGAACGTGACAGCCGATGAGGGAACGACCTACAAGTTGGAATTTCCGGAGGCGTCTGTTGGCGATGAGGACGCCGGTGCTTTCGACGGCCCTTTCGCCCCGGCATACCCTGACGGCGACGGCTGGTCATCTGACGGTGCCTACAACGATAGCGACAGCGATTTTGCCAATATGCTGAAGACGACGGAGATGGCCGCGAAGAAGATATGGCAGGGCGATGATAACAACGCCTACGGCACGAGAGAGGAGACGGGCCGCGGCGATTACGACTGGGAAGTGACATTCGTGGTTCAGCAACGCCTTGACGGCGATGAATGGTCGGATGTAATGGTGAATGGAGAGGGCGGCGAAACGCCTCTTACCATCACCATCTACGGGACTGACCTGCAGACGGGATCCGATGTGGTGACCTTCAGCGGACTTCCGGAGACAGGCCTTACAGGCGGCACTTACCAGTACAGGATAAGGGAGCTCGATACGGATGATACCGTCATAGACGGAACGGCGGGCAATGACCGTTACAACACGTCCTATGAGGTGGACTACGATTGTGAGGACGGTGTAACGACTGTGACCAACCGTCTGGAGACGACGAGGATATACGCCGACAAGATCTGGAACAAAGGAATAAAGGATAAACAGACGCTCACCTTCGAGCTGAAATATCTCGATGAAGACGGTGAGACGTGGCGTTCATTTGTCCCTGCGGCCACAGTAACGCTGGACGGCATTCCTGAGCTTGCTCAGACGGTGCCAGGCAGTCTGCCTGCCGTCGGAGCTTCGTACGGAGAATACGATTCGTGGAGAGCTTCATGGTCCAATGTACCGCTGGTCATGGCGGGAAGCAGTCTCGATAATGATGGCCATACTATTTATACGGTAGTGGAGAAGGATACGGGCAGGTACCTGATAGAGACGACAGGCGGTGATAAAAATTACGATGGGGAAAAATACCATACCTTTGATATATCCAACAACGAAAAGACTTCTCTCACAGTGGAGAAGTCATGGCTGGGAGTCGAGCCGGGCGCGCTGAAGGAAGTGACGGCGTCCATATACAGAGCAGCGGTGACTGATGAGGAGCTGGAGGCAGGCAAGCTGGATGGGGACAGCCGGGCTGAGGCTGTGCCGGGCGACAACGGCGGAGAGATGACCATTACGCTGAATGAAGGCAATGGCTGGAACGTCACCATAGATGATCTTCCTAAGTATGACGATAATGGGTATACATACGTCTACTTTGCCAGTGAGACTGCCATCGGAGGGGAAGAACCGCCGGAGGATGAGTTGTATATCAGCTATGAGAACGGAAGGGATCCTGCTTCGGGAGCTTATTCCACCAGGATAATAAACACGGGAAAGACCGATATAGAGGGAAGCAAGACGTGGAAGGACAACGGCGGCGCCTACGGCACCAGACCTGATAATGTGGAGCTGGAGCTTTACAGAACGTCAGTAGGAGGAGAAGCGGTCCTCGTCGACGCTGATACGATGAAGGAGGAAGGCATCGCGTTCCGGTGGACGGAGAAGGAAGGCGACCGATGGTCTTATGAGTACACAGGGCTGCCTGTCACAGACAGCCGGGGGAATGAGTATGCCTACAGCGTGAAGGAAGCGGAGGAGATGGAGGCCGGAGACGGCGATGTATACCGGGCGGGGCCGGAAGGCACTGCCGATAATGGATACGCCCTTACCAACACGCTGACCGATACGATAGACATCCCTGTGGAGAAGGTCTGGACCGACAGCGACGACAAGGGAGGGACCAGACCTGACAGTATCCGGCTGGTGCTCTGCGCCAATGGCGAGGAATACAGGGAAGCGACGGTGGAAAGGCCGGATACGGACGATGGCCGATGGGCTTACACCTTCGAAGGACTGCCTGAATACGATGAGGACGGAGTCAGGATAGAGTATACCGTCGCCGAGAAGGAAGTGCCTGACGGATACGATGTCCGTGTAGACGGTATGACTGTGGAGAACGTTGCCAGGGGCAGCCTTACAGTCACTAAGACGGTGAAGGGCAATGCCGGAGACAAAAATAAGGAGTTTACTTTCATCGTGACCCTGGATAACGAGAACATAACAGGCCTGTACGGCGATATGGAATTCGAAGACGGAAAGGCACGGTTCACCCTCAGCGATGGGGAATCGCTGAGTGCTGACGGCCTTCCGGGAGGAACAGGATATTCCGTGAGAGAAGAGGAAGACGGCAGCGACGGATATGCGACACGATCCGAGAACAGCGAGGGAACGATCCCGGCCGGAGACATCATCACTGTGAAATACATCAACAGCAAAGATATACCGCCTGCTGATGACAGCGATACAGATACGAAGACCGGAGACGATACCAGCCTGGCAATACCGGCAGCCGTCATGGCCGCGTCCCTTGCAGCCATAGCTGCGGTGCTGGCAGGGATAAGGCGAAAATCCAGAAAGTAGCGGGACTTTCAATATTTTTGCTTTACAAGAGCTGCGAGATGTTGTATCATATATGAATGTAAGCCGCTCGAAAAAGGTCTGCAAATCCGGTCCCGGCAGCTCACAGAGCCGCTGGAGAGATGATCGGTACCTTACATAGGCGAGACTGGATAGAGGAGGTAAGAAAAAACAAATGTACGCAATTATCGAAACAGGCGGAAAGCAGTACAGAGTTCAGAACGGCGACAAGATCGCTGTGGAAAAGCTGGGCGTTGCTGACGGTGAGACTGTCGTATTCGACAAGGTCCTGGTCGTTGGCGAAGGCGCGGAAGCTAAGGTGGGGACGCCTTACGTTGAAGGCTCTACGGTCGAGGGAAGAGTCATCGAGACCGGGAAGGGCAAGAAGGTGGTCATCTTCAAGTACAAGGCCAAGAAGGATTACAGAAAGAAGCAGGGCCACAGACAGCCTTATACGCTGGTTGAAATAACAGCTGTAGACGGCGAGAAGGCACCGGCTGCTCCTGCGGAAGCCAAAGCTGAGACTGCGAAGAGCGAAGAGGTGAAGGAAGCTGCTGACAGCGCGGTAAAGCCTGCTAAGAAGCCGTCGCTCAAGTCCATGAGAAAGGCTGAGCTCATCGAGTTCGCCAAGGAAAACAACATCGAGATCGATGAAAAAGCGACTAATGCGGTGATGATCGAGACTATCGAAGCAGCGTTGAAGTAACGTAACGAAGGCAAACGGCCGCAGCAGCGGTGCAGCAGCCGGATGATAGCTGTTGTTTGGAAGATAAAACTGTAGTTTAATTGATATAGCGAGGAGGTGTCTGGTCGATGGCAAGTAAAAAAGGTGTAGGTAGCTCGAAGAACGGTCGAGACAGTGAGTCGAAACGTCTTGGTGTAAAGACGGGCGACGGTCAGTTCGTAAGCGCCGGAAGCATTTTGGTTAGACAGAGAGGAACGAAGTTCCATCCTGGCAACAATGTGGGAATCGGTGGAGACGATACCTTATTTGCGAAGATCGACGGTGCTGTCAAATTCGAAAGATATGACAAGACCAGGAAGCAGGTAAGCGTATATCCGAAAGAAGCGTAAGCCAATTGTTTTGAGCCCCTATTCACATAGGGGCTCTGTTATTATGCGGGGAATACCCGGGAGATGAAAAACATGTTCGTAGACAGAGCTAAGATATATATAAGGTCGGGAAAAGGAGGCGACGGAGCCGTTTCCTTCAGACGAGAGCCTTTTGTGCCTGAGGGAGGACCCGACGGCGGCGATGGGGGCAAAGGCGGCGATGTGATCTTCCAGGCCGATGAAAACCTCAGGACTCTGATGGATTTCAGATATAAGAGAAAGTATGAGGCCGAAAACGGTCAGAATGGCATGAAGAAAAAGCGGTTCGGCAAGAATGGCCAGGATCTTGTGATCAAAGTGCCGGTGGGGACGATGATAATAGATGAAGAGTCGGGATTGCTGATGAAGGATCTGACGGAAAACGGCCAGTCTTTTGTGGCGGCGAAAGGCGGCAAAGGCGGTAAGGGAAACGCTAAGTACGCCACCTCCACCAGACAGGCGCCTAACTTTGCGGAGGCGGGAGGTTTCGCCAAGGAGAGGCAGGTCATTCTGGAGATGAAGTTGATAGCCGACGTAGGGCTTGTGGGATTCCCCAACGTAGGGAAATCGACTCTGCTCTCCGTTTCTACCAGCGCCAGACCCAAGATAGCCAATTACGGCAGCGGGAATATAGACGACATAGATCATCTGGGAAACAGGCGCCTCAG
>JABLTR010095641.1_pt1 | contig 19183 bp, 18 predicted proteins | sample 7160071 | NCBI WGS metagenome assembly JABLTR01 (sample SAMN14651230, study PRJNA627086) | human gut metagenome | isolation source: feces | host: Homo sapiens | reverse complement strand
TCTCGTTCTTGCAGAGTGCAAAAACGTACTTTATTAGTATAGCATAAATTTTCAGAAATGCAAGTTTTGTAAAGTAAAATTACTTGACAAATTTTACTGACCAATCCGTCAGTAAAATATTAGCTTTTAAAAGTACTGACAAATATCTTTGACAGCTAAATTTATAGGGACTTTAGCATAAATTTGATAAAATGTAAGTAACTTATCGGATTACTTAAAAATTTAAGCTCAGCTTCGAAAGAATCAAAGCGGCGTAAGGAGAAGACATTCAGGTCGTAAAAACTCCAAACAAAGCAGGGCAATGTTCTAGGACAATTAAATTTTTAAGGAGAAATGAATGAAAAACTGGAAAAAAATGATTCTTGTTTTTGTCATCGCAGGCGTAGCATTGATTGCTTACTTTGGCTTTAATCAGCCTTTTTTGGCGCGTCTAGTCGTCACAATTGCTGGGGTAGTTTTGGCTTTCTCAATGTTGATTGAAATGATCAAAACCCTACGAAGTGGCTCTTATGGTGTAGATTTATTAGCCATCACGGCCATTATTGCGACTTTACTGGTGGGAGAATATTGGGCTTCACTGATTATTATTCTCATGCTTGTTGGAGGAGAAAGTTTAGAGGATTATGCCAATGGCCGTGCTCACCGTGCCTTAGCAGCTCTACTTGACAAGTCGCCTGAAATTGCACATGTACAAACAGGAGATAAGGTAGTTGATTTGCCACTGGACCATGTTGAGATTGGTAGTGTTTTATTGATTAGACCAATGGAAATTATTCCAATTGATGGGAAACTTCTATCGGAAGCTGTTGTGCTTGATGAGGCTTCACTGACTGGTGAAACAAAGCCTAATGAATTAGTCAGAGGCGACAATGTTCTTTCGGGTGCCATCAACGGTAACTCAAGCATTCAAATCGAAACAACGGTTGCTGCAGCGGATTCACAGTTTCAAAAAATCGTACAATTGGTTAAGGAAACGGAAAAAACACCAGCTCAATTTGTGCGCTTAGCTGACCGTTATGCTGTTCCCTTTACAATTATTGCTTATATCATCGCAGCAGTTGCTTATTTTATTTCGGGAGATCCAGTCCGAATTGCGGAAGTGTTAGTAGTGGCAAGTCCTTGTCCCTTAATTTTGGCCGCGCCGATTGCTTTTGTTTCAGGAATGAGCCGCTCAAGTCAAAATGGGGCTTTAATCAAAAATGGGACCGTCATTGAAAAATTAGCAAAAGCTCAAGAAATATTTTTAGATAAAACGGGAACCATTACTGAAGGAACAATCAAAGTTGACAGTATAAAGCCAGTAAAATCAGGAAATGAAGCGGAACTTTTACAGTTAGTTTACACGGTTGAAAAATCAAGTGGTCACATTTTGGCCAAAGCGGTTGTTGAATATGCAGAAACTAAAAAGATTGAACCTCTAAAATTAACTTCTTTAACTGAGGTCGCAGGCCTTGGAGTAATTGGAGAGATTGATGGTGAAGAAATTAAAATTGGCCGTAGTTCATTTGCATTTGCGCCAGATAATCTAAATTATGAAACAGCTTTTTATGTCAGCAAATCTGGGAAATATATTGGAGCCGTCACTTTTTCAGATACTCTACGACCCGAAGCAAAAGCAACAATTGCTCAGATGAGAAAAATTGGACTTGAAAACATCACAATGCTAACCGGTGATAACCAACTTGTTGCTGACAAAATTGCCAAAAGTGTGGGGATTGACAATGTCTATGCAGGACTGATGCCAGATGAAAAATTGAAGTTTATTCAAAATGCAACTCATCGACCAGTTATTATGGTTGGAGATGGGGTTAATGATGCGCCAGCATTAGCAACAGCCGATATTGGAATTTCGATTGGTGTAGGTTCAGGAACAGTTGCTAGTGAAGCAGCCGATATTGTTTTGCTGCAAAATGACCTTAGAAAGGTCACGACATCTATCGAAATTAGTCGTGACACTTTAAAGATTGCTAAACAAGCAGTCATGATTGGGATTGTCATTTGTATTATTCTAATGTTCATTGCTGCTTTAGGAGTGATTCCCGCAGTGATTGGAGCCTTGTTCCAAGAAATCATTGACGTTGTTTCCATTCTTTATGCACTTCGGGCACTTAGAGGTTAAACTTGCAAAAAAAGTACTGATAAATTCGTCAGTACTTTTTATTTTTTAGCAGCTCAACTAGTAGGTTTTTTCATGACTTTTTCATGATAAATTCTCGGTAACTTTTCAGTGAAAACTGGTAGTTTTAAATCTTTTCTTTCGCTACAATGGTTTTGTTAAATAACTCAAAAGAGAGAAGGTCTAAAAATGTTAGACAAAAAATTTCAATGGAATAAGGTTCCTGCCATTGGCTTGCTATTTTGGTTGACCAAACTTATCTCGACGGGGCAAGGAGAGTCTCTTTCCGACTTCTCTAGCAAGCTCTTTGGGCAACAAAATCAAATGCTTGGTGCGGTATTTACGGTTGCTTGGTCACTCATTCTTTTTGGTATTTTTCTTTTTTTGCAATTAAAATCTGAAAAATATCGACCAGTTTTTTACTGGCTATCAGTTGCTTTGCTCGCTGTTTTTGGGACAATTCTAGCTGACGGTCTTTCGGGGGTTCTCGGAATTTCACATCTTTTTACTAGTCTGATTTTTGCCGCGGGAATGGGAATTTCATTTATGATTTGGTATCATCTGACGGGAACTTTATCTATTCATAAGATTAGAACACTTAAATCTGAACTTTGCTATTGGTTGACGGTCATGTTTAGTTTTGCCATGGGAACAGCCCTTGGCGATTGGATGGCGGATACAAGAACAGGCTATAATCCAGACCCTTATGGACTCGGTCTTGGGCTTCTTAATACAGGATTAATTTTAGGTTTAATCTTTGTCATCATTTTGGCTTATCGATATTTTGGAAAGCCGGCTCAAAATAGTTTGGTAGAAATTTTGAGTTTTTGGGCAGCTTATATCTTGACACGTCCAGTTGGAGCAAGTTTCGCTGATTATTTTGGCTATACATGGAATGGGGGGAAACTTGGAAATGGAGGAATGACAGTGATTTGGCTTGTCTTATTTGTCTTCTTGATTGCAGTGATTCTAGTAGATTTTCATAAAAAATCGGCAAATTATTTTACTCAGAAATCAGAAAAAATAGTGTCGGATTGACACTATTTTTTATTTTTTGAGCAATTCAATCAAATGTTCAAGCTCATCAAGATTATCAAAATGGAGCGACAACTTTCCTTGATATTTTTTATTTGCTTGAATTTTAACTTTATTTCCCAACTTTTTCATCAGTTCTTTTTCAGTTTCGTCAGTAAAAAGATTGATATTTGAGTTACTGACAGACTTGTCAGTAACTTTTTCTTCGCCATAAATAATAGCTTCAAGCTCCCTGACATTGAGCTGTTCGTTGATGATTTTATCGACCAATTCTAATTGCTTTTTGGGATTTTTTTCGGCTAAGAGCGTTCGGGCATGAGCAGGGGAAAGAGTTCTATTCTCAACATGCTTCAAAATTTTATCGGGTAGACCAAGCAAACGAATCAAATTAGAAACATAAGATCTTGATTTTCCGAGGGCTTTAGCGATTTCATCATGAGTCATGCCTAATTTTTCAGAGAGTTGTGCAAGACTTTTAGATTCTTCTAAAGGGTTGAGATTTTCCCTCTGTAAATTTTCCAAAATCGATAGAGTCATCATCTCCTCATCCGAGTAGGTCCGAATAATTGCTGGGATTGTTTCTAATCCAGCTAATTTTGAAGCTTGAAAACGACGTTCGCCTGCCAATAATTCATAACCAATTAACTTCGATTTACGAACAATAATCGGCTGTAGAACACCATTTTCTTTGATAGAATTGGCCAGCTCTCTTAAGCGGTCCTCATCAAAAACAAGACGAGGCTGATAGGGGTTTTTGACAATTGTTGATAATTTGAGTTGAGTGATTTCTTCTGTCATCTTTTTCACTTTCTGTCAGTAAATGTTAAGACTTTATATTTACTGACAGATTTGTCAGCTCCTCTTTTTTTGTTCATTAATCCATTCTTTCCGACTATGGAGGGCTTTTTCATATCTTCCCATATCATCCGGTCGGAAGTAATCTGCATTTTTAATTTTATCGGGTAAATATTGTTGATTTACCCAGTGGTCTGGAAAATTATGAGCATATTGATATTCTACAGACCGTCCTAATTCTTTAGCTCCGGCATAATGACCATCTTGTAAATGCGGTGGCACAGCAAGATTTCCATATTTTCCCAAGTCCGAAAGGGCTTCGTCCATTGCTAAATAAGCTGAGTTTGATTTTGGAGATAAGGCCAAATCAATAATGATATTGGCAAGAGGAATCCGTGCTTCTGGGAACCCTAATTTCTCAGCTGCTGATAAGGCTGTAACGGTATGTACTGCAGCATCGGGATTGGCTAAACCAATATCTTCATAGGCCATGACAGTCAAACGACGTGCTAGGCTTTGTAAATCCCCTCCCTCAATCAAACGTGCAGCATAGTGTAAACTTGCATTGACATCAGACCCACGAATAGATTTTTGCAGAGCAGACAGCAAATCGTAGTGAGCATCCCCATCCTTATCAAAAGTTGCTGCTTTTCTTTGCAAAGAATTTTCCATATCATCTAGGGTAACGCGGTGTTCGTTTGAAGAAAGAACAGCTAATTCTAAGGCATTAAATGTAGAACGTAAGTCTCCATTGGTTGAGTGAACTAAGAAATAGAGCGCATCATCTTCAATAGTCACATCAAAATCAAAGCCTCGTTCTTTATCTTGTAAACTTAGGTTTACAGCAAATTCTAAATCCTCTGGTTCAAGAGCTTTCAGTTCAAAAATTTGAACACGAGAGCGAATGGCAGGTACGACTGAAAAATAGGGATTTTCGGTCGTTGCTCCAATTAATATAATTTGTCCGTTTTCTAAAAGTGGTAAAAGAAAATCTTGTTTTGGTTTATCTAAACGATGGATTTCATCAAGAAGTAAAACAAGTTGACCAGAAAATTCTGCTTCGGAAGCAATTTCTTGGAGCCTTTTTTTAGTATCAGTTGTTGCATTAAATGTTCTAAAAGCAATGTTCATGGTTCCAGCAATTGCTGAAGCAATTGAAGTTTTACCGATGCCTGGAGGGCCATAGAGAATCATACTTGAAAGAAGTTGAGTTTCCACCATTCTGCGGATGATTTTTCCTTTACCAACTAAATGTCTTTGACCAACAATTTCATCGATATTGCGAGGTCTCATTCGTCTTGCAAGATTTTGTACCATATCATTCTCCAATCAATAAGTTTACAAGTGGTGTAAACCAAATTTACATGAGGCTTTTATCAAGATAAAAAGCTAAGAAGCAGTCATCAACATAATCTCCATCAATGAAAAATTCTTTTTTCAAGCGTCCTTCTTCAACAAAGCCGAGTTTATTGTAAAGGACCAGAGCAGCCGGATTTGAGCCCATAACTTGAATTGTAATTTTTTTGAAGCCTTCTTTTTGAGCTAAATTAATAAAAAAATTAATCAATGCTGTCGCAATTCCTCTACCTCGGGCTTCTTTTGCGGTCATGAGGCCAAAAGTGACGATATGCTTGCCAAAGACTGATTTATGGCGAAAACCATAATCCAGGATTCCAAGAATTTCACCATGTTCTTCAGCTAACAAATAAGTGGTCCCGCTCATGATTTTGCTGATGATTTTCTCTGCTGATGAGTCCATGATATGTGGGGTAGAAGCCAAGGTCCAATTTTCGTTTTCGAGTTGAGCGACTTTGACAAAGTCGCGAGGTTCTATTTTTCTAATTTCTATTAATATATCTCCAAATTCTAAAAAGTAAGGGATAAAAAAGAAAAAACTATCCATTTTGTTTTATTAAATATAAAAAAGTGCTTTTAAAAGACTTATTTATTAAGTCTTGCTGCTTTTATAGAGCAAATTTTTGTTATAATTATTTTAACATAATATGAAGAGGGTGTGAACAATGGCCAAATTTGGATTTCTAGATGTTTTGGAAGAAGTCTTGGAAAAAGGATTTTCTTATGATTTTGAGATGAATTGGGACAAGCGTAATTTTGCGGTGGAAATTAGCTTTTTGCTAGAAGCGGAAAACACTTCTGGAACTCTGTTAACTGACGCAGAGGGGGTTGAATCTGATGAAAATATTGTCTATGAAGATGCGATAATTTTCTACAATCCTGCTAAGTCAAGTTTTGATGAGAATGACTATCTAGCAGCAATTCCTTACACTGATAAGGGCTTATCTCGTGAATTTTTGACTTATTTTGCTCAATTTTTACAGGAAAGTGCTGACCAAGGTTTAGATGATTTGATGGATTTCTTAGCCGATGAATCTGTGGAAGAATTTTCTGTAAAATGGGATAAAGAAGCTTTTGAAAGTGGCCTTTCTGGTCTATCGGAAACAGACTTTTATAAATATCCGCGCTACTAAAAATTTTAGAAAGAATTAACAAATAAACAATGAGTATTTTAAATGTAAAAAATCTATCCCACGGTTTTGGTGACCGTGCCATTTTTGAAGATGTGAGTTTCCGTTTGCTTAAAGGCGAGCATATCGGTTTTGTTGGGGCAAATGGTGAGGGTAAATCGACTTTTATGAATATCATCACAGGAACGTTGGTTCCTGATGAGGGAAAAGTCATCTGGTCTAAAAAGCACCGTGTAGGCTACATGGACCAGCATGCGGCACTTGGAAAAGGTAAAACAACCCGTGAAGCACTAGCTGAGGCCTTTCAATATCTTTTTGATATTGAGGAAGAAATCAATGATACTTACCTGAAAATGGCAGAAATGTCAGAAGATGAAATGAATGCAGCACTTGAAAATGTCGGAGAACTTCAAGAAGAATTAGATAATAGTGATTTTTATCTGATTGATGCAAAAGTTGAAGAAACGGCTCGAGGGCTTGGTTTAACACCACTTTTAGATAAAGATGTGGCCGAACTTTCTGGGGGGCAAAGAACGAAAATCTTGCTTGGTAAACTTTTGCTTGAAAAACCTGACATTTTGCTTTTGGACGAACCAACGAACTATTTGGATGAAGAACATATTTTATGGTTGAAAAATTACCTGAAAAACTATGAGAATGCTTTTATTTTGATTTCGCATGATGTGCCTTTTATGGACGAAGTGGTCAATATTATTTATCATGTACATGGTCTTGGAATTACGCGTTATTCAATGGGTTACGCAGAATTTGAACGGGTATTTGAAGAGAAAAAAGCGCAACTTGAAGCTTTGCATAATGCACAGGTGGCTGAACAAGCTAAGCTTAAAGATTTCATTGCTCGTAAAAAAGCGAATGTGGCAACTTCTGGACAAGCGAAAGCTCGTGAGAAAAAATTGGCGAAAATGGAAATCGTTGAAACAATTTCTGAAAAACCAAAACCACAATTTGACTTTAAATTTAGCCGTAAACCAAGTCGTCTGATTTTTGAAGCTAAAGATTTAGTTATTGGATACAATGAACCTTTGTCGTCAGAAATTAATTTAAAAGTAGAATCTGGACAAAAAATTGCTTTTATTGGTTCCAACGGGATTGGGAAATCAACCTTGCTTAAGAGTTTAATGGGCTTGATTCCAAGTCTTGATGGTGAAGTTGAAAAAGGAAATTTCCAAGAGATTGCTTATTATGAGCAAGAAATCAAAAATCCATCGCAAAAGACGGTTCTTGATGATTTGTGGGATGAATATCCAAGTTGGAATCAAGCGGAACTCCGCGGAGCACTTGCTCGTGTGGGCCTAACGGCTAAGCAAATTGAATCTCGTGTTTATGTACTCTCTGGAGGAGAGCAAGCAAAATTACGTTTTGCTAAATTGATGAATACAGAATCAAATATTCTCATCTTGGACGAACCAACTAACCATTTGGACGTGGACGCCAAAGATGAACTTAAACGCGCACTTATCGCATATCCAGGAACCGTTTTGATGGTTTCACATGAACCTGAATTTTATGAAGGCTTGGTTTCTGATGTCATTAATTGTGAAGAATGGACGACACGAATTTTGTAATTCCTGATTAATCTTATACAAGTTCATCTCTAATTTTTCCTAAAAATTAGTAGTTAAACAGTATTAGGAGAAAAATGACTCAAACACCATATCCTTGGGAAAATCCACAACAAGATTATAAAGTGACTTTGGCAAAACGCCGCTCAGAGCGTCGTTGTCGAAGTTTACAACTGGCAAAAACACTCGAAATTCTACTGACGAAATTTAAAAAATACAATGTAAATATATTTAATTCAGAGATTTTGGATTGGATTGAAGAACTCAGAAACAATGCTGAATATATTGATGATGGAGATTTTTCGTCAGCAAAAAAATTTGTTGCGAAAATGAAACGAGAACTGAAAAAACTTGAAAAATGAACTTTTAGACTGACAAGTGAGAAAAGGTGAAAAATGAAAGCAAGTTTGAAAAATTATTTTGACCAGTGGGAAAGCCCTTGGATGCAACTTTACTATCGCATGGTTTGGGAGCAGCTGTCAGCAGAAATTTCACTGACAGATAAGAAAATTTTGGATTTTGGTTCAGGATTTGGTTGGAATGCCAATCATTTGGCTGACAGAAATAGTGTGATTGCCATTGAGCCAAATTCTGAAATGGTAAAAAATCGTCAGCAAACCAATCATTACCAGCAAATTACTGGCGGACTTTCTGAGCTCAGAAAATTTAATGACGAAGGTTTTGACCTCATTTTATGTCATAATGTTTTTGAGTATGCACCTAGTGAACGTGCGGAAATACTGCGTGAATTTGACAGACTGCTCAGTAAAAATGGGCTGATTTCGATTGTCAAACATAATCACGCGGGGGCCTTGATGCAGAAAATTGTCTTTGAAAATGCGCTCGATGAAGCTCATGATTTGATGACTGGCTCATCAAAAACCAATCAAATGTTTGGTAAGATTCATTATTATGAGCTGGCAGATTTATTATCTACCGACAGTTCTCTAAAGATTGATAAAACCTACGGTTTACGGACTTTCTGGGCTTTACAGCCTAATGAGTTTAAAATAGAGCCTGATTGGGCAGATAAAATGTTTAAAGTCGAATGGGAAGTTTGTGACAAGCCTGAATTTGTGGCGATTTCGTTTTTCAATCATCTGATTTTGAGGAAAAATAATGATGACCATTTATAAATTTCAAGCCGAGCTTGAAATTATCGGCATTAATCCCTTTGTGGCTCTGCCGATAGATATTTTGCAACATATTTTTATCGATTCAGGCCGAAAAAAATCGCCCATTGCTATTTGTGGTCAGGTTAATGGCAATGATTACAAGCAAAATCTCATGTTTTTCAAAGGGAATTGGCGTTTGTATGTGAATACGACCATGCTAAAAAATTCGCCAAAAAGAATTGGTGAGTTGGTAGATTTTACAATTGCTTATGATTTAGAGCCGCGAATGGTCAAACAACCCCAAGTGCTGAGCGAAGCATTAGCCAAAAATCTGGAAGCAAAAGAAGTATTTGAACAATTGACAGCTTCTAAACAACTTGAAATTAACCGCTATATCGCCAGATTGAAGACAGATGAAGCCATCGAGCGAAATGTGGCACGGGCCATTGGTTTTTTGCTGGGAAAGAATCGGTTTGTTGGTAGGGATAAACCATAGAAAGAAATAAAAATGAATAACTGGAACTCAATCACTATAAAAATCAGTCGTGAAGCCGAAGAAACTATTTCGGCTTTGCTGATAGAAGCAGGTTCGGCGGGTGTTGAAATCAATGACAGTGCTGATTACCTCAATCACGAAGACCAATTTGGGGAAGTTTTACCCGAAATTGAGCAATCTGAACTCGTTGAAATCACGGCTTATTATCCAGAAAATATGCCAATTGTGGAATTAAAAGCCGAAATTGAACATAAAATCGCCAATTTAGCTGATTATTTTTCACTGACAGGTTTGTCAGTAACAACAAATAATCTGTCAGAAACAAATTGGGCAGAAGCTTGGAAAAAATATTTTGAACCGGCACGTATCACTCATGATTTAACGATTGTCCCAAGTTGGACGAAGGATTACCTGGCGACAGGTTCTGAAAAATTGATTCGCCTTGATCCAGGAATGGCTTTTGGGACTGGGACACATCCAACGACAAAAATGTCACTCTATGCTTTGGAGCAAGTTTTGCGCGGTGGTGAAACTCTGCTTGACGTCGGAACGGGTTCGGGAGTTCTGTCTGTTGCAGCGACTTATCTTGGCGCGGCAGAAATTTTTGCTTACGATATTGATGAAGTGGCTGTGCGCGTGGCTTTAGAAAATATTGAACTCAACCCTGGTCATGAAAAAATTCATGTGTCAGCAAACAATCTTCTTGAAGGAATTGATAAAAAAGCGGACGTGATTGTGGCCAATATTTTAGCTGATATTCTTGTTTTAATGACGGACGATGCTTTCCGCTTGGTTAAAGAAGAAGGATATCTCATTATGTCAGGAATTATTGCTGACAAAGCGGATATGGTCATTGCATCAGCAGAAAATGCTGGATTTTTCCTTGAAACACGCATGATTCAAGGCGAATGGAACTGTCTGATTTTCAAGAAAACGGAAAATCGGGAAGGGGTAATTGGAGGATAAAATTTCATTTAAATCATATTAGGACCTTGGAAATGAGTGCTTTATCTTTTAGCAAATGATAAAATAAAGTAAACAATTCATTGAAGTGAATTTTATGAAATAGATGATTGGAAGAGAAAATGGCTAACCAATATTTTGTATTTAAAGAATTACCAAAAATCGGTGAGAAATTTACCATTGAAAACCAAGCCGCAGCTCACCATATTTTTACGGTCATGCGGGCACAGGCGGGTGATCAGTTACGCTTAGTTTTTGAAGAGGGGACAATTGGCCTGTCAGAAATTATTTCGCCAGCTGACCAGTCGGTCAGATTGATTGAATTACTGACAGATTCATCAGAATTACCTGTCCAAGTCACAGTTGCAGTTGGTTTTCCTAAAGGTGATAAATTAGATTTTATTGTTGAAAAATCAACTGAATTAGGCGCCACAGCCATTTGGTCAGCACCTTTTAAAGCTTCTGTCAGTAAATGGGACCACAAAAAACTGACAAAAAAACAAGAAAAATTGGAAAAAGTTGCTCTAGGAGCCGCCGAGCAATCTCGCAGACAATTGATTCCTAAAATTCAATTATTTGACCAATTTTCTAGATTGACAGAGCAATTTTCTGATTTTGACCAGGTTCTTGTAGCCTATGAAGAGGCGGCAAAAATGGGCGAAAAATCAATGTTTAAACAAGCACTGACCGAGCTGTCAGCAAATCAAAAAGTCCTGATTATTTTTGGGCCAGAAGGTGGAATTAGTCCTGATGAAATTGCAAAATTTGAAAATCTAGGGGCAAAAATGATTGGCTTAGGACCACGAATATTGCGAGCAGAAACAGCTCCCTTATACGCTTTATCAAGTATCTCAGCTTATTTTGAATTATTATAAATAAAGAAAAAATTTTTAGGAAATCGATTATGAAAAAACGTGTACAACGTAACAAAAAACGAATTCGCTGGGCTTCAGTCCTCACAGTTTTCGTTCTTTTAATTGGAATAATTGCAATTGCTTTTGCTGCCGTTCATCTGCTAAGTCCTAAAGTAAATACTAGCCAAAAAAGTAGTCAAACTTCAAGACAAGAAAAAACCAAAAGCACTGTCCCATCTAGTTCTTCTCAACCTAAAGAAACAAAATGGCTCACTGGAACTAACGAAAATCAATTGCCTATTTTGATGTTCCATTATGTCACTTCAAGAGCTGACCAATTGCCACAAGATAGTAACAACATCAATATTGTTACCTTTGAAAATGAGTTAAAAGCACTGAAAAGTCAAGGTTATACGACAGTCAGTGGAACGGATGCCCAAAAAATTCTGACGACCAAAGAAAAACCTAGTGACAAAATGGTTTGGCTTACTTTTGATGACGGTTCAGTGACCATGTATACTGATATTTTCCCATTACTGAAAAAATATAATATGCATGCTACGAATTTCATTATCACAGGATTTGTGAATAAAGCTCAAGGGGGAATTTTGAGTTGGGAGCAAATCAAAGAAATGAAAGCAAGCGGACTTGTTGACTTTGGAAGTCATACAGTCAGTCATCCTGATTTAGGAACGCAAACTTTAGAGGCCCAACGAACAGAGCTAGAACAATCAAAAGCTGACCTTGACAAAAATCTGAACCAGCAAACCAATATGATTTGTTATCCAGCCGGTGGCTACAACCAAAATACCCTAAGCTTATCAACTGAATTAGGCTATAAATTTGGACTTCTTGATCCAGGACGTAATGGTGCTGTCGCCCAAGCAGCCAAAGAAAGTGATGGTCTATTAACACTGCCACGCTTTAGAATGATGAGTAGCACCACTGCTGAAGAAATGATGCAAATGATTCAACCAGCGACTGATTATAATGAAAAAAATAAATAAACTCCGAATAATCGGAGTTTTATCTTTATATTTTTAAGAGTCATCCTTTTGCTTAACTTGCAAATGTGATAGAATAGATTAAATTAAGTGAAATCAACCTTAACTTATAAAATTTGATGAGATAATACATTAATCCAATAAGGAGGAAAACTGGCCACCATTTTAAAGTTTATTTTTAAAATGGTCTAGTATATCAAGCTATGCCTTCAGAACCAGTCTTAACCGGAGCAGAAGTTGTCAATATCTGCTCTGAATACATGAATGAAACTGACCTTTTACTCGTAGAAAAAGCACTTGCCTGTGCTTCACTTGCCCATGCCGACCAATATCGTGCTTCTGGCGAAGCCTATTTTGTTCATCCTACCCAAGTTGCAGGAATATTAGCCAAATTAAAACTGGATGCCGTTACCGTTTCCTGTGGTTTTTTGCATGATGTCGTTGAAGATACTAATTTTACTCAGGGTGACCTGCAAGAATTATTTGGCGATGAAATTGCTGAAATAGTAGATGGTGTTACCAAGTTAGGTAAAGTTGAGTATAAGTCACACGAAGAACAATTGGCAGAAAACCATCGGAAGATGCTAATGGCTATGTCCAAGGATATCCGTGTTATTTTGGTTAAACTGGCCGACCGTTTGCATAATATGCGTACGCTTAAACATCTTCGTCCAGATAAACAAAAACGGATTTCACGTGAAACAATGGAAATCTATGCCCCCCTTGCTCATCGTTTAGGGATTGCCAGTATTAAGTGGGAATTAGAAGATCTATCCTTCCGTTATCTTGAAGAAGCGGAATTTTATCGCATTCGTGGTCTTATGAATGAAAAACGGACTGCTCGCGAAGCGCTCGTTACGGAAGTGATTGGAAAATTACAAGAACGTGTGGAAAAAGCAGGAGTGGATGCCGAAATTTATGGACGTCCGAAGCATATTTATTCTATTTATCGTAAAATGCACGATAAGAAAAAACGCTTTGATGAAATCTATGACTTGATTGCTATTCGCTGTATCACTGAAACAACAAGCGATGTTTATACAACTTTGGGCTATATTCATGACCTCTGGAAGCCAATGCCAGGACGTTTTAAAGATTATATTGCCAATCCGAAAGCCAATGGCTATCAATCTGTCCATACGACAGTTTATGGACCAAAAGGGCCAATGGAATTCCAGATTAGAACGCGGGAAATGCACCAAATTGCGGAATATGGGGTTGCCGCTCACTGGGCTTACAAACAAGGAATTAAATCAAAAGTTGATGTTCATGAAATCTCAGAAACATTGAATTGGATTCATGAATTAGTCGAATTGCGCGAAGAAGCAGGCGACTCAGCCGAAGATTTTGTTAAAGCAGTTCAAGAAGATATCTTATCAGACAAGATTTATGTCTTTACTCCGAATGGTGAAGTCCAAGAACTCCCTAGAGGCTCTGGTCCAATTGACTTTGCTTATGCGATTCACACTAAAGTTGGAGATCATGCGACGGGTGCTAAAGTAAATGGACGTATGAAACCTTTATCTGTTCAATTAAAAACAGGGGACCGAGTTGAAATTATTACCAGCTCAAGCTCTTTTGGACCAAGTCGTGACTGGATTAATTTAGTTAAAACCAATAAGGCTCGAAACAAAATTAAGCAATTCTTTAAAAACCAAGACAAAGAATTGTCGGTTAATAAAGGCCGTGAAATGTTGCAAGAAGCTTTGGAAGAAGCTGGCTTTGTTCCAAATCAGTATTTAGATAAAAAACACCTTGATGAAGTTTTCAATAAGATTAGTTATCGCAATGCCGAAGCTTTGTACGCGGCAATTGGTTTTGGTGAACTTTCAGCAACAACGATTGCTAATCGTTTAACTGAAAATGAACGCCGTGAAGCTGAGAGAGCTAAACAAAAAGCTGAAGCTGAAGAGCTGATGAAGGGTGAAGTTAAACGCGAATCAAGTAAAAATATCATGAAAATCCGCCACGATGGTGGTGTTAGCGTTTCTGGTATTGATAGTCTACTTGTTCGGATTGCCAAATGTTGTAATCCAGTTCCGGGTGACCAGATTGTTGGATATATTACAAAAGGTCGAGGCGTTTCTGTTCACAGGGCGGATTGTCAAAATGTGCGCAGTATGGAAGACTTTGAACAAAGACTTGTCGAAGTTGAATGGGATGATTCAGAGAACTTGGTCAAAGAATACGTTGCTAATATTGATGTCTATGGATTTAATCGTCCAGGATTGCTCAATGATGTGATGCAAGTTTTATCAAATTCGACTAAAAATTTGATTTCGATAAATGCTCAACCAACAAAAGATAAAAAAATGGCGAATATTCATATCGCTTTAGGGATTAAAAATTTATCAGATTTAACTTTGATTGTTGATAAAATCAAAATGACTCCTGATGTTTATTCGGTAAAACGGACAAATGCCTAAAAAAAGAGCTTGACTTAGTCAAGCTCTTTTATATTAGATTCTTTAATAATGTAGTTGGGACGTCTTTTAGTTTCCAGAAAAATTTTAGCAATGTATTTACCAATGATTCCAAGAGAGAGAAGTTGTAAGCCCCCCAAAAGTAAAATCAGGACAATGAGGGTCGGAAAGCCCTGAACGGGGTCGCCAAAAATTAGTGTTTTAAGAAGATAAAAGATACTGAGTAGGACGGAAGCTAAAAAACTGATAAAACCAACAAAAGTTGCGATATTGAGAGGTGTTTCGGAAAAGTTTATAATCCCATCAATAGAATAACTAAGAAGTTGTCTAAAAGACCAAGAAGTCTGCCCAGCACTTCGTTCATGATTTTCATATTCTAAATAGATGACTTCATAACCTACCCAAGAGAATAAGCCCTTTGAAAAGCGATTGCTTTCTCTTAGCTCTAAAATACTATCGACAACTTGCCGAGTCATTAAGCGAAAATCTCGTGCCCCTTCAACGATTGGCGTGGTAGAAACTTTATTAATAATTTTATAAAAAAGGTTCGAAAAAAGGGAGACAATTAAGGCTTCACCTTTGCGAGAAATGCGACGGGCACCCACTGCATCGTAGCCTTCTTTTAGCTTATGATACATAGGGACGAGAAGTTCTGGCGGATCTTGTAAATCAACATCCATGACAGTGATAAGGGATTCTTTAGTGGCTTGCAGTCCTGCGAGTAAAGCTGCTTCCTTCCCAAAATTTCTTGAGAAGCTAATATAGTTGATATTATCATTTTGTCTTGCTAATTTTTTTAATAAAGGAAGAGTTTGGTCACTAGAACCGTCATTTACAAAGTAAAAAATTTTTTTAATTTCAAGATTTTCTGTTTTTTTGTTTACCTCTCGGACGAAAAGTTCAATCGTTTCTTGTTCATTATAGACGGGGACAACAATAGCTAATTCTTCCATTTTTTTCCTTAATTATTCTTGTAGTTTATTAATCTTTAGAAAGTCTTATATCTATTAATGATAATACCTAAAGAGTGCTATGATGTCAAGGATTCTTGCCATCTTATTGACTAGGTGAACATTTTTTTAATTGGCAAGGTGGTTTATGAAAAATAGAGGATTGACTTAAAAAATCGATTAAAATCAGGTAAATAAAATAGCTTTTTTATGCTATACTGTCAGTAAAGAGATCAACATAGGAGTGAAACATTAAGTATTATGAAAATAGTAATTCAACGAGTAAAGTCAGCTTCTGTCAGTATTGATGGAAAAATTAAAGAAAAGATTAATCAGGGTTTTTTGCTTTTGGTTGGAGTTGAAGATGCTGACAGCAATTTTGATTTGGACTATGCGGTGCGTAAAATTGCTCAAATGAGAATCTTTTCAGATGAAGCTGATAAAATGAATCTCTCTGTTCAAGATATTCAAGGAGAAATATTATCAATTTCTCAGTTTACTTTGTATGCGGAAACCAAAAAAGGTAATCGTCCGAGCTTTTCTGCGGCAGGAAAACCTGATTTTGCTAAAGCAATGTATGAAAAATTCAATGACAGTTTAGCTCAGATTGTGCCAGTTAAAGCAGGTGTTTTTGGTGCAGACATGCAAGTTGAATTGATAAATGATGGCCCCGTCACGATTATTTTAGATACGAAAGAAGCTAGAAAAAATGCCTAAAAGATTGCAAAAGAGTAGAGTTAAAAAACAAACTCCTGTTCGCTCTGTCAGTAAAACCAAAACTTTTCAAAGCTTAAAAAAATCTGAGCAGTCTGACCAAGTGGGGGAAATTTGGCAAAATAATATCATTCAATCACTTGACGAAGATTATTCAAAGGAGCAGACCAGAAAACAGCAAAATAAAAAGATGACTGACCGTCAAAAACGAAAAATTGAGGAAATGCAAAGTAATCCAGAGATGATTCAAGCGCGTGAAGAACTCAAAGAAGAATTTCTCAATACTCATCCGCAATATGCCAAGATGACCAGTGAGGAATTACAAGAATCAATGACTAGGCATGCTTTAGAGGATGAAAAACTCAGAAAGCAAAAACTGCGCAATCATATCGAAGCTTTTGCTGATGCGATTATTGCGGTTATCATTACAATTATGCTTCTTGAAATTCCAGTGCCTTCTGGTAATCAAGGTTATTGGGAATTTCTGAGTTCTGCCGGTATTTTTCTGGTAAGTTTTGTTGTTACTGCTAATTTTTGGTTCAATCGTCACAAGATTTTTGCACTGACAGAAGAAATTACGGAAAAAATCATTGTTCAAGATTTTATCTTTATCGGCTTACTTTCACTCATCCCACTTTTGACCAAGTGGATTATGGTTGCTCCAACTTCATTTAGTGCTTTTAATTTTGGTTTGGTTTTGATTGTAATTTTACTTCAGCAAGAACTTTTAAGTTATTCGATTACTAAAGATCATTTTCGTAAGATGCCAAAATCTTTTAAATTTTGGCGTCGTGTCTGGACAATCCGACTATTTTCAACAATTCTAATGAATATTGCAATCATGATAATTGCCATTATTTTTCCATTTTATGGTCATTGGCTCTTTGTGATTGTTCCGGTTTTTAACTTTTTATTCCGCATGGTCAATGACCGAAATCAGGAAGAAGAAGTTTATGCTGCGACACGTTCTATCGGTGTTCCCTATTTGAAAGAAGGTTAATAATGACTGTAAAAAATATTATTTTTGATTTGGGTGGAGTAATTTTAGATTTAGGTTTTACGCGAATGATTAATTCTTTTGAGCAACTTGGCGTCAAGTATTTTTCTAGCTACTTTAATCCACAAAAACAAGTTGATTTTTTTGAAGAACTAGAATTAGGACATATATCACCAGACGTTTTCTACGATGAGTTTAGAAAAGCGACTAAAAGCCAGCTGACAGACGAAGTAATTGAAGAAAATTGGAATTTAATTCTAAAAGATTTTCAAAAAGAACGAATGAATTTACTGACAGACTTGTCAGCAGATTTTTCACTTTATCTTTTCTCAAATACCAACGCTATTCATGCTAAATGTTTTGAGCAACGTTGTATCGAACAAATGGGTCAGCCTTTAGCAACTTATTTTACAAAAGCCTATTATTCACATGAATTACATTTAAGAAAACCAACAGTTGAAAGTTTTCACGAGGTTCTCCGTCAGTCCAATTTAAAGGCTGATGAAACTTTATTTATTGATGACAATGCGGACAATATCTTAGGAGCGCAGGCAGCGGGTCTAAAAACTTATCATCTGAAAGCACCAGAAGTACTGACAGAAATTGATTTTAATAAAATAATTTACTGACGAATCTGTCAGTATTTTTTTGAAAAAAATTTTATACTGCATAAAGTTAATTCTTGACAATTGTCTGACAATTCGGTAAAATACAGTTTATTGAAATTATTTAGTTACAAATTCAGAAAAATGAGGATTTATTATGGGATTTATGAGAAAAGCCGATTTTGAGCTTTATCGTGATGCAGATAAACATTATAATCAGGTACTAACCACACGTGATTTTCTTGCACTAGGTGTTGGAACAATTATTTCAACTTCTATCTTTACCTTGCCAGGACAAGTTGCCGCTCAATTTGCGGGCCCAGGGGTTGTCTTTTCTTATCTACTTGCCGCTTTGGTCGCTGGTTTTGTGGCCTTGGCTTATGCTGAAATGTCAACAGTAATGCCCTTTGCTGGTTCAGCCTATTCTTGGATTTCGGTCTTATTTGGCGAAGGTTTCGGCTGGATTGCTGGTTGGGCTTTGCTTGCGGAATATTTTATTGCTGTTGCCTTTGTTGGCTCAGGTTTCTCAGCAAATCTTCAGCAATTACTAGCGCCACTCGGTTTCCAACTGCCAAAAGTATTGGCCAACCCTTTTGGTACAGATGGTGGAATCGTTGATATTATTTCACTTTTGGTCATTTTGCTCTCGGCAATTATTGTCTTTCGTGGGGCATCTGATGCTGGACGAATCAGTCAAATTCTTGTTGTGCTTAAAGTGGCAGCGGTTATTGCTTTCATCATTGTGGGGATTACGGTCATTAAGCCAGCAAATTACCATCCATTTATTCCGCCACACAATCCGAAAACAGGTTTTGGTGGCTTCTCGGGGATTTGGTCTGGGGTGTCGATGATTTTCTTGGCCTATATCGGTTTTGATTCAATTGCAGCCAATTCAGCGGAAGCTAAAAATCCCCAAAAAACAATGCCACGTGGAATTATTGGGTCGCTTCTCATTGCTGTTGTTCTATTTGCAGCAGTAACCTTGGTACTTGTAGGGATGCATCCTTACTCAGCCTATGCAGGAAATGCAGCGCCAGTTGGTTGGGC
>JABLTR010051797.1_pt1 | contig 19185 bp, 20 predicted proteins | sample 7160071 | NCBI WGS metagenome assembly JABLTR01 (sample SAMN14651230, study PRJNA627086) | human gut metagenome | isolation source: feces | host: Homo sapiens | reverse complement strand
CGGACCGTTGTTCAGCTCGATCATAGAGTAGAGCACACGCCTCTGTACCGGTTTCAGTCCGTCCCGCACATCGGGAAGAGCCCGGCTGGCGATTACGCTCATGGCGTAATCGATATAGGAACTCTCGATGGTCTTTTTCAGATCCACATCATAGATCTGATCAAAAATCTTATCATCCATTTTCTATTATCCTCCTCGTCAGATGACAAATCTGTTCATCCTCAGATGTCCAGATTCTGAACATACTTGGCGTTTTCTTCGATAAATTCCCTTCTCGGTTCCACCTTATCTCCCATCAGCGTGGAGAAAGTCACATCGATCTCCGAAGCGTTCTCATCGTTGATCAGCACACGCTTGAGCACACGCTTCTCCGGATCCATGGTGGTCTCCCAGAGCTGTTCCGCATCCATCTCTCCCAGACCTTTGTACCGCTGAATCTTGTTGTTTCCGTCACGGCCAATCTCTGTCAGAATCCGGTTCAGTTCCTCATCACTGTAGGCATACCACACCTTCTTGTTCTTCTCGATCTTGTAGAGAGGCGGCTGCGCCAGATATACATATCCCTGACGGATCAGTTCCGGCATAAACCGATAGAGGAAAGTCAGCATCAGAGTGGCGATATGGGCGCCGTCCACATCCGCATCCGTCATGATGATGATCTTGTGATAGCGGAGCTTGGTAATGTCAAAGTCCTCATGAATACCGGTACCGAAAGCGGTAATCATCGCTTTGATCTCGGCGTTGGAGTAAATTCTCTCCTCCCTTGCCTTCTCCACGTTCAGAATTTTTCCGCGCAGGGGAAGGATCGCCTGGGTTGCCCTGCTTCTCGCCTCCTTGGCGGAGCCGCCTGCGGAATCTCCCTCAACGATAAAAATCTCGCAGTTCTTCGGATCCTTGTCGGAACAGTCCGCCAGCTTTCCGGGAAGGGACGTTCCCTCAAGAGCCGTCTTTCTTCGGGTGAGATCTCTCGCCTTTCTGGCAGCTTCCCTGGCTCGCTGGGCCAGAAGAGTCTTCTCGCAGATGGCCTTCGCCACAGAAGGATTCTGCTCCAGAAAATAGGTCAGCTGTTCGCTGACGATGGCATCCACCGCTCCTCTCGCCTCGCTGTTTCCCAGTTTCTGCTTTGTCTGCCCCTCGAACTGGGGCTCCTCTATCTTTACACTGATGATGGCCGTCAGCCCCTCACGGATATCCTCTCCGGTAAAGGCCGCGTCCGAATCCTTGAGAATCTTATTTTCCCTGGCATAACTGTTGAACGTTTTGGTCAGGGCGCTGCGGAATCCGGAAAGATGGGTTCCCCCCTCCGGCGTGATGATGTTATTCACAAAACTGTAGGAAGCGTCGTTGTAGGAATCGTTGTGCTGCATGGCAACTTCCACATAGACGCCATCCTTCTCTCCCTCACAGTAGATGACCTGGGGATAGAGCGCTTCATTTCCTCTGTTCAGGTAGGTAACAAACTCCTTGATACCTCCCTCATAGTGGAAGGATTTCTCTACCGGAGGATCCTCCCGCAGATCTCTGAGACTGATCCTCAGGTTCTTGGTCAGGAAGGCCGTCTCCCTGAGGCGAACCTTCAGCGTATTGTAATCGAATACAGTCTCCTCAAAGATCGTGTCATCGGGGAGGAAGGTTACCTTTGTCCCCGTCTTATTCTCATCGCAGGTACCGATTACCTTCAGCGGGTACATGGTTTTTCCCTTCTCGTAACGCTGCTTGTAGACCTTACCGTCACGGCAGATCTCAACCTCCAGCCAGTTGGACAGGGCATTGACCACCGACGCGCCCACGCCGTGCAGTCCGCCGGATACCTTGTATCCGCCGCCGCCGAATTTTCCTCCCGCGTGAAGAACCGTAAATACCACTTCCACCGCGGGGATACCCGCCTTATGGTTGATGCCCGTGGGGATTCCACGCCCGTCGTCCTCCACCGTGACGGAATTGTCCGCGTTGATGGTCACAACGATGTGGGTGCAGAAACCTGCCAAAGCCTCATCCACCGCGTTATCCACAATCTCGTATACCAGATGGTGAAGGCCGCGGCTGGACGTACTTCCGATATACATACCAGGCCGTTTTCGCACTGCCTCCAGCCCTTCCAAAATCTGAATTTGATCCGCTCCATATTCCTGACTCATATCTTCCTCCATCCGGTTTTTTTAAACCTGTTCCAGATTTGATTTTTCAAATACTTTTCCATCTATCACTTCAAATACACTGTGAAGTGAAAAACGATTTTTTACAAATTCATCCAACCCCGTACAGGTAATCATCGTCTGGGTATCGTTGATATTGTCCAGAAGATAATTCTGACGGTTCTTATCCAGTTCCGACAACACATCATCCAGAAGAAGCACCGGCGTGTCGTGGATTGTCCGCTCCACCAGCTGAATCTCCGAGAGTTTCAGCGACAGCGCGCAGGTTCTCTGCTGTCCCTGGGAACCAAAACGGCGCATATCAATATCTCCCACGGATATCTTCAGATCATCCCGATGGGGCCCGACAGAAGTCTGTCCCGTTTTCAGATCCTTCTCCTTTGCCCTGATCAGCTCATCCTCAAAAAAGATATCCTCAATATTCGGCTCATAGCGGAGATGAAGTTCTTCTCTTCCGCCGGAAATTTTATGATGAATCCCGGCGGCAATCCCGCCAATCTCCTCCACAAACTGTCTCCTTCTTTGGATAATGGACTTGCCGTATTTCAGAAGCTGCATATCCCACACCGGAAGCGTATCCTTCAAATCCGGGCGAAAATAGATATCTTTCAGAAGCTGATTTCTCTGGTTCAGAGCTTTGTTATAATTTGATAAATCTGACAGATAAATTTTATCTAACTGGCATAATTCCACATCGAGAAATTTTCTCCTCTCCGCGGGGCCGTTCTTTATCATGTTCAGATCTTCCGGCGAAAAAAAGATGATGTGGAGAATGCCAAACAGATCTGACGCCTTTTTGATGGGTATTCGGTTGATGGCGATTCCCTTCGCCTTATTTTTTTTCAGATGAATATCAATCTGAAATTCCCTCTCGTCCTTTTCCACAACGGTCCGTATATGAGCCTCCTGCTGGCCGAAACGGATCAGTTCCCGATCCCTGCTCCCCTTGTGGGATTTTGACGTTCCGCTGATATAGATCGCCTCCAGGATATTGGTCTTTCCCTGGGCATTATCCCCGTACAGAATATTCGTTCCGCCGTCAAAGGTAAGAGAGAGATTTTCATAGTTGCGGAAATTGAACAATTCAATGGACTTTACAATCATCGGATCACTTTCACAGTCTCCCCGGAAAAGGTAACCTGATCTCCGTCGTAAAGTTTTCTTCCCCTGCGCTGTTCCGCTTCGCCATTGACCAGAACCTGTCCTTCCTCAATGACCATCTTCGCGTCCGCGCCGGAGGAAACCATATCCGCTTTCTTTAAGAGCTGTCCGAGCTTGATAAACTCTTCGCCCTCCCTGATCTCAATCTCTCTCATTTTCAAACCATTCTCTCTGTCTTAATTTGCGGCCGCGTTGAAGTTAACCGGAAGAATCAGATAGATAAAACTCTCGTTTTCATCCCGGATAAAGCACGGCGCCTTCGGATTTACCATATAGAGGGTAATCCGTTCCTCGTCGATTACCCGAAGAGCATCGATGAAGAACTTGGGATTGAATCCGATCAGGATATCCCTTCCCTCCTTGTCAATCTCGATATCTTCATTCATGGAACCCACAAAGGAGTTGATTTTCAGCTCCATGTTGCCGTCTGTCACATTCATGATGATCGGCTTCTTGTCCCCCTCCTTGATCAGAAGGGTAGCACGGTCAATACAGTCCAAAAGTTCTCTCTTGTTGATCACGATCTTCGTCTCGTAATCGGTGGAGAGCATCTGGTCAATGCGGAAATATTCTCCCTCGATCAGACGGGATACCACCGTCGTTCTCTCAAACTCGAAGATAATGTGATTGTCCGTGATGAAGATCTGAACGTCATCCTCCACGGATCCCGGGATGATCTTGCTGATCTCCATCAGTGTCTTTCCGGGAACCACCACTTTCTTGTGCTCGTAGGATTCCTTCAGCTCGATGTTGCGGATGGAAATGCGGTGTCCGTCCAGAGATACGACCTTCAGCCTGTTGTCATTGATCTCAAACAGCTCGCCTGTCATCAGCTTGTTGTTATCATTGTCCGCGATAGAAAAAATAGTCTGACGGATTACTTCCTTCAACGTAAACTGGGAAATAATGACCGGCTCGTTTCTCGGAATGACCGGAATATAGGAAAAGTCTTCGCCGGATTTTCCTATAATATTGAATTTTGCCTTCTCGCAGGTAATGACTGTCTTGAAGGTGGCATCTGTCTCGATGGTCACATCATTGTCCGGAAGCTTACGGACAATCTCGGAAAAAATCTTGGCATCCAGAGCGATAATGCCTCTTTCTATGATATCTCCGTCGATGATCGTCTCAATTCCGATTTCCATATCATTGGCAGTCAGCTTGATCTCCCCCGCAGAAGCATCGATCAGAATGCATTCCAGGATAGCCATGGTCGTTCTGGTGGGAACTGCCTTGGAAACAATGTTCACTCCTTTTAAGAGGTTTGCTTTTGAACAGATAATCTTCATGTTTGAGATAGGCTCCTTTCTGCTTTTACATAAAAATAATTATTAGAAATTCTAAGTATTCGTATTAAGGCCCGTTGATATGTTCATAAGTCTGCAACCTCAGGAAAAACCTGAGCTTGTCCTGATTTTTTATCTCAAAATCCTGTGGAAGAAGCGAAGATAATGTATGGATAAAATGTGTACAACCGAAAGGTCTTTTGAGAGCCTCTTTCCGTTTTTTCTAACTTATCCAGTTCTTTTCACAGGATATCCACATAACATTCACAAACTATCCACAAGACATGTTAATTGGGGTTGATTTTTTTCTTGATGGCTTCGATCTGCATCCGCAGTTCCTTGTCCGTCTTACACTCATCCTCAATCTTGTTGGCTCCGTGGATAATGGTGGAATGGTCTCGTCCTCCCAGCAAAGCTCCGATGGCCTGAAGTCCGGTATCCGTCATATTCTTGCAGAGATACATGGCGATCTGCCGCGGTTTGGCGATGGAGTTGCTCCTGGCTTTTGACACCATCTGATCGATGGAAATCTGATAGTGTTCCGCCACCACTTCGATGATCAGCTGGGGAGTAATCTCCTTTGGCTTGTCCGGGGCGATGATATTCTGGAGCTCCTTTTCCGCAATCTCCATGGTAATCTCTGTTTTTTCCAGGTTGGAGTAGGCGATCAGCTTGTTGAGGGCCCCCTCGATTTCACGGATATTGGATTTGATGTTTTCGGCTATGTAATTTAAAATCTCATCGCTGAGATTGATCTTTTCAAATTCCACTTTGCGCCGCAGGATGGCCATTCGTGTCTCATAATCGGGATAACCGATATCCGCCATCAATCCCCACTCGAAACGGGAACGGATGCGGGCTTCCAGAATCTCCATATCCTTCGGCGGCTTGTCCGAGGTAAGGACGATCTGTTTGCCGGCGGAGTGGAGCGCGTTGAAGGTGTGGAAAAATTCCTCCTGGGTGCTTTCCTTTCCTATTATAAACTGTATATCATCGATCATCAGCACATCCACCGTGCGATACTTCTCCCGAAATTTTGACATGGAGGAAGTGTTGCTGGTATTTCGGATGGATTCGATGACCTCGTTGGTAAATTCCTCCGATGTGACGTAGAGGACCTTCATGTCCGGATGCTCATTTAATATGAAGTTACCGATGGAGTGCATCAGGTGAGTCTTGACCAGTCCCGGTCCCCCGTAAATATAGAGGGGATTGTAGGATTCTCCCGGGGATTCCGCCACCGCAAGGGCCGCCGTGTGGGCAAACTTATTGCTGTTGCCGACCACGAAGGTGTCGAAGGTATACTTCATATTGAGGTTGGACTTGGCGCGATTCTCCGACAGAGGCTGCATGGCTCTGGTCTTCTCCGGCTTGAGGGTGCTGGCCTCCTTGGGAAGGATAAACTTCAGCTCGTATTCCTTGCCGGTAAATTCTGTGATGGTAACCTTCAGTGGGAGAGAGTATTTTTTTGATATGTAATTGAGGCTGATCTGATCGGATTCCTCTGAGGGAAACAGGAGATAGAGTACGTTGTCCTCCACGGAGAAAACCTCCAGAGGCTTCAGCCAGGTTTTAAAAGAGATATCCGCAATCTCGTATTCTTCCTTTACCGATAAAAGTATTTCGTCCCATTTATCTGTCAATGTGTCCATAATTCTGACTCCCGCCTTAAAAAAATCGAAAAAACTCTATCTTCTATATTAAACTAAATCGGAAAAATAAGCAACAGACAGTTATGAACGTATTTTTCAAGTTATCCACAAAGTTATCCACAATGTGTAGATAAGTTATTGCTATTTACAGTTTTGATTCAGAATTGATAGCAAATGCTCATGTGCGTGCACGATACATTTGCTATCAATTCTTAATCAGCTGTGAATAGTAACAAAAAGTCAGCAAAATGTAAGGTTTTCCTTGACTTTGCAAGTTTTTTTGCTATAATTGTACTGATGTTTTTTCACGCGTAAAGGAGGTGGATATCGATGAAGATGACTTATCAACCGAAAAAGAGACAGAGATCAAAGGTACACGGATTTCGTGCAAGAATGCGTACTGCAGGCGGAAGAAAAGTTTTGGCTGCCAGAAGAGCAAAAGGTAGAAAGAAATTATCAGCTTAGGCCACAGACTTTGTGGTCTTTTCTTCTTTATGGAATTATTTTTCGGAAGGCGGATCAGAGAAGATTGAGGAAGTATTATAATAATGAAGTTCAGTGAATCATTGAAAAAGAACCGGGACTTTGTGAGGGTTTACAAAGGGGGGCGCTCAAAGGCAAACCGACACCTGGTTATGTATATTTGTGAAAATCATCGGTCCATCAATCGTCTTGGTATTTCCGTCAGCAAAAAAGTTGGAAACAGCGTTGTTCGACATCATTTGACGAGACTGATCAGAGAAAGTTATCGGTTACAGGAAGAGATGTTCCAGATTGGCTGGGATATCGTAATCGTTGTGAGACCTGCCGCCAAGGATATTTCTTTTTACGAAATGGAAGGGTCGGTAATGCATCTCGCAAATCTTCATCACATTTTAAAACAGGAAAAGAAGATGGTATTATTTTGAAAAAGATCCTTATTTTTTTGATCAAGTTTTACAGAAAATATCTATCGCCTCTGAAGACTACCTGTTGTCCCTATTATCCCACCTGTTCCGAGTACGGGCTTCAGGCAGTGGAAAAGTACGGGGCGCTCAAAGGGGGAGCGCTGGCTCTGTGGAGAATTCTGAGGTGTAATCCTTTTTCAAAAGGCGGATACGATCCCGTTCCGTAATACAGGAGGTTTTTAACATTGACAGAACTATATTTAACCGCGTATGACGGTGCTTTTTTAGGGCCGATTGCGAGACTGCTGGGATGGATCATGGACAAGATCTATCTGTTTCTGGCGGATGTCTGCCACATTGAGAATATCGGTCTTGCCATCGTCATCTTTACCATTCTGGTTTACGCGTGTCTTTTCCCTTTGACCTACAAGCAGCAGAAGTTTTCCATGCTGCAGAGAAAAATGCAGCCGGAACTGAATGCCGTGAGAAACAAGTATAAGGGAAAGACAGATCAGGCTGCTCAGATGGCCATGAACGAGGAGACCCAGAGAATCTACGACAAGTACGGCGTATCTCCTATGGGAAGCTGTATTCAGCTGATCATTCAGATGCCGATTCTGTTTGCGCTGTACCGTGTGTTCTACAATGTGCCGGCTTATATTAGCAGCGTAAGAGATATTTTTACCGGTCTGGTAAACGGCATTGTGGCGACAGACGGATACTGGAGCAATATTCAGGATATTGTGGAGACACAGAAGCTGAATCTGAATATTCTCGGATATACCTTCAATAATATTGATCCTTCCTCCGCAAGCACAGATACCATGAAGAATTATGTGGTGGACGTACTCTATAAGCTGAGTGAATCCGGATGGAATTCCCTGTCCGACTATTTCCCGAATCTCAGCGATTCCATCGCTTCCACGGCGGAGAATCTGAGACAGGTCAATTATCTGGGTGTTCTGAACATTTCCGATACACCCTGGAATCTGATGAAAAGCGCTTTTGATGCCGGAGCATGGATTATCATCATCTGCGCGATACTGATTCCGGTTGGATCTTACCTGACCCAGGTAATCAGCATGAAGCTGGTAATGTCCTTCAACGGAAATGGAAAGAACAGCGCAAAGAGCAATGATCAGCAGGATCAGATGATGCGTCAGATGAACACGATGAACAAGTTCATGCCTATCGTATCCTTCATCATGTGTTTCACGGTCCCGGTTGGTCTGGGATTCTACTGGATCATGTCCGCTGTTGTTCGTATCGTACAGCAGATCGGACTGAACAAGCATTTCGAACATATTGATCTGGAACAGATCATTGAGAAGAATAAGGAAAAGGCGAAAAAGAAGCAGGAGAAGAGAGGCATTCGTCAGGAGCAGATCTACGAGGCTGCCAAGATGAATACGAGAAGCAACAGCATGGCTTCCAAGGCCAGCATCTCCCAGGAGAAGACAGACGCCTTAAATAAAGCGGAGGAAGCCCGTGCCCACGCAAAATCCGGAAGCCTCGCTTCCAAGGCAAATCTTGTAAAAGATTTCAACGAACGCAATAACAAGTGATTGGGGGTATGGATATGGAATATGTAGAATTTTCCGGTAAGACAGTAGACGACGCGCTGACGAACGCCCTGGTCGCACTGGGAACAACCAGCGATCAGATTGAGTATGAGGTTGTGGAAAAGGGAAGCAGCGGATTTCTGGGATTTGCCGCGAAGGATGCTGTGATTCGTGTGGCAAAGAAAAATTCTCCGGAAGATCTGGCAAAGGCTTTTCTTACGGAAGTATTTGACAAGATGAATCTTGAGGTTGAGATTATCTGTCAGATGGACGAGCTGGAAGGCGTCATGAATATTGAACTGAAGGGGCCGGAGATGGGCGTGCTGATCGGCAAGAGAGGACAGACCCTGGATGCCCTTCAGTATCTCACAAACCTTGCGGTAAACAGAAAGACAGATACATACACAAAGATCAAGATCGATACGGAGGATTACCGCCGGAGAAGAAAAGAGACACTGGAAAATCTGGCAAGGAATGTTGCCTATAAGGTAAAGCGTTCGAAAAAGCCGGTATCTCTCGAGGCAATGAACCCCTATGAGAGAAGGATTATTCACTACGCTCTTCAGAATGACAAGTATGTGACCACCCACAGCGAGGGGGAGGAACCTTATCGCCATGTGGTTGTGACACTGAAGAAGTAGGGTAGATTATTTTATACGCCAGGCGGAATACATTGTGTATTCCTCTGGCGTATTTTACAAATTGAAATAGATTTTAAGGAAGAGCAGGAGAGGTCGGATGTTTCAGAAGGATACCATCGCGGCGATAGCGACGGCAATGACCAGTGCCGGCATCGGAATCATCAGAGTCAGCGGACCGGATGCCGTAGATATCTGTGATCGCGTTTACAGAGGAAAACAGAGACTGTCTGAGGTGGAATCTCATACGGTACATTATGGTCATATTGTATGGGAAGATGATGTGATCGATGAGGTCATGGTTCTGGTGCTGCGGGCGCCGAGAACCTATACGAGAGAGGATACGGTGGAGATCGACTGCCATGGAGGGATACTTGTCATGGAAAAGATCCTCGAGGCGGTTCTTCGATCCGGGGCCAGGCCGGCGGAACCTGGAGAATTTACCAAGCGGGCTTTTTTGAACGGAAGAATCGATCTGTCTCAGGCGGAGTCAGTCATGGATGTGATTTCTTCCAGCAGCGACTATGCTTTAAAAAATTCCATGCATCAGTTGAACGGCATGCTTTCCGATCAGATCAAGGATATGCGGGAAAAAATTCTCTATGAGATAGCCTATATTGAATCGGCTTTAGATGATCCGGAACATTATGATCTCACCGGATATGAGGAGGATCTTTTCGTTAAGGTGGAGCGTCTTATAGAAAAAATCCAGCATCTGGTGGATACCTCTGATCAGGGCGCGATTCTGCGGGAAGGCGTCCGAACCGTGATTGTTGGAAAACCAAATGCCGGAAAATCTTCTCTGATGAATGTTCTGGCGAGAAAAGAGAGGGCTATTGTCACGGATATTGCCGGGACTACGAGAGATACCCTGGAGGAGCAGATTCGAATTCACGGGATTACTTTAAATATAGTGGACACGGCCGGAATCCGGGACACCGACGATGTGGTGGAGCAGATCGGTGTGGAGAAAGCCATGGAATCTATCGAGGACGCGGACCTTATCCTGTATGTGGTGGACGGCGCAGCGGCGTTGGATAAAAATGATCTTCACATTATGGAAAAATGCAGCGGACATAAGACCATTGCGCTTCTCAACAAATCGGATCTTAAGACGCAGGTTACAGAGAAGGATATCAAAGATCATCTGGACGCCGAAGTCATCTCTTTTTCCGCGAAGGACCAGACGGGATTGGAGAATCTGGAAGAGCGCATAAAGGATATGTTCTTTTCGGGTAGTCTGGATATGAATCAGGAAATATTCATAACCAACGCGAGACAGAAGCATGCTCTTCAGATGGCACTGGAAAGTCTGCAGCATACCAGGGAAAGTATTATGGATCATATGCCCGAGGATTTCTTTTCTATCGATCTGATGGAGGCCTATGAGCAGTTAGGTTACATCATAGGGGAATCCCTGGAGGATGATTTAGTAAACGAAATTTTTAGTAAGTTTTGTATGGGAAAATAGAGGAGATACCTATGTCATCAGTGGTTGAGGAAACATATGACGTGTGCGTGATCGGGGCCGGTCATGCGGGATGCGAGGCGGCACTGGCCTGTGCGAGACTGGGATTGGAGACGATTCTTTTTACCATCAGCATGGACAGTGTGGCTATGATGCCCTGCAATCCCAATATTGGCGGAAGCTCCAAAGGACATCTGGTCAGGGAGGTGGATGCCCTCGGAGGACAGATGGGCATCAATATCGATAAGACATTTATTCAGTCGAAGATGCTGAACAAGTCAAAAGGACCGGCAGTGCATTCTCTCCGGGCACAGGCGGACAAGGCTGCCTATAGTATGGAGATGCGCAGCACGCTTCAGAATACAGAACATTTGACTCTTCGTCAGTCGGAAGTGACGGATATACTGACAGAAAATGATTCTATATGCGGGGTAAAGACACTCTCCGGGGCTGTTTACCATTGCAGGGCCTGTGTGATCTGCACCGGAACTTATCTGAAAGCCCGCTGTCTCTATGGGGATGTGATTGAGTATACCGGTCCGAACGGGCTGAAGGCCGCCAATCATCTGACAGATTCTCTCAGAGAACATGGTATCGAAATTTATCGTTTTAAGACCGGGACACCGGCGCGCATTGACCGAAACTCCATCGATTTCAGTAAAATGGAAGAGCAGTTTGGCGATGAGAGAGTGGTGCCTTTCTCCTTTACCACAAATCCGGACGACGTTCAGATCGATCAGGTATCCTGTTATCTCACTTACACCAATGAGGAGACCCATCGGATTATCCGGGAAAATCTCGATCGATCTCCCATGTATTCCGGCGTGATTGAGGGAACCGGTCCGAGATACTGTCCTTCCATAGAGGATAAGGTTGTGCGGTTTGCGGACAAAAAGCGCCATCAGCTTTTTGTGGAGCCGGAGGGATTGCACACGACGGAGATGTATATCGGAGGAATGTCTTCCTCTCTCCCGGAAGATGTACAGTATGCCATGTATCATACGGTACCCGGATTGGAGCACGCGAAGATTGTCCGCAATGCTTACGCGATTGAGTATGATTGTATCAATGCCAATCAGCTCTATGCTACTCTGGAATTTAAAAAGATTCACGGACTGTTCAGTGGAGGACAGTTTAACGGGAGCAGCGGATATGAGGAAGCTGCGGCGCAGGGGTTGATTGCCGGGATCAATGCGGCTATGGAACTCCTCGGAAAGGAACAGATCATTCTGGATCGGAGTGAATCTTATATCGGAGTTCTGATTGATGATCTTGTCACAAAGGAAAATCATGAACCCTACCGCATGATGACTTCCCGGGCGGAATATCGTCTGCTTTTGCGGCAGGATAATGCGGATCTGCGTCTCACAAAGATTGGATACCGGGTGGGACTGATTTCCAAGGAAAGGTACGACTGGGTATGTGAGAAAGAGAGGCTGATCGAAGAAGAGATCGAGAGGGTAAAGTGTACGAGAATCGGTGCAAATGAAAAAGTACAGAATTTGCTGCAACAGTTTGACAGTATTCCCCTCCATACCGGTGTATCCCTTGCAGATTTGATTCGAAGACCGGAATTAAATTATGATTGCCTGGCGCCGATTGATTCGGAGAGACCGGATCTTCCTGCGGAGGTGCGAGAACAGGTCAATATCAATATTAAATATGAGGGATATATCGTCCGCCAGAAAAAACAGGTAGAACATTTCAAAAAGCTGGAGAAGAAAAAAATTCCGGATGATATTGACTACGATGAGGTAAACAGTCTCCGCCTGGAAGCAAGGCAGAAACTGAAAGCGCTGCGTCCTGTCAGTATCGGACAGGCTTCCAGAATTTCCGGTGTGTCTCCGGCGGATATCTCTGTCCTTCTGGTATACCTGGAACAGAGAAAGTACAGACAGGAGAGTCAGTGTAAATAAATTAACAGAATGGAAATCTATTTGAAATGAATCAGTATAATACAGACAAATTAAAAAAAGGATTGGATGAACTCGAAATTTCTCATTCCGATCAACAGATAGAACAACTGCTCACTTATTATGAGATGATGATCGAGAAAAATAAGGTTATGAATCTGACCTCCATTACAGAATTTGATGAGGCAGTGGAAAAACATTTTCTGGACAGTCTTTCTCTTGTGCGTGTGACTTCCTTACATTCCAATTGGAAAATACTGGATCTTGGAACGGGAGCGGGGTTTCCGGGCATTCCTCTGAAAATATTTTTTCCGGAACTGAATATGACATTGATGGACTCACTCAACAAGCGTGTCCTTTTCCTGAGAGAAGTAATCGAAACACTTGGATTGAAAAATATTGAAGCGTTGCATGGCCGGGCGGAGGAGATGGCCAGAAAAAAAGAATTCAGAGAACAGTTTGATCTCTGCGTCTCCCGGGCTGTCGCAAATATTGCTACTTTGTCAGAGTATTGCCTTCCCTTTGTTCGTCTGGGTGGAAGGTTTATTTCCTATAAGTCGGGACAGATCGGGGAGGAAATGCTGAATGGAAAAAAAGCTGTTTTCCTTCTTGGCGGAAAAATCACAGAGATTGACCAGTTTCAAGTTCCCTGTACGGAGTTGGATAGATGTCTTGTGGTAATTGATAAGATAAAAGGTACACCGAAGACTTATCCAAGAAAAGCTGGAACACCTTCAAAAGATCCGCTGAAATAAAAAAACTGGTATCCATATCTTGTAGTTGGTTCCATCAATGTTTCACGTGAAACATTGATGGAATTTTTTGGTTTTTCCATATATGGCGGAAAATGAAAAAATGCGTGTACTAGATATGGAATTACCGAAATAAAATAAGAAAAATGTTTCACGTGAAACATCCCCAATATCTTGTGTTTGACAGCAAGAAGAAGATATTCTATAAATTACCAGAAAGGAAAAAGAAAGTAAAACAGGTAGAAATAGAAATAGGAAAGTGATATAATAAGCAAAGCGAAAAAGAAAGGATATTACTATGGGAAGAATTATTGCGATTGCAAATCAAAAGGGAGGGGTAGGTAAGACCACGACAGCGATCAATCTGGCGTCCTGCCTTGCGGAGATAGGAAAAGAAATTCTTGTGATTGATATTGATCCTCAGGGAAATACCACAAGTGGATTTGGTCTGGATAAGGATGAAATCGAAAATACGGTATACGAGTTGATGTTGGATGAATGTACAATCAAGGAGAGTATGATTAAGGTAGAAAATATTGAACATCTCACGATTATACCATCCAACGTAAATCTGGCCGGAGCAGAAATTGAACTTCTCGGTATCAATGAGAAGGAATATATATTGAAGAATGCTGTAGATTATATCAAGGACGATTATGATTTTATCATCATTGATTGTCCGCCTTCTCTGAATATGCTGACGGTCAATGCCATGACTACTGCAGATACGGTTCTGGTTCCCATACAATGTGAATATTACGCTCTGGAAGGAATCAGTCAGTTGATTCACACGATTGATCTGGTGCAGGAGAGATTGAATCCGAATTTGAAAATCGAGGGTGTTGTGTTTACCATGTACGATGCGAGAACAAATCTTTCCTCTGATGTGGTGGATACGGTAAAGGAAAATCTGAATACAACGGTATACCAGACCATTATTCCAAGAAATGTGCGTTTGGCTGAGGCACCATCCCATGGACTTCCCATAAATCTTTATGATCCGAAATCCACCGGAGCGGAGAGCTATCGCAATCTGGCAAAAGAAATTATGAATCGAAAGGATATATAGATCTATGGCAGTAAAAAAGAATGGATTGGGAAAAGGGCTGGATTCTCTGATTGTCAATAAGCAGGGAACAGCGAAGAAGGCAGATCACAAGAGTGATGAATCCGGTGTGATGGTCAACATTAACAAGGTGGAGCCAAACAGAGAACAGCCGCGAAAAAATTTCGATGAGGACGCGTTGATGGAACTGTCGGATTCCATCAAGCAGTTTGGCGTGTTGTCCCCGCTTCTTGTGCAGGACAAGGGTACATATTATGAGATCATTGCCGGCGAGAGAAGATGGCGGGCAGCAAAAATGGCCGGACTGAAGGAAGTGCCTGTCATTATCCGCAATTTGACAGATCAGGAGATTGTGGAGATTTCTCTGATTGAAAATATACAGAGAGAGGATCTGAATCCCATCGAGGAAGCGCTTGCGTACAAACGGCTGCTGGAAGAATTTCATCTCAAACAGGATGAAGTGGCGGAACGGGTTTCCAAGAGCAGAACAGCAGTGACAAATTCTATGCGTCTGTTAAAGCTGGATGAGAGAGTACAGCAGATGATTATTGATGAGATGATCACTACCGGACACGCGAGGGCAATTCTCAGTATCACGGATAAAGATAAACAGTATGAGTTTGCTCAGAGAATTTTTGATGAGAAACTCAGCGTCCGCGATGTGGAAAAAGAAGTGAAGCGGATGCAGAAGGAAAAGAAAGCGGATAAAAATAAAGAAAATGATTTTGATCCGAAACTTCAGGCCATTTATACCGATCTGGAGGAACAGTTGAAAGGAATTTTCGGAACAAAGGTTTCCATCAACGCAAAGGATAAAAAGAAAGGAAAAATTGAGATAGAATATTATTCTCAGGATGAACTGGATCGAATTATCAATCTGTTTCGCTCTGTTCAGTAAAAACCAATCAGAACATTTGTTCGAAGATACATAGGAGGAATTATGATAGAGAATTTACTTGGAATCGACTCAGACTTTATTATCATTGGAATGCTTGCTGTCCTGATCATTTTCCTTATTTTGATCATTGTAATTATGACACGTCTGGGAAAACTGAAAAATAAGTACGAACAGTTTATGAGGGGAAAGGATGGAAAATCTCTGGAGGAGAATCTGATTTTCCGTCTGGATCAGATTGATGAACTGATCGAGGCGAATGCCGCCAACGAGAGGAATATTGACGCCATTTTCCGTAAGATGAAATTTAACTTCCAGAAATACAGTCTGGTAAAATACGACGCCTTCAATGAGATGGGCGGAAAACTCAGTTTTTCTCTGGCGATGCTCAACGAGAAAAACGATGGTTATATCATCAATGCAGTGCACAGCAGAGAAGGCTGCTACACGTATGTGAAGGAAATCATTGATGGAAACTCTATCATCGCTCTTGCGGAAGAGGAAGAGCAGGCTCTGCAGAAGGCACTGGAATCCAATCAGTAATACGGAGGAGACTATGCACAGTTATTTGAGATCGATCGGGTTTTCAGATATCACAAAGGAAAAGATGGATGCCATTTTCTATGAGATGATGCGGACGCCCGACAGTCTGGAAGTAGCGCTGGATTCAGAGAACAGCGAGTTTGTGGAAATCCGGTATGAGATAGCCAGGAATATCGGTATCGCCATGCGCGGCACTTACGATGATGAAGACAATTTTCATATGGATTACTATTTCCCCTACTGCATCGGAAGTGATTTTTCCACCAATGCGGAGGTAGAGATCATAAAACAGTCTGACCGGGAATGTTACCAGGGACTCTGCGATGATCTGCGACTCGGTGTCAATCTGGTTTTTTTTCTCCAGAATATGATGGAATTTCTACAGAAGAGAGACAGGGAAAAGAAGTATCATATTTATACAGGGGCCCGACTTTCCGGGCTTTCCACTGAGGGCATGATTCTTCTTCCCATCAAGCAGTCGGAGAAGGTGGCCAGTGCGGCCCGAACCAACAATGAAAGAGATCATTTGATGGCTGCGGCCCGGGAGGGAGACGAAGAAGCCATCGAGCATCTGACACTGGAGGATATGGATACCTATTCCATGATTTCCAGAAGAATTGGCAAGGAGGATATTCTCTCCATCGTCACGACCTATTTCATGCCCTATGGAATTGAGAGTGACAAATATTCGATCCTTGGAAATATCATCGCTTACCGGAGATACTATAATCACATTTCCATGGAGGAGGTTGTGGTGTTGACAGTGGAGAGCAATGATCTGACCTTTGACGTGTGCATCAACCGGAAGGATCTTCTGGGAGAGCCGGAGGTGGGAAGACGATTCAAGGGGACGGTCTGGATGCAGGGCTCCGTAGAAATTCAGTCTTGAAAAGACAGATCAAAAACGATATAATAACGAAGTGTAATTGTCGCTATAGCTCAGCAGGATAGAGCGACCGCCTCCTAAGTGTTTGCTAAGCGAACACCTGAGGAAACAGGACAGAAGCAGAAAAAGGATCAAATCGGATCCGGTACGGAAACCATTTGAACGGAGCGGAGACAAGAAAAAGGTGTTTGCTCAAGTGTCAAAGGGATCAAAAAAATTGTTGGTTATCAGCATTGAAAAAGGCTGTTACCATAGAATCGGCTATCTGACCGAGAGGCTGAAAACCCAGTGTTTAAGCCAAAAAATCAGAGAATGTCTCGTTAGTTAAATGGATATAACAGGGTCCTCCTAAGACTCAATTATAGGTTCGATTCCTATACGAGACGGTAGATATAAGCGGGAATTATTAGCTGGAAAGGCTTTAATAATTACCCGCTTATCTCATTTTCTGAAGAAGAAAATTACCCTGAATGGGATGAAAATCCAGCTAATACACTGTCAAAAGTATTGGAACAGGACGAGAAGTTCGGTATCGGACAGAACGGCGAAATCCTCTCGGTACAGTTCGGCTTGTATGCAGCCGAGGATATCACAGCGGCAGACGGCATGGCTATCCCGAAGGACGGTCTCATTGAAATTGCTTCCTGCGATGAAAACGGAAAAGCTGTTTTTGCAACAGATCTCCCGGTGGGTGCAAAGCTCTATGTGAAGGAATACAGCACAGACGAGCATTACCTCATCAGCGATGAAATCTATCCTGTGGAATTTGCCTATGCAGGACAGGAAACGGCAGTCGTGAATATCTCCGTAAATGACGGTCAGCCGATGGAGAACAAGCTTATCAGAGGCTCAGTCATCGGCAAGAAGATTGACGAGGACGGCTTTGCCATCTGCGGCGCCATCTTCGGATTGTTTAAGGCAGACGAAACGGAATTTACTGAGGATACCGCTATTCTTACCGCCGAGTCCAATGAAATCGGCGTGTTCGGATTTGAAAATGTACCGTTTGGAAATTGGATAATCCGTGAACTAAAAGCTGCCCCGGCATTTGTATTGAACGAAACGACCTACCCGGTGACCATCTCTGAAAACGAAGAAATCGTAGAGATTGAGATTGAAAACCGCTTTATTGTGGGCAGCGTACAGACCACAAAGGTGGATGCCCAGCAGAAATGATGTTCTCCGCCTCCCGTTCAAGGCGATTGCAGATCGTGCCGATCATCCAGTCCTTTTCTCAGCTTGAAAAGAACTACGGCAAGGAAGGTGCGGAAATTATCATAGACAATACCCAGCTCACCATCTTCGGCGGCTTTGCTCCTCAAAGCACTTCTGCGGAAACCCTGTCCAAAGCCTTGGGCAGCCGAACTGTCATGTCCGGTTCGGTATCAAGAAGCAAGAACGATCCGTCCGAATCGCTGCAGATGATAGAACGGCCGCTGATGACGCCGGATGAATTAAAGAGTATGCCCAAAGGGCAGTTTGTGGTGATGAAAACAGGCTTCTACCCGATGAAGGTAAAGCTGAAACTGTTCTTCAAATGGGGCATTCAGTTTGATGAGAAGAATCCCTACGCCGTTGCCGATCAGGGAAACCGCAAGGTGGAGTATGCCTCGAAGAAGGACATTATGGACGGCATCGTGAAGAAATACCGTCTTGACCTGTTAGCGCCGCCCGAACCTGCAGACGAAGGCAATGCATCCGGCGGTCAGGATCAGGCGAAGGACGAAAGCAGCCAACCACAGACGAAAAAACAGCAGACAAGGGATAAGAAGAAAACAGGCGGATCAAATCTGCAGACTTCCCCAAGAGCTCGCAGGACTCCGCCTCAAGAACCAAAGCCGGAGGTGAGTGCCAATGGGCAGACTTGATAAGCTATACAAAACCGATGTGCCGCATCGGGCAAAGCTCGTGTATATCTATCTCCATGACCGCATGGATAAGGAGCGAAAGGCGTGGCCGGGGCTAAACACTATCGCCTCCCACCTCTCACTCTCCCGTTCCACTGTTAAACGAGCCGTCAAGGATTTAGAGAAAGCCGGACTGATACGAAAGGAGCCGCACTGCCGTGAAAACGGCAGTGCGACCTCCAATCGATACTATCTGCTGTGAGCCGAAAAAAACAAATCTCGTCCGCCAAGGGAGAACTATGCCTAAACAGTGGACTGAGGGGCGGTTCATTTTGACCCGCCTTGAAGTACCCACTTTAAGAGAGAATACAGCAGAAAGAGAAAACACAGACTATTTGCTGTTACTCCTCTGTTAATGTTTTTCTCATAAAATATTTTGACAAGTCAAATTAAAGCTCGACTTATCAAATTGT